>Ga0172378_10003316_pt1 | contig 15177 bp, 12 predicted proteins | sample GrowelOW332metaG_FD_119755 | JGI IMG/M metagenome (GOLD analysis project Ga0172378, IMG submission 119755) | Groundwater microbial communities from an aquifer near a municipal landfill in Southern Ontario, Canada - Pumphouse #3_1 metaG | ecosystem: Environmental > Aquatic > Deep subsurface >... | reverse complement strand
CTACCTGTTTTTCAACAATATTCCCCGAATCCTGGGGCTTTCTGTGAAGCTGAATCAGGTCGCTAGTAGATTTGTATATTTATTCACTCTTGAGATACAAGAATCTATTTTGAAATTGACTCTATAAATTTTATGATGCTTTCAAAACGTTATAGCGGGTCCTGTAAGGAACCAGTGCCTTTTCCGAGGTATTTATTGACGTTTATCTGTTTTTCCTATTCCACAATAAACCTTGCATTCTTCAAGTAAGACCATCCCAGGAAGCCGCATTAGCACAGTCTCGCCCGGCGAGATCAGAATTTTTTGCTTTGTCTGTACACTAGACTGCGGTCTTACTGTGTTTGCCACTGAGATTCAAACCACTCAATTGATTGCGACATTCCCCGTTCGTTGGACGTCTATCTTGTTGAGGAGCAACGCACAACTTTGCGACTACTCATGGGTGCTTTCCCTCAAAGAGCAATGCATCGAGAAAAAGGTACCGTTTCATTTCAAGCAGACCGGTACACGTTTCCTGAAGGAAGGGAAGAAATACCACATACGCAGGGAGATACAGACGAGCCATGCACAAAAGGCGGGTATTGAAGTAAAAAATCAGGCCTGATACATCATGTCAGCACTGGCGGCTATCATCTGTGTAGCGGAATGGACCTTGAACTTGGCGAACAGTTTCTTCTTATGGGCGTTGACCGTCGAGGGGGATATCTTCAGACTATAGGCTATCTCCTGGATGGTGTATCCTGCATAGATCAACTGATAAATCTCCTTTTCTCTTCGGGTAAGAGAAACCTGGTTTTGCTGCAACTTCATACCTCCATTGCAGATGTCCAGAATTTTCTCCTCCAAATCATCATCATCACAGGAACCATCAATATACCAAAGCCGATCATGCCCCTCAAGAAGCAGCATCTGGGTCCTGATGTCATCCACGATTACCAACAAGGGAAAAGAGAACAACTCGCAGGCAATGGGAATTTCCTTAAACAATTGCAAGGGATGGCTGCAACGAATCAAGCCTAACTCGTACTCATTTCGTTCCGCTATCACATGGGGATCCCAAGGGATCAATTCTGCCTCGACACAAGGAAGATGACTCAAACGAAACTTGAAAAATGAGGTATCCTGATCTTGCAGGCATATGGCAACAACTTGTTTTCTCATATCCCCTATACGGGGGAACGGTTATTTTTGGTCAATCCATGGAGAGTCCGATCCAACGCATCGGCAAACGCCTTGAGCTGGCGATTGTCCATACGCATGTTTTTCTCGTTCTCCATACCCCATTCTCGTAATTGCTTATTAATATTTCTTTCAGACAGCCTTGGAGCGATGTTCTCCCTGGTGAACACGCCACCCCGGTCGTCAAGCACCACTGCTCCCTTCTCAACCAGACGTGCAGCCAAGGGAACATCATGGGTGATGGCCAGGGCGGGAAGGACAAGATGTTCAACCAGATAGTCGTCGGCGCTATCCGCTGAGGTAGGCACAGTGACCATCTCTATTCCGCTCTTGATGGCCTTCAAATCATCTTGGTCAACAAGCCCGCCCTCTTTGGCAGCCTTGCGTAAAAGACCCGTATGCTCCTCTTTTGCCTGCAACACATCCCTCAAGGGACGGTCCGCGACAAAAAGGGCATCAAAGCCTCGTCGCACTATGCATCGGAGAATCACCGCACGTATCGAGACAGGGACCGAGTCGGCATCTATGAAAAGGCTCAACTCACTCAATGTTCAACTCCGCAGCATATACCTGTCCATCACAGGTCACCGTGACTACTGCCTTGCCTTTTTCCCCCATGGTACGCACATAGATACCACCCACCCCGCCTTCGGTGCAGTCCATGACCGGAGAGAGCAAGGCGACAGGCCCTTCAAGTTGCACTGTATAAGGCAAGAACGCAAAAGGTGACGGTAGCGTCATGCCCTCCTTGCCGATACTAAGGATTAGGGAGCATACCTGATAGCCATCCCCAAGGGACAACCGTGTCGCTGAGGGGGTAAGCTTGATAACGGTCTTTAGGTCTGGACCATAGGATTCAAAGCACACGACCTTGTCATCGATGATACCGTCAAGCCTCCAAAGGCCCTTCCTCATCACCGCAATGCCCGTATACTTTGATGAAAGGAAAACCGCATCCCTGTACTGCAACTTATGCCTTTTCAGGAGAGCCCCTATTTGCAACTTGTCAATCAGCGAGAGACTCGCCCCCCTTGTTTCCATCTTGGTGAGCAAACCAGCCAATTTCCGCCCTTCCCGTCCCCCAAACCCATTTTCAGAACAGATGGTTTCTCCTATCACATCATCAATGAACACGGGAGGATGGGGCACATGGGGATAGCCTTTGCGATCAGGGTAAAAGGTCTTGACGAAAACACCATCATGATACAGCCTCACACTTTGGCAATTGGTAGCCACAGCAATAGGCAGTCCCTCAGACGCCATCTCGTCTCCCCTGTCAAACGTAGTGCCACACACAAGCACAGGATACTTGTCCTGCTGGCTGATATAGGCATAGGCCCCGAACTTAGGAACCCTGTGCTGGTCACACACCCCATGGTAACAGATATTATCCCCGCTGCCAAAATTACTGTGTGTCTGGTAGTCCGCCAGGCACCAGCCGATGCACCCGCTGATGCGCTCTTCCTTGAAAGCGCTCTCCAGGACACTCATATGGCGCAAAAACTGCCCGGTGCGCACCCTTTGCGGATCATATCGCTTGGTCGGAAACATATGACCATTATGCTCAGTCACCAGATAAGGAGCATTCACCTTGGGTGTCAGCAATCCCCTGTTGTCCCCTTTATGGCTGAAATCATTATATGTGTATACATCCTCCAGCAAATGGCTGAAGGTAAAATTACGGACACCACAAGTCTGACGGACAGGGTCAAGCTCATGAGCGACCTCGTTGGTCTTTGCATACAGAGCATCATCATCCTGGGATTCATTGATTCTCACCCCCCAGAGGACTATGGAGGGATGATTGACATCCCTTGTAATCATATCGGAGACATTCCTGACACAAAGCTCTCTCCAATGAGTATGATCACTGACTGTCTGCCAACCGGGAATCTCCTCGAGAACCAGCAATCCTTTCTCATCGCAGGCGGCAAGAAAGGAAGGATCATCAAGATAATGACTGGTACGAACGATGTTCACACCCAAGCCCTTAAGCACATCGACATCATGGCGTTGCATGTTCTCGGGCATGGCATAACCCACATAAGGGTAACATTGATGGCGGTTCAACCCCACCAGCTTTATCTTCCTTCCATTGAGCAGGAACCCGTTGAAAGTGAACTCCGCTTTTCGGCAACCGAAGCTGACCACGGTCTCATATCCCTCATATTCGGCCACCAATGTATAAAGCTTTGGATGCTTCAGATCCCAGAGCTCCAAGGACAAGGACCCGAAATCATAGGAGAAAGCCCCCTTCTCCACCACCGCAGAGACCTGTGCAATCTCTTTCTCCTCATCCTTAAGGACAAGATGGCACTCTTTTTTGGACTGAATCCCGTTTGTTTTCCCCCTGACAGCCACATTCTTACCATCACTGCTTGCACAGGAGAGAAACTCAATATGATCCTTGGGACGGGAAAAGAGGGAAACGGTACGGTAGATGCCACCAAATACCAGATAATCGATTCCTCCTCCGAACGGGGGGATCAAGGGGTTTTCTTCGGTCTCCACCTTGACACATAGCAGACCGCTCTCATCAGGAAGCACAACCGAGAAGGGAGTATACCCCCCCTCATGTACAGACAATTGCTTTCCATTGAAATAAAGGGTCGCCTTGTTCCCCACGCCATTGAAACGAATCACATTCTCCCATCCGTCTCTGGCGGCAAGTTTCAAAGCCTTACGATAAGTACAAGTCCTCCATATCCGCCGCTCATCCAAATAATGAAGCGGGACCGGACTTGGGTTGTGAGGCAAATCAACAATTTGCCAGGAAGCATCATCGTAGGAATCCCTTGTATACTCGGTATTAAAACCATCTTGATATTTCCAATCACTATTCATACTCCTTTGGTATAACAGAACTCCTCTGTTGTGGCAACAAAAAGCTTGAAACTGGGAAACGTTTTCCTTTAATGTAAGAGTATAAGGTTTCAAAAAAGGAGAAAATCATGGATATTTCCACACTTCAAAAAATAAGGTATGCCTATCGGCCGAAGTTGCCTCAAGTGCTTCGCAGGCCCATCGATACGATTATGCCTCTCCCTGGAGAGAAAACCCAAAGCGTAGGTGACCAAAAGCAGATACAGCAATTGTTCCCTCACACCTACGGGATGTGCAAGATGGTCATAGGAGAAGGCAGGAATCCCCTGGGTGACAGGAAAAGGAACATCGCAGTGATCCTCAGTGGAGGACAGGCCCCCGGGGGACATAATGTCATCGCGGGCCTCTATGATGCAATGAAAGCGGCAAACAAGGAAAGCAAGCTCTATGGGTTCCTTGGAGGTCCCAGTGGCATCACCAGCGACTCTTACATTGAAATCACCGAGGACCTGCTTGCCAATTACCGTAATACCGGTGGGTTCGATATCATCGGAAGCGGCAGGACAAAGCTCGAGACAGAAGAACAGTTCAAGCTCTGCACCAAGGTATGCAAAAGCCATGACATCAGCGCCATCGTCATCATAGGAGGGGATGATTCCAACACCAATGCAGCTGTTCTTGCCGAGTACTTTGCCCGGACCAATGGGGGAATACAGGTCATTGGTTGCCCCAAGACGATTGACGGTGACCTAAAGAATGAGAACATTGAGATTTCCTTCGGTTTTGACACGGCCACCAAGACCTACAGTGAGGCCATCGGCAACATCGAGAGGGATGCGAACAGCGCCAAGAAGTATTGGCATTTCATCAAGCTCATGGGCCGCTCGGCAAGCCACATCGCCTTGGAATGTGCCCTTGAGACCCAACCGAATGTCACTCTCATCAGCGAGGAAATAGAAGAGAATAGGGAATCCCTGACCAAAGTGGTATCATCCATCGCCGATGTTGTCGCAAAGCGTGCCGAACAGGGCAACAACTTCGGAGTGGTGCTTGTCCCCGAAGGGCTTGTCGAGTTCATCCCTGAGATGAGGGATTTGATAGAGGAGCTCAACGACCTGTTGTCCAATGAGGCAGCCTCCTATGCAAAGTGCACGGAGGATGCTGAGAGATTTTCCTTCATCTCAGGACATCTTTCCGTAGGGAGCACCTCCGTTTTCAATGTATTGCCCACGAGTATCAGAAAACAGCTGCTGATGGACAGGGACCCCCATGGCAACGTACAAGTCTCACGTATTGAGACAGAAAAACTTCTTTCGGAGATGGTCGGCATCGAGCTTGAAAAGCGTAAGAAGGCAGGGACCTACTGCGGTACATACAGCAGCCAGACTCACTTCTTCGGTTATGAAGGCCGTTGTGCATTCCCTTCCAACTTTGATGCCGACTATTGCTACTGCCTTGGCTACAATGCCCTGTTGCTCATCGCAAGCGGTGTCAGCGGATACATGTCATCCATTACTCATCTTCATGCCGGAGTGGACAACTGGCAAGCGGGGGGGATTCCCATCACCATGATGCTCAACATGGAGAACCGTAATGGAGCGATGAAGCCTGTAATCAGGAAAGCCTTGGTCGACCTCAAGGGCAGGCCTTTCGGTTATTTCGCGGCGCATCGTGCGCTTTGGGCGGAGAAGACAAGCTTCACCAACCCGGGACCGATCCAGTACTGGGGGCCAACCGAGGTTTGCGACCGCACCACCTTCACCTTGGCATTGGAACAATCCAACTGAGGATTTGGACATCAGAGAGGGGATGTTGTGTTTGCAACAGCCCCTCTTGCTTGTCCTTAATAATGTCACTTATGGTATACTTCTGAGCGGAGGCTTTTCATGCAGACACTTCTGTTGGATGGATTATGGAGACTTTTTCCCAAAGATACCCATGCGGTAGCCCCGTATTGCCGCTTCTTTCTGGAGCATCCCTCCATCCCCTGCAAATTGCCAGGTGATATCTATACAGCCCTGCTGGAGCAGCAGCTCATTGAGGATCCCTACTGGGGGACCAATGAATTGTCCGTGCAATGGGTGGGCAAGAACGACTGGGTCATGCAAAAGACCCTCACCCTCACAAGGGAACAACTTGAGCATTGTCTTGCCATTCTGACCTTCACCATGGCGGATACGATAATCACCCTCTCCGTCAACAATCATGAGATTGGAAAGATGGACAACCAGTTTCGCAGGTATCGCTTTGATGTCTCTTCTTCACTAATAGAAGGAGACAATCTGATCGAGCTCTCCTTCATTAGCGCTGAAAAAGCCGCCATTGAGGAAGCAAGCAAGCTTGAGTATCCCATTCCCTGCTCTGTCTATCCCGTATCCTCGCCTCACAGGAACCTGATTAGGAAGAGCCAATGTCACAGTGGCTGGGACTGGGGTCCTTGCATTCTTAGCCAAGGTGTCTATCAAAGCATTTGTCTCGAACTTGTCGACCAATTCCTTATAGAAAATGTCACTACAGAACTCAGGGAACTATCCTTGTCCTCGTTCGATGTCAAGGTGAATGCCCTCATCAACGTCACAAAGGAAGGCCTGTACCCCATGGAAGCCACCTTGGCCGACTCCGGACAAAAAAGAGAGATTCTTCTCAGGACAGGGCTGCAAAAGGTGACTTTCCATTTTGAATGCCACGCTGTCCAACGCTGGTGGCCTAATGGAGAAGGGAAGGCGACGTTGTATCCACTGGTCCTCACCATAGCGGACCAGACGGTGACCAAGCGCATTGGCTTCAGGACCATTGAAGTGAAGACCCCGAAAGACAAGGATGGGGGCAGAGGTATGATATTCTGTGTCAACGGGAGGGATATCTATGCAAAGGGGGCCAACTGGATTCCCCAGGACGCCCTTATCAGCCGTATCACCGCCCAAAGATACCAATACCTGCTCCAAAGTTGTGTCGAGGCCAATATGAACATGATCAGGCTCTGGGGTGGTGGCATGTATGAGATGGATGCCTTCTATGACTATTGCGATGAGAAGGGGTTGCTTATCTGGCATGATCTTATGTTCTCCTGCTCGCTTTATCCTTCAAGCGATGAGTTCCTCAAGAATGTGGAGCTGGAGTTGCGTTACCAGATACCACGCCTGATGGATCATCCTTCCATCGCTCTCTGGTGTGGCAACAACGAGGACCTCGGAGCCATCACATGGTATGAGGAATCAAAAAAGAACATGGCCCGCTATGTGGTCGACTATGACAGGCTCAACCATTCGGTTGTCGAACGGGTGGTCACCGAGCTGGATCCCCAAAGGGTCTTCTGGCCTTCCAGTCCATCATCAGGCAAGGATGACTTCAGCGACAACTGGCATAGTGACAACCAGGGGGACATGCATTATTGGACGGTATGGCACGAAGGAAAACCCTTTGAGTCGTATTACGATGTCAAACCACGTTTTGTCAGTGAATTTGGATATCAGAGCTTTCCTTCCCTTTCCACGGTACGGACCTATGCTCCTGAAGAACAACTGAACCTGACCAGTCCAGTGATGGAACATCACCAGAAGAACACCAAGGGAAACAGTATCATCCTTGGGAATTTCTGCACCTATTTCCGCCTTCCCTTGAATTTTGAGCAGATGCTTTATCTTTCTGAGTGCCAGCAGGCCCTGGCCATGAAGATGGCCACGGAATACTGGCGAAGCCTCAGGCCCCACTGCATGGGTTCGCTGTACTGGCAGCTCAACGACAATTGGCCGGTAGCCAGTTGGTCCTCAATCGATTACACGGGCAAGTGGAAACTCCTTCAGTATGCGGCAAGACGTTTCTATTCATCAATCCTCCCCCTGGCCTATCAAGATTTTGAGGGAGAGATCAGGGTATATGTGGTCAACGATACGCCCCATGAGCAAAAGCAGGCGCACATAACAGTCAAATGCGCCTCTTTCAGTGGAGAGAAACAATTCTCAAAAGCGTTCCTTATGGATATCAGTGGAGAATCCTCACAACAGGTGTGCACTCTTCCCGACAAAATCTTTGAAGGCAAGAGACAGGATTGTTTCCTCTATATCAAATACACCTGTGGTGACTGCTATAGGGAGAACACACTCTTCTTGGACAAGCCCAAGCGATGCAACTTGGAGAATCCTTCCCTGAAACTAGAAGTCAAGGAAAACAGCAAGGGGTTTCTTATCACCGTAAGCTGTCTCAAACCTGCTTTTTATGTGAGTCTGGATGCAGGGCCACTGAACGGGACCTTTTCCGACAATTGGTTTGACGTCAGGCCTACAGCGCAAAAACAGGTGCATTTCACCAGCGTTGAGAAGCTGACACTCTCCCAATTCAAAGAGAACCTGAAAGTATTTGACCTGTTTGACAGTAGCAAAAACTGACAGCGACTATAAACAAACATACAGGCCGCAGAATGTACTGCGGCCTGTGGCATGAAGGAACCATCGAGACTTATTTATTTGCAGCTTTCCAAGTCTCCCAAGCCTTCTGCACATCCTGGGCAACCTGAGCAGGCGTCTTCTTACCAAGACCAATCTCCTGCAAGCCAGTGTTGATCACATTGTACACATCGCCAGCGAGGACACCGTCGATAACCGGGGTGATGGTGGTATACCTATTGTAGTAGGCAGCTCTCTTTGTGATGAACGGCTCAAGATTCTTTTCCTTGGCAACCTTGGCGACATCGATGGTCTTCAAGGATGGGAATGCAGCACCGGTGGTCAATCTGTAAGTCTGAACATACTCGCCTTCCAGATACTTGATCAAGCGCCAGGCGGCAGCTTCTTTCTCCGAACCAGCAGGAATAGTTGCACTCATACCCCAACCGGTACCGACAACACCGGAATTGGAATCATGGACAACCTCACCAGAGAATGCCGGCATAGCCATCAGGTCGAAATCATTCTGCTGTCTCTCCGGGGAGATAAGAGCCTGACCGGTAGTGATATCGGTCTGGAATCCAGCGGTTGACCAATCGCCATCAATATAGAACGCGGCTTTATTGGCGGCAAATGCACCTCTAGAGGAACCATAAGGACTGGACAGACTGTTTCGGTTGATCATACCGCTCTTATACATATCGTCAATGACAGAAAGGGCATTCACAAACCAGCTCTCGGTGAACTTGGTTTGCCCTGCGGCTAGCTTGGTGTACCAGTCGGCACCACCAAAACGTCCGACAACCAAGGAGAAGAGGCAAGACTGCATCACCCATGCATCCATGTTGTCCATGGCAATCAGGTCAATGCCCTTTGCCTTCAGAGGAGCGACCATGGCCTTCATCTCATCAAAACTCTTAGGAATGGCAAAACCGTTGTCCTTAAGCAACTTGGTATTCACGTACAGCAAGTTGGTGGTGGTGATGCCATTAGGAAGCTCACCAAGAAAACCTGCGAACTGAGGAGCCAAGGCGGCAGGATTGTAACTGTCAACCAAACCATCCTTTTTCAACAAAGGCATCAAATCCTTGACGCTCTTGGTGGTATGAAGACTTGTGGAACGGCCGCTGGGCCACATATACAGTACATCTGGCACCTTGCCAGAGGCAATATAGGCCTCAGTCTTCTGGTGGAAGGGCTCATTGAAAAGGTCTTCACGTACCAATTTGATATCCGGGTTATCTTTCTCGAACTTGTCCCAAACCATTGAAATCTCGTTGGCGCTGTTTGGCTCGGACATATCAATGTAATTGAGAACGGTCAACTCGATCTGTTTTCCACCAGTGGTGGAAACAGCTTGTTCCGCAGTACCTTGAGCAAACACCGATGCACTCAGCATCAATGCAGCCAGAGCAAGAACAGAAACCTTTTTCAAACCTGTCATTTTTTCCTCCTAATGACGTTTCCTAGTAACTTCTCAATGATGCACAAATCATAACCTATTTAGTTCATACTTTGTACAAACTAAATATATCATGGTTTTTTATCGATGTCAAAAAATATTTTTCAATATCTTCCGCTAGCCTTTTATCGCACCAGCAGAGACACCTTTTGTTATTTCCTTATGGAACATTCCATAGAATACCAACATAGGGACAAGACCGATTACCAAAGAGGCGAACTGCTTGCCGAAATCACTGGAAAGAGCTCCTGCGAACTTCTGCACCCCGACAGGAAGACTCTTGAGAGCATCGCTGCTTGTCAGGATGTTGATCAACATGAACTCATTCCAGGTACCAGTGACAGTCAATATGGCCACGGTCACGGCCGCTGGTGCCGCCATGGGTAGGATTATCGAACGGAATATCTTTATATATGTCGCCCCATCGATACGGGCGCTCTCGACCAAGGCGTTGGGAATACTCTTGATATAATCAGTCCCCAGGTAGATACCCATCGGCATAGCAATCCCAATATAGGGAATAAGGACCCCCAGGCGGGTATTGTACAAGCCCACCCAGTTAATCATCAAAAAAAGTGGCACCATCACGGACTGCAAGGTAAGCAACAGCCCGATGACAAACGAACCATGGAGTACCTTAGTCGCCCTGTTGGGAATCTTGGCAAAGGCAAAGCTTGCCATGAAACTCAGGACCAAAGTTACAAGAGTGGTGATTCCTGTATAGATGACACTGTTGAAAATCATATGGGGGAATTTTCCCCTGACCCAGGCATCCCTATAGTTGAGCGTCACCCATTTCTTCGGGAGACCGAGCTTGTTCAACTGGAACTCGGTCGTGGTCTTGAAACTGTTAATCAAAAGCCACAACAAGGGATAAATGGCCATCACAGTAAAGAACAAAAGGACTAAATAGGTGAAAAACAGGCCGATTCTCGCTTTGGCGCTTCTCTTATCCTTGATATCCATGTCAGTCCTCCTTCCCCCCGAGTTTCTTCTCAGCCAGCCTGGTCACTCCAATAAGACCGAAACTGACAATGATCATCACCGTACTAATGGCATTGGCCATCGGGTAATTCGGGGCATTTCGGAACGCCTTGTCAAACATGTAGACAGACAGCACGGTGGTCTGGTTTGCAGGGCCTCCGCTTGTCATGACATAGATAAGATCAAAACACTTCAGGGAACCGCTGATAGCAAGAATCGCACTGGTGACGATGACCCCGGAAAGTGCAGGAAAAATCACATAGCGCAGAGTCTGCATCTCACTTGCTCCATCGATCTTTGCCGCTTCCACAACCGACACGTCAAGCTTCTGCAAATTTGCCAAGAAGATAATCAGGTAGGTGCCTGTATACATCCAAAGGATGACGAACAACACAGGAAGCATCGGATGCTCGGTTCCTGAATAGACAAAATCCGGTTTGAACAGACGCATGAGCTCAGGATATGCGCCATAAGGTGCGAAAAAGGATTTCCACAGGATGCCGATGACAACGGTCGAGATGACGCAAGGAAGATAAATCATCGACTGAAAGAAGTCGGTATGTTTCACAATCCCCCTGAAGAGGATGTAGGCGAGGAAAAAACCAAGAGGAATCTGCCCGAAAACAGAAACAAGCACGATATACATATTGTTCTTCAAGGCCACAAAGAAATACTCATCATGGAACAACAATTTGTACTGCAGGAACCCTGACAAATGCCAAGGATTGCGGCCACCAAAAAGCTGCCCCCCTTTGAAATCACTCACAGAGAGAAGAATAGATACGGCCGTGGGAAACGCCAGCACCAGAAAATAAATGAGGAACCCAGGTAAGACCAATATCCAATACGACCTGGCCTGCTCCCTTCTGGAGGTATCGAGAGTCTGTATTTTCCTACTCATCGATATCTCCTCCTCCCATCTTCTTTTCGTAGTGATTCATGGGATAATTGGCTTGTTTTACCACATCCTCCCAATCAAAATGTGTCCTGCTTTCCATCTCGGAAAGTTCTGGAACAGCAAACAGCTTCTGCAAAAACATGGCCGCCGCCCCTTTTGCGACAACAGTGTCATCTTTTGCATTGAAAATGAGTTGACAACCCCTTTTCTTGAGTACGGCCTTGAACTGGGGGCACTTGCTATCCAAAAGACTGAAAATACGATCAGAATCTGAAAATGGCTTACCATGGATAAACACCACCCGGGGGTCGATGATTGAAACCGCAGGTACAAGGGAGGCAAAGAAATCAGTCATCCAAGTCTCCCATGCATCATTGTCCAGAGCCGATCTGACAAGCAACTCCTTGGGCAGGCCGGACTGCCCCACACTATCAGCCTTCCAGCTGAGGGTGCAAAGCTCGCCACTTGCATGATAGGCACCTGCATATACTTTCTTATTGATGCACAAACCAAGGCCGACACCGATACCGCTACAATCCCCAAACTGATAATTACCCTCATGGTAATCAGCGATGATGCACATGAAATCATCCAGGTTTATATTGCGGTTGATGGTCATCTCCAACCACGTGGTGCAGTTCGCATCATTCTCCACAAAGGAAGGGACATGATAATGCTTCTTAAAGAAGGAGAAGAAATCATAATCATGAAGCTTGAAGGGCTCCGCATACAGAATGATACCATTGTCCGCATCAACGATACCAGGGACACCGGCACATACGGCCAAAAGGGGCAAACCAAGGATCAGAATCTCCTTCAGTGCCATATCCATAAGAAAAGTAAGTATCCCATCGAAACTGACCTTGGGCAGATTCCCGCTTTCATGCCACAGGACAGCTCCGGTAACATCAACGACCACGGCCCTGAAGTGGGATGGTTGGATATCAAAACCAACGACACAACCAAATTTCTCATTGAGCCTCAAGGTGATGGGCTTTCGCCCCCCCTTGCTCATACCGGAGCCTTCCTCTCCTTCATACACCACATGATTCTCAAGCAAGGTGGAGATAATCGTCGTGACCGTTGATCTATACAGGTCAAGCTCCCGAGCAATGGCAACACGGCTTATACCAGGGGTCTTCCATATCATCTGGGCGACTAGCGAGATGTTCGCATTCTTCTGATAATTGTTATTGTTTATTCGCATGTCCTGTCCTATACTATGTGCTATTGGGGCCGAACAGTTTGTTCGTTCCCTGTACAAACTAATATTACACCCCATTCATCCCTCTGTCAACCAAAAATATTGGGAGGTTTTATGATGATTTCTTATAACTATCAAGTGACCGCTGACAAACTTCTGATGCCGATGTGCAAGAGCCTTGAACCCAAGGAAGGTGTGTTCAGGCTCCATAGGGGCAATTCTTTCAGTTGCGACCCGGTCTTTCAGGATATTCAACCGTTAGTCGAGTCCTTGTTGCATTTGAACATGGGTGGAGAAGACATCCTTCTGGGAACAGCAACAAAAGGGCTCTCATCGGAAGGCTACACCTTGAAGGTCACAAAAGACCAGATAGTGGCCCGCGCAGTGACAAGCAAAGGAATGCTCAATGCAGTGCAAACCCTGCGTCAGATGGCTCTGGCCAATGACAACATCATCCCCTGCTGTGTCATCGAGGATGAGCCACAATATCGATGGCGGGGCTTTATGCTGGATTGCAGCAGACATTTCTTTAATGTGCAGGAAATCAAAAAACTCCTTGACAGCGCATCATTGCATCATCTGAATGTGTTCCACTGGCACTTGTGTGATGACCAGGGATGGCGTTTCCCTGTTGAGGGATATCCCTTGCTGGAGGAGATAGCATCCAAGAGAAAGGACAGGGATTACACTGATGGACGCATCTACGGTGGTTTTTATAGTAAGGAGGACCTTCTCGAGGTGCAACGATATGCCCATGAACGCAAGATGATAGTCGTTCCAGAGATAGAGACCCCAGGACACAGCAGCGCTTTGCTTGCAGCCTATCCAAATCTTGGATGCAGCGGAGGTCCTTATGAGGTGAAAGCCCAATGGGGAATCTTTGAGGATGTCCTTTGTCCTGGCAACGATGATTCATTGGTCTTCCTTAAAGCAGCCATCACCACCCTCGCTTCCATTTTCACTGATGACTATATCCATATTGGGGGTGACGAATGCCCGCATACAAGGTGGGAGCAATGTCCGAAATGCCAAAAAAGAATGCAAGAGGAAAACATAGCCAATACTGCTGGGCTTCAAGGCTGGTTCACCTCAAAAGTCGCAGATATGGTCAAATTGGCGGGTAAACGCTGCATCGGATGGGATGAGGTCCTTGAAGCACCCTTTCTTCCCGACAATCTTATCGTGATGTCATGGAGAGGTGCCAAAGGAGGATTTGAAGCCTCTTCGAAGGGGAAAGAAGTCATCATGTGCCCCAACACGGAAGGGTTGTATCTGGATTATCAACATACGGACGATCCTCAAGAACCAGGGGATTTGGGAGTCGCAACAATTAAGGAAACAGCTTCTTTCTCTCCGATAAAGAAAGAAATGGACGCGCAACAAAAAAAATTAATCCTAGGTGCCCAGGGAAACCTCTGGACCGAGAAAATATGCTTTGGAAGACAAGCGGAATACATGCTCTATCCACGACTTGCGGTGATAGCCGAAAGGCTATGGCAACCACAGAGCTATGAAAGCGTCCAGGCAAGACTTGAATGGGAATACAAGAAGCTTGAGAAGCTCGATATCAATTGCTACAGAGGAAAGACAGAATAGCCTACTTTTTGTAGGCTTTCTGCATCAGATGCTTGTCGCTGTCACGATACACCAAGGTATTGAATCCAACTTGGGTGACCACCTCACCCTTGACTTCCTGAGCCAAGTGCTCGCTGATATCCCTTGCCTCGTCCTTATGCGCTTGAAATTTTACCTTGACCAACTCCTGTGTGGAAAGAGCCTGGTCAAGATGTTTCACCAGATTGTCCTCGAATCCTTTCTTCCCCACCATGACCACCGCAGCAAGCGTCTGGCCCTGGTTCCTAAGAAAACTTCTGAAATCACTATCCATAGTGTCCACGCTACTCCATTTTCTTCTGTTTGGCAACTAATCCTTGTACTGTTTGGCAACAATGAATCGCTTGACCTTCCGTGTCGAAGTCAAGGGAAGAGGCTCCTTGACTACGGAAACCCGAGTTATCTTCTTGTAGTGCTGCAATTGCCTGTTCACCTCAGAGACAAGTTCCTCCATATGATGCTGAATCTCTTTCTCGGATCCGGTGGGATTGGTCTTGACCACCTGCTCCACATATTTCTCACTTGGATAAATCAGGGCCCTGATGCCCTCGCTCCTGGTCGCCTTGTCAACCATATAGCCCATGATGCAGATGGTCTCGATGTCATCATACAGCTGGAAGCGGTCCTCGAT
>Ga0172378_10003313_pt1 | contig 15187 bp, 7 predicted proteins | sample GrowelOW332metaG_FD_119755 | JGI IMG/M metagenome (GOLD analysis project Ga0172378, IMG submission 119755) | Groundwater microbial communities from an aquifer near a municipal landfill in Southern Ontario, Canada - Pumphouse #3_1 metaG | ecosystem: Environmental > Aquatic > Deep subsurface >... | reverse complement strand
CATTATTAATTTTAATAACATCACAAAGTTATGAAAAATAAAGAAAGGGATCACTATGTCCCGCTATTAAAAAAAGTAAAGCGCATCATGAAAGTTACGACCTTATTTATCTTGTGTGCTATCTTTAGCATTTCTGCTTCTACATACGCACAAAACTACAAGGTGACTATCAACAAGCAAAACAGTACAATCATCGAGGTACTGAAAGAGATTGAGAAGAACAGTGAATTCACTTTCTTCTTCAACGACAATCGTGTAAATGTGAATCAACATGTCAGTGTTATGGCTAAGAATGCCACTATCAATGAGGTACTCGATAAGGTGCTTCGCAACACAGGCTATGTCTATCAAATTATCGATCGCCAGGTTTTGATTAAGGCCTCTGCATCAGATAAAACGAACGAACGCGGAGCTGTGGCTCAGCAATCGAATAAGCGAACCATCACCGGTACCGTCAAAGATCCCAATGGTGAACCGATCATCGGAGCTAATATTGTTCAGAAAGGCTCCACCAATGGTACTATCACCGATGTCGATGGTAATTTCACCATAACCGTTCCCCTCGGAAATGCTACATTGGCTGTTTCTTATATTGGTTATCAAGGTACCGAGATTACGGTTGGCAGCAAGAGTTCTGTAGCCGTTATCTTAAAAGAAGATACCGAAATGTTAGATGAGGTAGTTGTTGTGGGGTATGGCACACAGAAAAAGGTGAATTTGACAGGATCTGTCAGCGCTGTAAAAGGAGAAACCCTTTCGAATAAGAATGTAATGTCTGCCGCTCAATCTCTACAAGGTATGGCTTCTGGTTTGACTATTACGACTTCGAATGGAGAACCAGATGATGCCACTTTGCGCGTTCGTGGTATAGGAACATTAAACAACAATGATCCGTTGGTATTGATTGATGGTGTATCATCATCATTAAACGCAATTGACCCGAATGATATTGAGAGTATTTCAGTTTTGAAGGATGCTGCATCCGCTTCAATTTATGGCTCACGTGCAGCAAGTGGCGTTATTCTTATAACAAGTAAACATGCTAAAACAGATAAGTTAATCATTACGTATAAAGGCTCTGTGTCTTCTGTTCATGCCATGTCATTGCCTAAATTAGTTAATTCTTTGGAGTATATGCAAATGTATAATTCCGCATTAGCTAATGATACACGAAAAGATGATGGTACTCTTGGTGGACATAATTATAGTGATGAGTTAATGGAAACATGGAAAAATTCTACAGATCGGGATGCATATCCGAATTCAAATATTATTGATGAAGCATTTCATGGTTCTACGCAAACTCAACACTATTTGGGAATTGCTACAGGTAATGAGAAATTTAATACAAATACATCTGTAAATTATAGTTGGGAAGATGGAATTCTTAGTAATGTAAAGTTCAATCGCTATGGAATACGTTCTAATAATGAATATCATATAAGTAAAATTTTGAATTTGGGGATTGATTTGTCTGTACGTCGTCGTTTTTATGATAATCCATATAATAATGGAGATGATGGATTGGCTGGTTTAATGAGACAGGCTCCAATTTATCAAACCCAGTATTCTAATGGGATTTGGGGAGGAAATTATGCAGGAACTCCTAATTCATTAATGTATATAGAGAATAAGGATAAAATGACTTATGAAGAATGGTCTGAAATCCTTGGGAGATTTTTTATAACTCTTACTCCTTTTAAAGGTTTGTCTGTGGATTTCTCATATGCTCCAAAAATTAGTGATTACAAGGTTAAAAATGTGACTAAAGACGAGAATCTATATAATTATAAAACTGGAGAGGTTACCTATACTCCTAAGAAACCGAATAGCATGTATCGTAAGCAAACACAAACCAGAGAAGATGACTATAATATTTTGGCTCATTATAATATTTCTTTGGGGAAACATGATATTTCCGCATTAGGCGGTTTTCAGTATTTGACTAATCATTATGAGTATTTATATGCTTATAGAGATGGCAATCCATTTCCTCAATTTGAAGAATTAGATGCATATTCTGTTGATAATCAAAAGAACAATGGATATACCACTGAATGGGCATTGATGTCTTATTTTGGACGTATTAATTATGCATTTGCAAACAAATATTTGTTAGAAGCCAATGTCCGTTATGATGGTTCTTCCCGTTTTGCTAATGGTTATAAATGGGGATTATTCCCATCATTTTCTGCGGGATGGCGTTTTACAGAAGAATCTTTCATGAAGAATTTTAATTTGTTAAGTAATGGAAAGTTGAGAGCTTCTTGGGGTGAATTAGGTAATCAATCAGGAATTGATACCTATGCTTCTGCTTTAAATGTGAACACCAGTTCTTATGCAGTTTTTGGTGGATCGGCTGCTCCGGGTTATGCAGTTACTAATTATGCTACGAAGGATATTACTTGGGAAACCACCAAAGTCCTTGATTTTGGTATTGACTTAGGATTTTTAAATAATAAATTAAATGCAACATTCGATTGGTATAAGAAACGCACATCTGATATTTTAATGAATAAAAATATCCCTTATATTTTAGGCTATTCTAATAGCCCTGTACAGAATGTGGGTATTGTTGATAATAAAGGATGGGATTTATCTTTGTCATATAATGATAAAGCAGGTAAACTTAATTATCAGATTACCGCTATTCTTTCAGATGTACATAATAAAATTATTGATATGGGTGGCGATCGTAGTATTAATGGCGTTAATATTAATCAGGAGGGCTATTCGATAGGTTCTCTTTATGGAATGGTTGCTGATGGCCTATTTTCATCATGGGCTGAAGCACAAAGTGCTACTCCTCAATGGGGGAAATTGCAAGGTGGTGATATCAAATTTGAAGATATGAACAATGATGGAAAAATCAATAATGATGACCGAGTTGTAATGGGTAATACAATTCCTCGTTATAGTTATTCTTTAGATTTGGCTGCCCAATATAAGAATTTTGATTTTGATGCCTTTTTTCAAGGGGTCGGTAAGCGTGATGCATACGTATCCGGATATTATCAATATCCTTTCCAAAATGAAACAACGCCATTAAAAGAACATTTGGATTATTGGGATGAGGTAACAAATCCTAATCCTAATGCAACACTTCCTCGTTTATCTATTAATCAGCAAACAAATAATTTGAAAGAAAGTACTTTCTGGAAGCGGAATGGTGCTTATTTACGGTTGAAAAATATTCAAATTGGATATACTTTGCCTAAAGAAATTTTGAAAACTTTATTGATTTCAAAATGTAGATTTTTTATAGTTGGAAGTAATGTATTTACTTTAGATCATTTACATTTAAGTGGTACTGATGCCGAATCGCCGTTTAGTGCATATTCTTCATATCCTATTACTAAGTCTTGGTCTTTTGGAGTTGAAGTTCAGTTTTAATATATTACTAAATAAATACAGAAAGATATGAAATACTATATTTTATTTTCAGGATTAGCAGCTATAATGTTATTGTCTGCTTGTGACAGTTCCATTGAACGTTCATCATTGACTTCGCCAACTGCTGAAACATTCTTTACTAATGAGACGGAAATTCAAGGTGGCGTTAATGCTTGCTACAATTTTCTAAATGAGTGCAAAGGCGGTTATTTTGATGCAAATTATTCTTTAGATGGATTAGCTGATACCGAATACCTCCGAGGAGATAATACTATTGCAACAATTAATGGTGGCGCAATGGATTATACAACATCTACATGCTCAACTATTTGGGGTAGAATGTATCAAGGTATTGGCCGTTGCAATCTTATAATTCAGAAGATAGATGAAAATCAGAATAATTTATCTGAAAGTGTAAAGAAACAGTTTTTGGGGGAGGTATACTTTTTGCGTGCCTATTATTATTTGAAATTAATTAGTTATTTTGGCGATGTACAATATACTGATAAACCTATAGAAACTGTTAGTGAAGGGAAATCGATAACTCGTACAGCAAAGGCAGAAGTTTTAAAACATATTTATTCTGATTTCGACCTTGCTGCTGATTATCTGAATGGTTCAACAGTAACGACTCTTGGACGTGCTACGAGAGGTGCTGCTTTAGCTTTTAAGGCTCGTGCTGCATTATATAATGGCGATTATCAAACAGCAAAGACGGCCGCCAAACAAGTAATGGATTCCGGTACTTATTCATTATATCCTACTTATGAGGATTTGTTTTCTGAAGCAGTTATGCGTAGCTCTTCTAATAAAGAATTGATATTTGCAGCAGATTATGATTTGGCTGCCGGTATAACATCAGGTTATCTTCGTTTCGTTGCATCACGTATGATGGGTGGATATTGTACAATAGTTCCTACAGAAGCCATGATTGATTCTTATGAATGTATTGATGGAAAAGATATCAGCGAATCTTCTCTATTTAATAAAGCTACTCGATTCGAAAATCGTGATCCACGATTATATTATTCGGTAGTATTGCCAGGTGATAAATGGTTTGGAGTTATATTTAATACACATAAAGATAGTACGAAATGTTATAACTATGAAACGAATACTTGGGTTACAAATAAAGATTGCTATGCATTTACTCAGTATTGTTCATTTTCAGGTTATTTGATTCGTAAATATGTAAATTCTGCATATCTCTCTTCTATTGATCAAAGTGAGAATCCATATTATCTTTGTCGGTATGCAGAAGTTCTATTAACATATGCAGAAGCAAAAATTGAATTAAATGAGATTGATCAGAGTTGTTTGGATGCCATTAATCTTGTTCGTTGTGGCAGAACAGATGTTAAGATGCCCGTAATTCCGTCAGGGTTATCACAAACGCAAATGCGTAAGGTTATTCGTAAGGAACGTAAGGTAGAACTTGCTTTTGAAAATTTACGTTTCCAAGATATTCTACGTTGGAAGAGTGCAGAGAAAGTTATGAATAGACCTAAATTGGGTCGTGCGTTTTTAGGTAGTTTGTCACAATGGCCTGATGTCACCTTTGATGAAAATGGAGATCCTGTTTATGATTATAATAATTATGTTCCTCATCCTTCAACTGACTTTAGAGTTATTTTGAATTGCTATTTTAATCCAGATAGAGATTATTTATGGCCAATACCACAACGTGAAATATTAATGAATCCAGATCTTGGACAGAATCTGAATTATTGATGCTTTTTTTAAGGGCACAATTTAAATTGTGCCCTTAAAATTTAAATAGCCAAGGAATGAAGAAAGGCATATTATTTATGATGATACTTTGTGTATCAATATGGAATATTACAGCTCAAGAAATAATAAATCCTGAAAACACTAAAATATGGAAGTTGGTATGGGTGGATGATTTTAATTATCAAAATCGTGAAGAATTATTATTATCTTGGGAAGCACAGAATTCGGTAAATAATCATATTCTTTGTAGTAGATGGGAAGAAAATGTAGAAGTAACAAAAGGTAAGGTTTTGTTGATTAATCGAAAGGAAAATCGAGGAGGACAACAATGGACTTCTGGAAGTATTTGGACGAGGCGTAATTTTAAATATGGATATTTTGAATGTCGATATAAATATGCAAGTCAAACAGGAACTAATAATTCATTTTGGTTAATGACTCGTCAGTGTGATAGTGTTCCTAAAGAAGGAAAACGTTTTGAAATTGATATTAATGAAGGCCATTTTCCTAATGAGATAAATACGAATATTCATAATTGGTCCGATATCTTTTCAAATTCTAAGGGTGAAACAAGTCATCCAACATTTCATAAATCATATAGTTATTCTACAATTGATTTTTCTAAAGAATATCATCTTTTTGGTTTGAAATGGACAAAAGAAGAAATTGTATATTATTTGGATAGGAAAGAGATTCGTAGAGTTAAAAACGATTTTTGCTTTTCTCCTGCACCAGTATTATTAAGTTTAGCGATTATTAATTGGGCCGGAAAGGTTACTGATAAAATTGATGGGACTTCCATGAAAATAGATTATGTAAAAGTATATAAGGAAATCGAGAATAAATAAAATTGATAATGATGAGCTTCTCTAATATAAAAAGACGAACTTTTTTTAAAACATGTGGATTAGCATTAGCAGGCCTTGAGTTTCCTACTGCTAATAATCTTTATGCAAAATCTACAAATTTAGAGATGCCACTTAAGGTGAATGGAAATACTCTAAAGCACATACCCTGTTTTGAACATAATTTTGATTATGTTGTTGTTGGTGGTGGTGTCGCCGGTGTTTGCTCTGCTATTACAGCTGCTCGTGCTGGATTGAAAGTCGTTTTAATACAGGATCGTCCTGTTTTAGGTGGAAACGCATCGAGTGAAGTACGTCTTTGGATTTTAGGCGCTACTAGTCACATGAATAATAATAATCGTTGGTCTAGGGAAGGGGGCGTTTTAAATGAAATAATAGTTGAGAATTTGTATAGGAACAAAGAAGGTAATTCTATTTTCTTCGATGCGTTATTGTTGGAAAAAGTATGGGCTGAACCAAATATTCTTTTGTTGTTAAATACAGCTGTGTATTCAGTAGAAATGGATGACAATTGCATTAAGTCTGTTACTGCATTTTGTAGTCAAAATGAAACTCAGTATAAAATCAGTGCACCTTTGTTTTGCGATACTTCAGGAGATGGTATTGTCGGCTTTCTTGCAGGTGCGGCATTTAGAATTGGATCTGAATCTAATAGTAGTTTTGGCGAGAAATTTATATTGCCTGAGGATTTTGGAGAATTATTAGGTCATTCCATGTATTTTTATAGTAAAGATGTAGGTTATCCTGTTAGATTTGTTGCTCCTTCTTTTGCCTTGAAAGATATTGAGGAAAAAATACCTCGTTTTAAAGCTATACATAGAGATTCTAATGGATGTAATTTGTGGTGGTTAGAATGGGGCGATAATTTAGATCATGTTTTTGAATCAGAAAAAATCAAAACGGAACTATGGAGTGTAGTATATGGTGTTTGGAATTATATTAAGAATTCAGGAAAGTTTAAAGACGTTGATAATTTGACTTTAGAATGGATTAGTACTATTCCTGGAAAAAGAGAAAGTCGTCGTTTTGAAGGAGATTATATATTAAAGCAACAAGATATTGTAGAACAACATAAATTTGATGATGCAGTTGCTTACGGAGGATGGGCTATTGATTTGCATCCAGCTACTGGTGTTTATAGTAACTATCCGGGGTGTATTCAATATCACAGTAAAGGAATTTATGAGATTCCATACCGTTGCATTTATAGCAGAAATATTTCTAATTTATTTTTAGGAGGACGTTTGATTAGTGTATCTCATATAGCATTTGGTTCTACACGTGTTATTGCGACAGGTACATTATGTGCACAAGCAGCTGCTTTAGCTGCACGCATATGTATAGATAATAATATTCTTCCTCATGAATTGTATTCAACGAGTTTTATTCATAAGTTGCAGATGGATTTGATGCAAACAGGACAATATATACCTCGTGTTAAATATGAGAATGATAAAAATCTTATACCGAAAGGGAAAATTTGTGTTAGTGAAAAGTTGATATTATCTGAATTGCCTGCTGATGGTACTTGGAAAATATTACAAACAGATATAGCAATGTTGCTCCCTTTTAAAGTGGGGAGAGTGCCTGAGTTTACATTCATTATTGATGCAAAGCAGCATTCTACTTTTTGTTTAGAGTTTTATTCAAGTTCTCGTTTAGAAAATTTTACGCCTGATGTTTGTTTAGCTCAGAAAAGGTACATAATAGATAAAGGTGTATCTCATGTTAAAGTGAATTTTGAAGTCACATTGAAAGAATGTCAGTATTGTTTTGTGATTTTGAAGAATAATATAGATGTTTCAGTTGCTCTTTCTGATATAAGATTAACCGGCGTTTTATCTTTGTTTAATAGCCGTGTACAAGATCTGAATATCAATTATGGTTTTGAAAAGATAAATTTTTTTATACCAGAAAGAAGACCTAATGGCAAAAATTTAGCTATTAAAATAGAACCTGCTTTAGATTGTTTTGATGAATTTCAATTGCTCTCTGGCGTATTTCGTCCTGCAGGTGGGGCTGTGAATGCTTGGGTTGCCCCTTTATCTTGTAGAATAGCTCAAATTACTTGTAGTTGGAAGGCACCACAAATGATTAAACATATTGTTCTATGGTTTGACGTTGATTATGATCATGCAATGGAATCTTGTTTAAAAATACATAATGAAAATATCGTTCCATTTTGTATTAAACATTATGTAGTGAAAGATCAATTCGGGCATGTTATTTTTGAAGAGAATGATAATCATCAAGCTAAAAATGATATTCTTTTTGAAAAAGAAATTATTGCAAATTCTTTGTGTATCGAGTTCTATAAAAAGGATTCTCATATTCCTATTTCTCTTTTTGGTATTCAGGTATATGGATAACGCTCTTATGATTAAAATGAATTGTATGATGAAAAAGTATAGTATCGAAAGTCTAAGATTAATGACATTCGTTGTCTTAGTGGCGTTATTTTCTTCGTGTTCTACAAGAATAATGCAGAGTCCAGATAAAGATATTCGTGTTTCTTTATTGAATGGTAAGAATGGACTATTTTATAATGTTCATTTTCATGGAAAACAAGTAATTAGTAATTCTCAGTTAGGATTTGTTCTTAATGATCAAGCAATTGATTACAATACTTTAATTAAGCAATTAGGGAAAAGGATAATTAATGAACATTATAAAACTCGAGGATTTCATTCAGATGCACTTAACAATGCAAATGAATATACATATCAAATAAATTCATCAAATATGCAATATGTGTTGCAGTTGCGTATATACAATGATGGATTGGCTTTCCGATATATTTTTAATGAAAATGATTCTATTCATATAAATAGAGAATTGACTACATTCTCGCCGCCAAAGCAAGTCCCTGTTTGGTTTTTTGAACGTACTAATGATTGGAAACTGAAAAGTTATGCTGGCATTTGGACTTGTACTAAATCTGATAGTTTGTATAAAGTATCCCCTAATGGTCCTGTGCAAGGTCCTGTGTTAGTTTATGAATTGCCTGTAAAAAAATATATGGCTATTACTGAAGCTGCTTTATATAATTATAGTGGAATGAGGTTGGAAGCGAAATCAAATGCGTCACTAATGGTGAATTTTACAGAAGGTGAAAAAGGTTTTACTACATTAGGTAAAAGTGTTTCACCATGGCGAGTTGTTTTGTTAGTAGATGATTTGAATCAATTAGTTAATAGTGATCTAATAACGAGTTTGAATCCTGCGCCAGATAATGTATTATTCAAAGATATTAGTTGGATAAAACCTGGACGATCTGTATGGAGTTGGTGGTCAGATCCAAAAGGATATATGACTCAGAATTTGGAAAAACATTATATTGACAGAGCTCATGAATTTGGATTTGAATATATATTACTTGATGAAGGTTGGGAAAAATGGTCAAATAAATGGACAGATTTAAAGCATATATGTTCATATGCTCATGCAAAGAATGTTAATGTATTCGTGTGGAAACATTCTGCTCAATTGAATATTCCCAATGACAATTATAAGATAATGTCACATTTTTTGGATAGTATAAAATCAGCTGGAGTTTCAGGAATAAAGATCGATTTTATGAATGCTGAAAGTAAATCAATAATTGATTTTGATGAGAAAGCACTTCAAATGTGTGCTGATCGAAAACTTTTGGTTGATTTTCATGGATGTCAAAAACCTTCTGGTGAGTTTAGAACATATCCTAATGAAATAACTCGCGAAGGAATTAGAGGATTAGAACTAAACAAAATGAATCAACCTATTTCTGGGAATCATAATGTTGCCTTAGTTTTTACTCGTTGTATATTAAATAATGCGGATTATACGCCAATAGGTTTTTCAAATCCGGGAGAAACAACTTGGGCACATCAATTAGCAACAGGTTTTGCTTTTACATCACCTTTATTGGTTGTTGCAGAGAATCCTGATACATTAATATTGAGTAAGAAAATTGCACCGATGCTTCCGCTAATAAAAGATATGCCATCTGTTTGGGATGAAACTGTCATATTGCCGGAGAGTTCAATTTCTTCTAAGGCAATCATGGCTCGTAAAAAGGGAAATGATTGGTACTTAATTGTATTGAATGGGAAATATCCTACTACGTTACATATGAAAACGAATTTTTTAGGAGATGGATATTGGAAATGTTATGGTATTATGGATGATTTGAGTGATTTAGAAAATGTATTGAAAGATGAACGGATTATTCATCATGGAGAAGAATTGACAATAAATGTGATGTCTAATGGAGGAGCTGTTTTCAAATTTGTAAAACAATAGTATTCTTTTTATTTTATCTAAACAGTTAATAATTATAATTTGAAATGGATAGAAGATATACATTATTAGTTATATTACTAAGTATAATTAACGTAGTATTTGCTCAGTGGAAAGAGTCGGAATTTAGCTCTCCTTCTGATAATGCTAAGCCTCAAGTTTGGTATCATTGGCAGAATGGACATATTGGGAAAGAGGCTATTACAGCGGATCTTGAATCAATGAAAAATGTTGGAATTGGAGGTTTTACTCTTTTCAATACCTCTGAAGGTATTCCTGAAGGTCCTGTAAAATACATGAGTAATGAATGGTGGCAATTATTTGAACATTTGCAAAAAGAGGCAAAACGATTGAATCTTGAAATGGGCGTTATGAATGGAGCTGGTTGGTCTGTTTCAGGTGGTCCATGGGTTACTCCTGACAAAGCTATGCAAGAAGTGGCTTGGACAGAAAAACAAGTAGAAGGGCCAATGCATTTTGATGGCGATTTAGAAATTCCTGTTCCTGCATTAGGCATTGAACGGGATATGCAACGAAATCCTGAAATAAACAAACGTTACTACGTTTCAAGAGATGAGGTACGTGGTTTTTATCATGATATAGTGATTTGGGCTTTTCCTACGCCAGATGGTGAACATAAAGAGAATCCTTATCATATTGATCAATGGTGGGGGAAGTCCGGTTTTTCAAAGTTGCCCAACTATGTTTCAGATAAGAAAAATGCACCTGATTCGGAGATTATTCAAACTAAGCAAATGATTAATTTAACTTCTAAAATAGATAATAAAGGACATCTTGTTTGGAATGTACCCGCTGGTAAATGGACTATATTAAGAATCGGATATCAGCCTACTGGAGTGCAGAATCATCCGGCTCCGTTAGGTGGTAGAGGATTAGAAATTGATAAATTATCGTCATCAGCAGTGGATTTCTTTTGGGAAAAATCTATTGATAAAATGCTTCAAATGAATCATAGACTAAAAGAAAAATATATATCTCGAGTACTTGTCGATAGCTATGAGGCTGGACATCAGAATTGGACTCATAATTTTGATATTAGTTTCAAACAAAAAATGGGCTATGATTTGAAAGTATTTTTACCAACAATTACGGGTCGAGTGATTGGAAGTACAGAAATGACAGAAAAATTTCTTTGGGATTATAGGAAAGTGATTAGTGATATGTTGATTACCAATTTTTATGATCGTTTTAGTGAACAATGTCATAAGAATGGTGTGACTTTTGCTGCCGAACCTTATGGCGCTTTTGGAAATACAAATGATTTTTCTTCAGGTAGAATGGTTGATTTGCCTGCAGGTGAATTTTGGGTAAAGGATGGCGATAAGGGATCGAAGAATACAACCAAATTGGCTTCATCAATTGCTCATCTGTATAATCGTAAATTAGTAGGTGTTGAGGCTTATACTAATGGAAGCTATACTTTTGAAACAAATCCACGTGATATAAAGACACAGGGCGATTATTTCTTTTGCCAAGGAATAAATCAATATTGGTTTCATTGTTTTGTTCACGATCCATATAATAAACTTCCAGGGATGACATTGGGTATTTATGGCTCTCATTTTAATAGAAGAAATACTTGGTGGCCATATTCTAAGGACTGGCTTTTGTATCTTGCTCGTTGTCAATATATGTTACAGCAAGGTCTTGCAAATAATGATATTCTTTATTATGCTGGAGAAGATGCTCCTCTTCAACCCATATATAGAGAAAAATTAAAACCTATTATTCCATTTGGTTATGATTATGATTTTTGTAATACTGAATTTTTAGACTCTATTAAAATAATGAATCATAAGATTATTATTCCCTCTGGTGCTAAATATAGTATGTTGGTCATTAGATCAACAGAATATATGCGTCCACAACTATTAGAAAAAATAATTGATTTGGTTAAAAGAGGGGCTTTAGTTTATTTAGAAAAGCCAGATAAAATACCTGGAATAGAAACTAAGAGCAGTTCCTTATCAAAGTTGAAAATATTAACCTCCAAAATTTGGAATACCCCCAGTAACCAAGGATTTTATATTTATGGGAAAGGAAGATTGTATTCAACAAATGATCTATCATTTATATTGAAGCAGAATAGTATTTTGCCTGACTTCGAATGTGAAAATTCAGAAGATATAAAGAAAGAAGGAACTTTATATTCAGGGAGTGGATTAGAATATATCCATAAATGTAGAGATGATGAAGATATGTATTTTATTAGTAATCAACAAAATCATCATTCAGTAAATATTAATGCTTTGTTTCGGGTAGAAAATTGTTTGCCGGAATTTTGGGATCCAATGACTGGTAAAACAACTGTAGCTGAAGAATATTCTAAAACATCTGATGGTCGAATTAGGGTTAAATTGAATTTAGAAGAGGCAGGCTCTGTTTTTGTCGTTTTCAGAAAGCCTTTTATAGAATGTAAAAAAGGAAATTTACAGCTATGGAATGTGGTTGATTCAATTAAATTTACTCATCCATGGAATGTGACTTTTGTTTCAGATTATGGAAATCCATCAGAGATTAGTATGTCTAATTTAGTGGATTTATCTTTATATCCCGATTCTACAGTTCGTTATTATTCTGGAACAATTATTTATAACAATATTATAAACATTGATTCAACTCAATTAACGAAGGGTACTAAGTTTATGTTAGATTTAGGACAGGTTGAAGTGGTTTCAGAAGTATATCTTAATGGCAAGTCGTTAGGTATTTTGTGGAAAAATCCTTATCGGATGGATATAACATCTAACTTAGTTGTGGGCAGTAATAAACTTATTTTGAAAGTGGCTAATTTGTGGGTGAATCGTCTCATTGGAGATCAAAATCTCCCTGAAGATTGTGAATGGACTTATAACACAGGTTCAACTGCTAAGGGAATGGGTTTGACAAAAATACCTGATTGGGTTTTGAATGATGGGAATAGTCCAACAGGGCGACACACCTTTACGGTTTGGAAATGGACTACTTTAAAAAATAAGAAATTGTTGCCTTCGGGCTTGATTGGTCCTGTTAAGGTTGTGATAAAAAACAGAAAGTGAAATAAATGAAGTATTTATTTACAATAATATTGGCATTAGAAATGATTTATCTTCATGCGGAAAAGCATCAAGATAAGTTTGTACAGAAAGATGATTTAAATTTTAATAGTTTGCTTCAGCCTGTGCCATTGTCAGCTAAATTTTCCGAGCAGGATTATTATGTTTGGGGTGGAAGTATGGTAAAGGATGAGGAAGGTATTTATCATTTATTTTATTCACGATGGCAGAAGAAATATGGTTTCAGTGCATGGGTTGTACATTCTGAAGTTGCACATGCGACGTCTTCTTCTCCATTTGGACCGTTTACTTTTTGTGACGTCGCTTTGCCTCGTCGTGGAAAAGTAATGTGGGATGGGCTTTGTACTCATAATCCTACGATTCATAAATTTGGTTCGGTTTATTATTTGTATTATATGGGAAATACTGGTGATGATGCATGTTCGAAAGGATTAAATTTTGTTCATCGAAATAATCAGCGTATTGGTGTTGCTACAGCTACTGATTTGAATGGACCTTGGAAGCGTTTTGATTATCCTTTGATTGATGTCTCTTCTGATTCAACTTCGTTTGATGCATTAGTTGTAACAAATCCTTCAGTTACTGTCTGTGCAGACGGTTCATACTTGATGGTTTATAAAGCTGTTGGAAAACAAAAGCCTTTACCTTTTGGAGGACCAGTTGTGCATCTTACAGCTACTTCCTTTTCTCCAACAGGACCGTTTATCAAGCAGATGCTTCCTATATTTACATTTAAACAAAGTAATTTTGCAGCAGAAGATCCGTTTGTATGGTATCAAAAAGATCATTATTATGCGATTGTGAAAGATATGCAAGGATTCTTTACTAAAAAAGGACGTTCATTGGCATTATTTGAGTCTAAAGATGGCTTTTCATGGAAGCCTTCTGTATATTGTTTAGTATCGGATTTGACTGTTATTTGGGAGAATATGCAAAAGGAAAAAATGACTCATTTGGAACGTCCTCAGATATATTTTGAAAATGGTTCTCCTTCTGTGTTACTATTAGCTGCAGATCAAGAAGAAAATGGAGAAATTAAGAGCTCTTTTAATATTCAGATTCCGCTAAAGAAATAAAGACTATTTTGATTATATGAATATGTTTGATTTTGGTTTATTCAATAAAATATAGTTTCGATGGTTTTTTCATTCAAAGTTATTACATTCGCCATATAGTTTGAAAAATGGATATTTAAGTAATAATTTTAGAAGGAAGATAGAAACATGAAGAAAGTATTTTACATATTAGTTTTAAGCGCATTATTACTTACGGTAAATTGTGTAGCTCAACAGAAGCCGTCTCCTCTCCAGCTTTCTGGAATATATCCTTCGTTGGCGTATTATAATAATGAAGGCGAGTGTGGAACGGGGGCAGTGGTGCCTTGGAATGGACGATTGTGGGTGATTACGTATGGACCGCATTTGCCTTATGGATCGTCGGACAAACTGTATGAAGTGACAACAGATTATCGCCAGATCGTAAGACCGGAAAGTATAGGTGGAACGCCTGCTAACAGGATGATCCATAAGGAAAGTAAGCAGCTTTTTATTGGTCCGTATGTGATTGATGAGACGGGAAAAGTACGGGTTATCCCTTATACGGTGATGCCGGGACGAATGACGGGTAATGCACGCCATCTGACGGATCCGGCGAATAAGATCTATTATGGAACGATGGAAGAGGGCTTCTATGAGGTCGATGTCCATTCGTTGGCTGTCAAAGAGTTGTATCGCGATGGCAATAATTTGAAACAGAAGAAAAAAGATACGGATGCCGGCCCAATTAATGATTTGCTTCCGGGTGTCCATGGAAAGGGCTTTTATTCAGGGCAAGGTGTGGCTG
>Ga0172378_10003311_pt1 | contig 15189 bp, 9 predicted proteins | sample GrowelOW332metaG_FD_119755 | JGI IMG/M metagenome (GOLD analysis project Ga0172378, IMG submission 119755) | Groundwater microbial communities from an aquifer near a municipal landfill in Southern Ontario, Canada - Pumphouse #3_1 metaG | ecosystem: Environmental > Aquatic > Deep subsurface >... | reverse complement strand
CGCGCCGTTCGCGAAGCGGCGGCAGGAGAATCCGCACCACGTTGAGACGGTAAAACAGATCTTCGCGAAAAAGCCCTTCGGCGGACTCCTTGCGCAAATCGCGCGCTGTGGCCGCAACAATGCGGGCGTTGGTGCGGAGCATACGGGTTCCGCCGATACGCATGAATTCGCGTTCCTGTAAAACGCGAAGCAGCTTCACTTGCATGGCGGTCGACATCTCCCCTATTTCATCAAAAAAAAGAGTTCCCGATCCGGCCAATTCAAAACGGCCCGGTTTTTGATGATCGGCATTGGTGAACGCCCCTTTTTCGTATCCGAACAGTTCGCTCTCCAACAGATTTTCGGGAAGAGAGGCGCAATGGACGGCGACGAACGGCTCATCGCGACGGGGACTTTGCGCGTGCAACAGACGGGCGGCAAGTTCCTTCCCCGTTCCGCTCTCGCCTTGAATCAGCACGGTGGCATCGCTCGCGGCAGCCTGCCGAAGCTGGTTGATTGCGGCCACAAAACAGGGACTGTCCCCAACGATTTCCTGCGTCGGGAAAGCCGCCGACATTTCGGTCTTCAATGCGGCCACCTGTCTGTGGAGCCGCTTGGTTTCAAAAGCGCGCCGCGCCACATGGCGGAGATTTTCAACATCGAACGGTTTGCTTACAAAATCAACAGCCCCTTGACGGATGGCCTCGACCACAGGCGGGATGGCGGTCGATGCGCTGACCATAATAACGGGCAGATCGGGTTGACTCGCATGAATCTGACGCAACAGGTCGATCCCTGAGCGGCCGGGCATCACGACATCCAGCAGGACGATGTCCATCTGTTCACGCGTCAGGATTTCTTGAGCCTCGTCCACCGTGGCGGCGGAAAACACCGTGTAGTCGGGAGAGAAGATGATGCGCAAAGCCTCGCGGCTGCCCATCTCATCGTCAACAATCAAAAGTTTAGGCATGATTCGGCGGTTCCTTCAATGGCAGTATGATCGTCACAGTCGTTCCGCATCCGTTGGAGGTGACATCCATGCGACCACCATGGTCGACGACCGCCCGCAGCGCCAGCGGCAGCCCCAACCCCAGTCCGCGCGACTTCGAGGTGCTGAACGGCGAAAAGAGTTTGCCCTGCATCTCCTGACTGATGCCCAAGCCGTTATCGCTGACGGCAAAAACCAAGACGCGGTCGACGCCACCGACACCTGAACAGCGGACATGCAAGCCGACGCGCGGCGACGGTTGGTTACGGACGGCCTCATGCGCATTCACCAGCACATGGGCAAGGCCGTCAATGAGCACCTCGGCATCGGCGACAAGCAAGGGCAAATGCTCGTCAACCTCACAGGCCACGTCGTGTTTGTCAGAGCCCGCCATTTGGGCGGCCCGCGCACAGGCCTTTTTCACAAGATCACTCGGAGCCGTCGGATAGAAAACCAATTTGGGCGGATGCGCAAAGGTATTGATTTGCGTGATGATCGCATTCAGCCGAGCCACCTCGCCGGTCACGATGCCAAAAAACTGCTGGCGGAATTCAGGATCGTTATACCGTTCCGGCAGAAGTTGCGCGAACGTGCTGATGGCCACCAGCGGATTGCGTATTTCGTGTGACATAGCGGCGGCCAGATCGGTCCAGAACGCATGACGCTCCAGCTCTTCCTGTTTTTCGCGCAGCAGCCGTTCGCGGGAAATATCGGACAGTAAAAGCATCGCACCCTGCCCGGTTCCCGCGTTACCGATGCGGTGCACGTCGGCCCGGACCGTACGGCGAGTCGAAGGATCGGTCCACGAAATCGGCGCGGGCGCGGCACCGTCTCTGATCGTACGCAAAATCACATCTGAAATCCGACTTCCCGCTTTTTCCACGGGATGATTGACGGTTTCGGCGGCGGTCACGCCCAAAATCTGCTCCGCCGCACGATTAAACCAGCGCACCACGCCATCCTCGGAGACCGCTAGAATGCCGACAGGAATCGCCTCCAGCAGATTTTCCGCCAACGTTTTTTGGATGCCAAGCTCCTCCACCAGCAGCGCGTTTTCCAACAACGTGGCGACTTGCTCGCCGATGATGGCGAGATCGCTGAGATCGCGCGGCGCGAACGGGACGCCGGTGGCGCGGTGCCCGACAAAAATCCAACCGAGCAGACCTCGCTTACCGAGAAGAGGCACGATGACTTCGGCCCCCTCTTCATCCAACACATGTTCCAGCAGCCGACGGTCACGCAGATCGTCGATATGGGCGAGATGCGCGCGGCAGACGAGATGCGCGTGGCGCTCAAGCCAGCGTACAAACGGATCGGGCGGCTCATAGGAAATCGAGCCCGTGTTGTCCAGGCAGCGCAACTCCGCCCACAACCTGTAAGCCGCTTCGTCGTGCAAACAGGCGAATACGCCCACGCGAGAGATACGTCCGGCGGCGGCGACGCCTTCGACCAACTGATCGAGAAGTTTTTTGCTGTCGTGAAAGTGCCGTGAAGCGCGCCACAGTTCATACAGAGGCGCGAGATTCAATTTGGGCTCGTCCACGGGCAACGGCGGCGCAGCCGTACAGACGGCGACCTGTTGCCTCAACAAACTCAACTCCTCTTGAGCCTGACACAGCATAATGGCATGACGCAGCGTTCGACGCAGACGCTCCATAGGCACATCCAGCGGTTCCACCGCGAACACGCCCGCGTCTTGGCAGGCAATAAACGGATCGGATTCAGGCACGCCGAAAGCGACGATGCCGCCGCGCGACTCAGGGTTTGCGCCCGCGAGAGCCGTCTCCGCTTCGGGATGCCGCAAATCAAGCAACCGCACCTCAGACACGCTTTTTTCGCGTGTCCATTCCGAATGGCTGGACGTCGTTCGAATATCCGTCAATCCGCCGACGGCAAGAACCAAATGTTGAGACAGCTTGGGATCGCACGTCAACAACAGACACGTTATGGCAGGCGCTGTCATACCGTTCCTTTCGTTTCATGATCATCGCGTCCGACCGAACCTGAAAGTAGCGGTAAAAGAACGCGGAAACACGTGCCCGTTCCGGGCACACTCTCCACATTGATCAAGCCGTGATGTTCGAGGACAATCCCATGCGCGACCGATAATCCTAAGCCCGTGCCATTATCCTTCGTCGTAAAGAAGGGATCGAAAATCTGTTCGCGGTTTTCCGGCGGAATACCGCGTCCCGTATCGCGCACCTGCACCTCGATCCACGCATCGGTATCCCGTAACCCGTGATGCCAAGGCTGGTCAGCCCGATCAATAATGAGCGTCGATACCGTCAACGTGCCGCCGCTTTCCATCGCGTCGATACCGTTCAAGAACAAATTCAGAAACACTTGGCCGAGCAGGCGTTGGTCGCCAAGCAGACGGTCGCGTTCCGCGTGATACTGGCGGTCGAAAACAAGCCCTTTCGCCTTGATCTGCTGAACGGCCAGTTGCCAGGCGTCGTCCAGTGCGGCGTGCAGCGACAGCGGAACGAGCATGGGTTTTACGGGCCGGGAGAAATTAAGCAGTTGCGAGACGATCGCGTTGATGCGTTCAACTTCTTTTCCGAGCAGCGGGGTGAACGTGTTTCGGAAATCGGGATCGTCGTATTGGGTGGGCAACAGCTGGACGAACGTTTTGAGGCAGACCAGCGGATTCTTGATCTCGTGGGCCATTCCCGCGGCCAACGTGCCGATACTTGCCAGCCGGTCACTGCGTCTGACTTGTTCCTCCAACTTACGGAGCGCCGAGGTGTCTTGTATCACCAGCAACACGCCCGACGCCACGCTGCCGTCTCCTCCGAACACGGCCGTTGAGAAACGCACGGACTGCTCCTCGGGCGACCGGGGACGCAGCACCAAATCCTGGTCGCGCACATCCTTCCTTGAAAGAAGGCTGGCATGCAGCTCCTCCCAAATCGGCCCGGGCAAAATTTCTGCGGCCGCCCGGCCGATGGCCGTATCGGCACCGGTGACCTGCAGGATGCGCTGGGCTTCGCGATTAAAAACGGTGACGCGTCCCTCCGTGTCTGCGGCGACAACGCCCGTCGCGAGGTTGTCGAGAAGGACTTCGTCGTAAATTCGCGCATCATGAAGACGCGTATAGAGTGTCGCGTTCTCGATCGCGATGCCCATTTGGTTCCCGAGAAACATCAAGGCGTCTTCCTCGCGTTGACCGAATATCCGCCCGTTCTGGCGACGGCCGAGGAGCAGAAACCCGACCAGCCCGTTCTTGGAATGCAAAGCGACGGCCGCCTCAGCGCCCAAACGGGCAAGCGTACGTTCAGCCTGCCTTTGCAACGGCGTGCCTCCGGCACGCCGCAACACGTCGCGCAGCAAAGGATAGCGGCCGTCCTGCAACGCGCTCAGCAACGGATCCGTTTCGTCGATAGCATCAGCCGCCTCACCCAAGCCTAAACGCGTATGAAGCAAAAAAAACGATCCTGAGCGCAGAAAAACGTGCACGTGCGAAAGTTTGAGGGTCTCCAGCAACAGGCGGCTAAAATCATGGGACAACGTATCAACGGTCGTGATGAATCGGGTCAGATCACCGCCCTTCTGCAGCAAGTAGGACAACTCATCATGCCCGTCATCGAACAGACGGTCGGCTCCGCGGCGAAGAAAGGTATTCGCCGGTGCGAGCGTCAGCGCGACCGCAATGGCCGCAATCACGTGGGCCGCCGTCTGCCTCAAGTCATCCGGGCCCACCGGCAAACAGTGCGCGAGACGGAACGTGAGGATATACAACACCGTCAGAACGCCTGCCAGAAACACGCCCGTAATGGTATGCCGCAAGAATTCGCCGACGCCCATGATGTGGCGGGTGGCTATCCCATAGGCAATCACGCTATGCCAGATCACGACGGTGATCGGCGTGAATCGCGCACTTTGCGAAGATCCCGTCAGCAGAGGGATCACCAGCACGAGCAGGACCCCGGGAACGAGTCCCAAAAGGGAACCGAGCGACATGATCTGCAACTCCATGCGGCAGACGCCCTCGGACTGAGCCAATGAGCGGAAAAAGCTCCACACGAGCGAAGCCACGGTGACAACCCAAAAGACGACGAACAGGATGAAACCGGGCCCGTAGACGGGTTCTGCCAGCGCGTTCGCTTCGGTCGAAATCCTCGCGCCGACAAGAAAAAGACGGGTTTGGCATAGCACAGCCGTGGCGACGGCCGCCGCCACCCACAGCCAAGAACGACGCACCAGATGGAGGAGCGTCTCCGCAGACCGGGCCACCGAATCACGCAGAAGGTGGAAGAGCAGCGGAATGAACACGCTCGCGGCACACGCCTGGCGAATCCAGAACATCAGCCAGGTCTCGCTTGACGCCGTCGATCCGAAATATTGGCAGACCAGCCAGAGTGCGATCATGAGCGAAAGAACGGCGAATACGCGGTTGGCCAGCCGCTGCATATGGGTCAAGACGACAACCACCCCCAACAGCAGGTTAATCGTGATGACAACGGGTAACGAAATGATGAAAAGATTCGTCATGCCGGAGGCCTACGAACGATAAGAGTGGCGTTCCCGCCTCCCATGCCGTGCACGTTGATCAGTGCGTGTTCGAGCCGCATCCGACGCGCGCGCGGCACGTAATCGAGATCACATACCGGGTCTGGCGTCGTATAGTTTGCGGTCGGAGGAATTAAGTTATCGCGCATGGCGAGCGCACAGGCAATCAATTCCAAGGGTCCGGCAGCCGCAAGCGGATTGCCGGTGACGCCCTTAATGGAAGAAACGGGAATGCCATAGGCGTGTTGTCCGAGCGTGTTCCGGATCATGGTCGTTTCCACGCGGTCAATGACCGAATCACTCGGCCCGTGCGCGCAGACATAGTCGATCGACTCGCCGCTCAGCCGCGCGTTGGCCAACGCCAACGTCATGCAGGTTCCCAGACCGTCGCCGGCAGGTGTGCCGAACGTGTCGGAATAGGAGGCGCCACCACAAATCTCCAGCCAGATGTGCGCGCCGCGAGCACGCGCGTGAGCCAAACTTTCCACCACCACGACCCCCGCACCTTCGCCCAACACACCGCCATCGCGGTCACGGTCAAAGGGGCGGCTGGCATGTTGAGGATCATCGTTACGGCTAGAGAGCATCCGCCCGGCGCTGAAGGCGGCACAGGTCGAAGAGGTGATCGGCGCGTCGGCACCGCCCGCAATGGCGATATCGGCGCGCCCGGCACAAATTGCGGACACGGCCGCAAGCACCGCGTCCGCACCGGCCTTACACGCCGTCGACACCGTCTGGAACGCCACACGTGTGCCCAGATACTCGGCTAACGTTGCGGATACGGCATGCGGTTGTGAGGCCCAGACCAGCCACGGCCGCAACCGATCCTCTTCCCCCTGACTGACGCCGTGCGCAGCCACCTCAACCACTTCGATAGCGCTGGTGCTGACGCCAATCGTCAGGCTGACAGGACGATGGAGGTTCGCAACGGCGTTTGTCAATCCCGCGTCCGCCATCGCCATGTCCAACGCGGCCATTGCAAATTGCGTGTGCCGTGCCATCCGTTTCCATTTGACCGATGCCGGCAGATGTTTTTTGGGATCGAATCCCTTAACCTCAGCGGCAATACGATTCGGGAGCTTAGACGCGTCAAACAGCGTGATCGGCCCAACCCCTGACTGAGTTTCGATGATTGTTCGCCAAAACTCCGGAACCCCTATTCCATTCGCCGCTACTACGCCGATTCCGGTTACGACAGCACGGCGGTCATCATTTTGAAAGGCAGTGTTCATGAATAATTCTTCGTATTTTCTCATCCGCTTATAGGGTTGTCGACGTCAAAGTTCAGAAATGTACACGGCTTATCGCAAAAAACCCTTTTTTCAAACCGTGGCGTACAAAAATGGACAGCCGAGCCTTGTCGCCCGTCGTCCACGAACGCATTCTATCGGCCGAAGAGGCTTAACTCCCCCCCGCGCATCGCATTGATGACAGGTGGCACGAAGAGTGCTGTTAACACAATCCATCGTCAATCGGTTCAAAATTGAACGCCCCGCACAGAGAATCTGAGAATGCCATCTATGACACACGTGAAGCTCTATAAGAAACTCGCTTTTACCGCTTATGTTATTTCTGTCCAAATTGTTGCTGCGGACGGGTTTAGAAATCCACCTGACACCGCCGCCGCGTTAGGGAAAGCGGGCAATCACATGGTCTGGGTCGACGACGCGTCAGCGCTCTTTTACAACCCGGCCAATCTGATTGACGTGCCGTCGCGCGAAGTTCAGCTCTCCGCTCTCGTCGGTTACGCCCACGCCGAATACCATGGCCTGCTGGGACGAACCGAGACGGAGCGGGCCTGGAGCGCCTTACCGGCAATCGCTCTCGCCTGGCCGCTGCAAGAGGCGGACAAGGAAACCGATTGGGCGTTGGGATTAGGCATACATGTCCCTTATGGCCGTCAAACGCAGTGGGACTCCACCGGATCGTTCCGCTATGCCGCACCCATCTACAGCCAGATGATGGTGGCGGATGTTTCTCCCTCGCTGGCATGGCGTATAACGGACTCGGTTTCAATCGGTGCGGGGCCTGACGTGTATTATGGACGCTTGCGATTCCGTCAGTTGGCTCCGTATTCCCCCCGCAGCCGCATTACCGCCGAAATGGACGGTTATGCCGTGGGAGGCAACGTCGGCGTGACATGGCGACTGACGCCGAATCAGCGTCTTTCGCTGACGTACCGTTCGCCTTTTGACCTTGCCTTTAAGGGCGACATGGAGACCGTGGATATCCCTCCGCCCGCAGTCGCCGAGAGCGACATCGAGACCACGTTCAGGTTCCCGACCATTGTGGCACTGGGTTACGGCATAAAATTCAGCGAAACCTTCAGGATCGAAGCAAAAGTCGAATGGCTCGAGTTCTCGCGTTATAAGACGATGGCCGTCGATGCGGGCGCCAACAATCCTCTGATCGGCATGATCGGTTTGGCCAACACCCCGCAAAACTGGAACGACACATGGACGTTCGGCATCGGACCCGAATGGCGTTTTGCGCCTGAATGGACGCTGCGCACAGGATATCTGTATCTTCAGAGTCCCATCCCCGACTCAACTTTTGCGCCCACCGGTCTGGATGTCGATCAATCTGTCGTCGGCGTCGGGCTCGGCTACCAGAGCGGCAACCACGCCGTGGATCTGGCCTACGCTTTAGGCATTTTCAACAAACGGCACGTACACGCCAATCAGAACCCGTATTACGAGAACGGCACCTATGCGTTCGACGGCCACCTTGCCGCGCTGAGCTACACATATTCCTTTTAACGTTTCGCGTCTTCACGCGAGGGAACCTGTCCTCTCGCGATGATCTGAAGGAGAACTTCATGACGCCCAGTGAACAACCGACACAGACCGACATGCCACCTATGATTCTGGTGGTCGATGACGAGCTCGGCCCTCGCGAAAGTTTGCGTTTTCTTCTTAAGAACACTTATCGCGTGGTGTGCGCTGAGTCGGTTGAACGCGGACTGCAACTGATGCGCGAACATTTGCCCGATGCCGTGATCATGGATATTCGCATGCCCGGACAGGACGGCATCGAAGGACTCCGCGAAATTCGCAAGCTCGACCCTGAACTGGCGGTGATCATGCTGACCGGTTTCGCCGCCGTGGGCACGGCGCAGGAGGCGATCCGGCACGAAGCGAGCGACTACATGGAAAAACCTTTCGACGCCCAAGAGATGCGTCGGGCGGTCCAGCGCCATGTCGAGCAGACCCGGCTGCGGCGCAAGCGGAGCGCACTGCTGAACGAGGCGAACGTGCTGGATCGGCGTATTTTCGAACTTCAGGGCAAAGAGCGGCTGGCCGAATTGGGACAGACCTCTGCCGAGTTCGTCCATGATCTGCGCAACACCCTCTCGATCGTCACTCTCGCATCGAACCATCTGCGCTTGGAAATGGAGGAACTGCAGCAACAGAAGACCGTTGTCCCGTCGGAGGCCAGTTACCACCTCGACATGCTTGAAAACTCCATGCGCCAATGCGTCGGCATGCTGGATTCCTGGCAGCGGCTGATCCAGCAAACCCCCCAGCAGCAAACCAGGTTTCTTATCCGAGATTTCGTGACCTCCTGCATGGAGCTATGCAAACCTGCGGCGCAGGCTGTCCATGCGCAGGTCACGTACGACCATATCGGCGATGACGCCGAAGAGCTGCTCGGCGACCGCGTGCAACTTTCGCGCGTGCTCATTAACCTCATACACAACGCGATACACGCTCTGACGTCTGCCAACGGGATACTTCGCGTGCGTTCAGAAGTCTTCGAAAAATCGGTCCACATCAGCGTGTCGGATAACGGGTGCGGCATTCAAGAGGAGATATTGAAACACATTTTCTCCCCAGACTTCACCACCCGACGCAAACTGGGAGGCATGGGGCTCGGGCTTTTTATCGCCCAGAAAGTCGCGCAGGCCCACGGAGGCATTGTAACGGTAGAAAGCACCGTCAACAAAGGGTCCACGTTCACGCTTCAGTTGCCACGCCCCGATCTCAAAGCGGTTACGAGTGGCGACGCGGTCTGAAGGGGAAAGGAAAGAACGCTCCGACCTCTTTTTTGTATTGCCGATAGGAGTCCCCAAACAGCGTGCCGAGAAAACGCTCTTCGTAATAAGCGCGGGCGATTTCCAGCGGGTTGAACACCAGCAAACCGAAAAGCAACGCGCCCCAAGCGCCGAGAAACATCGGCAAACCAACAATTTCCAGACAGGCGCCCAGATAGAGCGGATGACGCATTATCCGGTAAGGGCCTTCACGCACCAGATAACGCGCGCCGTTCGTGTCAGACACGTCCACGTGCCACTGATGGCGAAGCACATGAAACGCCCAGTAACGCAACGCAACGCCCGCGCCATAAACCGTCGCGCCGACAACGACAAAAACCAGGCACGGAAAGCATCGCCGTAACAGAAACTCGACGGCGACGCCTCCCAATGTCAGCGCATAGGCGTAACCGACGGCAATGGCGGTCCAATCGCGGCCGGCCCCGTCACACGCACGGCCCAGCCCCTGCCTCAAATACATGGCCCACATCCGCTCCACGCAAGCCGCCACAAAGAGAAACACGCCTGCGGCTTTGCCGTCAAAAGACGGCATGAACGGGTACAATGCGACAGGAAGCAGAACAACCAGAACCGCGATCACGGCAACACCGTGAAACAAAAACACTAATAGCCGTGCGGTCCAGCCGAGGTCATCTCCCGGCGCTCGTTCGGTTTTGTTGGCGCTAGACATACGTTTGACCAGAAAAACATTTTTCCGCCTACAAGCTGAACGCCCGCATGAGCAGGAAAACAGAGTGAACGTATCAAAAACGACTCGTCCGGCAAAGCCGATTCTTTGAGAAAGGCACGAGGTCCTTTTCGACAAAAAAGGAGAGTCGGCGGGAGAAACAAAACGGTTTGTCCGGCAACGCCTCAAAGGGACGATTGCATCTGACCCGGGATCAGGTAAACTATGCGGCAAAACGTCCCGTATCAAGCCTGAGGAGCAGCATGAAAAAAAGCGCGATAATCGTATGGGCCGGCTTGGCGGCCGCGTGTGCATGGACCGAAACGAAACGTCCGGTGGATTGGGTAAGGCCTGAGACCGACACAAAAAATTCCCGCTGGATTTATTTCGCGTCCGCGAGCCGTCCTTTCGGCATGGTGAACCTGAGCCCCGACACGAAGACCGAGGGCGACTGGGGCGCGGGTTACGTCTATACCAGCCAAGTCATCCGCTGTTTCAGCCACCTCCACGGCTGGCAGCTCGCGGGATTACCGGTGATGCCGGTGACCGGCGCGGTCTTCGGCGAAAAAGGCATGTCCGATTACGAATCCGCGTTTTCGCACGATGATGAGATCATCAAGGCCGGGTATCACAAGGTTTTTCTGAAGAAATACGGCGTCACGGCGGAGTTAACCTCCACCACACGCGTCGGCTTCCACCGCTACACCTTTCCGGCGCAAGAGACGCGCCGTATCCTGATCGACACCGCCGCACCCATCATGTATTGCGCCATGATCGGGTCCGAGGTTTCTCCCACCGCCGACCGCAAAGGCGTTGAAGGGTGGTTTACGATGAGCAAGACGTCACGCAGGCCTAAGCCGGTGACGGTCTATTTCACGGCACGCTTCAACCAACCCTTCTCCCTGTTTGGCGCCTGGAAAGACGGCGTCGTGCTGAAGCGGGCACCCGAGACGGTGGACGGGCCGAACGCGGGACAGTTCGTGGAATTCAAGCCGGGAGCGGAACCGATCCTGATGAAGGTGTCGTTTTCTTACGCAAGCATGGACGGCGCGCGCCGCAACCTCGGCGCGGAACTGCCGCACTGGGATTTCGACCGCGTGGTCAAGGCGTCGGCCGACGACTGGAACGCTTGGCTCGCGCGCATCGAGGTCGAAGGCGGCACCGACATGGCCAAAACCAAGTTTTATACCGATCTGTGGCACGCCCTGCTGGGACGGCGCATCGTGAGCGACGTGGACGGGCAATATCTCGACAACACGGGCGACGCGCCGCGCGTACGGACCGTGACGCCGACGGCGGACGGCGAGATGTTCCCGCATCACAACTTCGACGCGTGGTGGGGCTCGCACTGGTCGCTGAACATTTTGTGGCCCTTGGCATGGCCCGAGGTTACCGACGCTTTCTGTCAGACCATGGTGGACATGTACAAGAACGGCGGGCTGATTCCGCGCGGTCCTGCGGGCGGAAACTACACCTACGTGATGATCGGCGACACGGCCGTGCCGGTGTTCGCCTCGGCTTATCACAAAGGCATCCGCTCATGGGATATTGAAAAAGCTTACGAAGGCCTGCGGAAGAACGCCTTCCCGGGCGGCATCCGCGATCATGCCGGCTACGAGACCGGCTACGCCTGCAGCGGCGGCATGGCCTACTACGTCAACCGCGGTTATGTGCCGGAGGACATCCCCGGCAAGGGCGGCCATAAGCAAGGCGCGGCGATGACGCTGGAATACGCCTACGAGGACTGGTGCCTGGCGCAGCTCGCGAGGTCGCTCGGCAAGACGGAGGACGCCGACTACTTCACGAAACGCTCGCAGAATTACCGCAACGTGTGGGATGCCTCGGTCGGCTGGATGCGGCCACGCACGAAAGAGGGAAACTGGTTCGAGCCTTTCACGCCGGTCACGGAAGGCTTCGCGGCGAAAGGTTTCGTCGAGTCAACCGCAGCCATCTACACCTTCTTTGTGCCGCACGATCCCGCAGGATTAGCGGCACTGTTCGGCGGGCAAGACAAGCTCGCGGCGAGGCTGGAGGAAAATTTCAAGAAGGCCGAACCGCGCGGCTTCATCGAAGTCCACGGCAAACACGGGGCGGCATGGGTGGACTATGAGAACCAGCCGAGCACCGGCATGGCCCATCTGTTCAGCCATGCCGGCGCGCCGTGGAAGACTCAATATTGGGTGAGGCGCGTGCATGCGGCCAATTTCGCCGAGGCCAATCCCTATACCGGCTATAACGGCGACGAAGACCAAGGACAGATGGGCGCGCTGAGCGCACTGATGCAGATGGGCCTTTTCGCGTTCGACGGCGGAGCCGCCCAGAAGCCGGTGTACGATATCACAACGCCGGTGTTCGACAGTATCACCATCCATTTGCATCCGGGTTACACAAAGGGCGGCACCTTCGTGATTCGCGCCAAAAACAACGCGCCGGAGAACGTCTACATCCGGTCGGCCGCGCTGAACGGCAAACCGTGGAACAGCTTCCGGTTCTCACACGACGCGTTTGCGCAGGGCGGCGTGCTGGAATTAACCCTCGGCAAGGAACCCAACACCGCATGGGGTCTGGGCGGCAAGTAAGGACGGCGGTCCCCAATGGCGACCGCCACGTCAGCCGCATACGGTCATCAAAGCATCCAGCGCGCATAGGCGCCGCAGGGCGTGGGCAGCACTTCGGGCTTGCCGGTCAACAACATTTCGCCAGACGAAACCCCGCCGCCAAGGCCCTCAGCCGTTTGTCCGAGGATATTCTGCAGGACGATCGGGGAATAGCCCGGCGTGTGCGCGCTCAACAGGATGAAAAGCGGATCGGGCGTCAAGAGGCTGCGGCAAAGCTTCAGCGTTTCCGGCAGGTCCTTCTCGATCTTGTACATCTCGTTGTTCTGACCGCGGCCAAAAGTCGGCGGATCGAGAATGACGGCATCGTAACGGCGCTCGCGGCGCGCCTCACGGCAGAGAAATTTGTGCGCGTCATCCGTGATCCAGCGGATGGGATGCGTCTGGAGGCCGTTCAGCGCGGCGTTATCGCGCGCCCACTGCACCATCCCCTTGGAGGCGTCGAGATGACATACCTCCGCGCCGCCGAGCGCGGCCGCAAGCGTCGATCCGCCGGAATAGGCGAAAAGGTTGAGCACCTGCACGGGACGCCGACGCGCCTCACGCGCCTGACGCACCGTCTCGCGGATCCATTCCCACTGCGCACGTTGCTCGGGAAAAATGCCGAGATGGCCGAAATCGGTGCCCGAAAGCTTGAAATGAATACCGGCGGTCGCGATCTTCCACTCGGCAGGCAAAGCCCCGCGGTTATGCCACTGGTTGCCATCGATGCGGTCGAACGCGGCATGGGCTTGAGCCCAAACCGCTTCCGGGAGCGCCGGTTTCCAAGCCGCCTGAGAGCAGGGGCGCGAAAGAACATAGGCGCCGAAACGTTCAAGTTTCTTACCGTCGCCGCTATCAAGCAGAGCGTAATCTGAAGAGGCATCTATACGGACAGGTTGCATGAGATACAATCCAACGGAATGAGGATTAAAAAGCCGCCAACAACAAAAAAGCCATCCCTGTAAAGAAGAGCCCGAAAAGAATCTTGACGACCACCAGGTTGCGCCTGCTCCAATCGATCAGGGACTTCAACTGCATACCGCGATGGAAACACGTAAACACCACCGCTAACGGCAAGATGAATAGCATATTGTAGGTGAGCAGTAAAGACCACGATACCCAATCGGCGCAATCCTGTTTGAGCATATACATCAGTATCGGCACATAGCCTTGCCCCGTACAGACGCTCTCGAGGATCGTGACCCCCGCGCCCGTCACAAACCCGCCGATAACCGTTCCGCCCGCCCCAAGGCGCGTGTTCATAAACGAATGGATACGCGCCTTGATCGGCTCGGGAATCTTCAGCGTCACGTCGGACGGACGTTGGGACATGCGGAAACGCAACGCGTCCCGAAACGACAAAAACGCGAGAGGAATCATGCACAGGCCGAGCGCGATCTCCACACCTTTTTTTACGGCAGCGAAATTCGGCGCTTGCCGAAAGGCGTACAAAAAACCGAGGCCAAGTCCGATATAGACGAGGAACGAAGCCGAAATGAAAGAGAGACCGACAAGCAGACGCGTTCGCCGCGTGGCTTTGGCGACTGACAACACGCTCATAAAAAAGATCAGCGTCGAGATCGCGCAGGGATTGAAACCGTCCAACAGTCCTCCCGCCGCCACCACATATACCGTCAGCCCGCGGGCCCGTTGACGCACAACGGCGGACGACGGATCGTCACCGCCCGCCGCGGCCGCTCCGGCCCCCGGCGGCTGAGGCGCAACCCACTGCGGTCTCTGGCGGGCCTCAAACGCCTCGTTCACGCGGTCGAGAAGTCCGGTGGCGATCATCTCATAGCCCGAGAGAAACGCGGTGTGATCCACGACCAGCGAAACGCGCCCGTTATCCGTGTTGTTGCACCGCGCTTGATACGCGATCAGCAGCGGGACGGTTTCCGACTTCGTCATGTCATGGGCGACCAGCTCGTAAGAACCCTCGAAACGGGCCTCGAGCACGGGAAAAACGTCTCTTTTCACATGTTCACACTCGGAGCAACCGGGCGAGAAAAAGAGATCGAGCCGAACCTTATCGGCGATATCGGCGCGGGCTGAACAACAAGAACCGGTCAGCAGCAGGACGCTAAAAAAAATGGTCTTGAAAGGAAGCATGTAAACCCGCTTCTCCGTCAGAGCAAGCGTCGTTTCGTTTCCGAAACGTTTTGCGCCTGCACGTAAAAAGCAGAGTAATTTAATGGCCTTAGAGAAGCAACCTCAAAATCCGCCACGCGGGAAAGCCGGGCGCATCCCCGTTTCACTGACGGCCGCTGTGGTGGTGTATGATCGAGACAAAAGTTTTGCGAGCCTGGCAGGCGTCCGGGGGCGCGGACGGCCTCGTCCGCGACAGCGGTTCCTCCCTTCATAAATAGGAGAACCTGTCGCAGGCCACTGAACGATG
>Ga0172378_10003310_pt1 | contig 15190 bp, 8 predicted proteins | sample GrowelOW332metaG_FD_119755 | JGI IMG/M metagenome (GOLD analysis project Ga0172378, IMG submission 119755) | Groundwater microbial communities from an aquifer near a municipal landfill in Southern Ontario, Canada - Pumphouse #3_1 metaG | ecosystem: Environmental > Aquatic > Deep subsurface >... | reverse complement strand
GTCAATATTGCAGGGCCGCATGCCGATTTTTGGAATTATAATGCCGCACTAAGCTCGGAGGATGATGTGCGTAAAGCACAGTCGGAAGGCCGCAAAGTTACTCTATATAATTACGATGTTTCCGGTTGGCTCGGAGAATGTGGTCGTTGGGCAACAGGCTTGTTCAACTGGAAATTCGGACTTGATGGCGCATTTAATTGGGTCTATTTTGGTGGAAGAGAAGATCTTTATAATGACTTCGATTCGAAAATCGGCGATTGGATGCACCATTATCCCAAAACAACTGCGCATCCGGGCGGTAGCTCCATCGGCTGGGAAAATATTCGTCAGGGAATAAACGACAGGCACTATCTTGAACTTTGTCAGCAAACCATCTCAAGGGCAAAGGCCAAAGGAGGAGCATCAGCGAAAGCTGCCGAAGAGGCGGATAAAATGCTCAAAGAGCTTCGCACAAGTTTGAGCAACAATCCGGCAGCTCAATACAAAAACATGGATTGGACAATGTATCTTCCTGAAGAGGAAGCTAAAAAACACGCTTTTGTTTCTCCCATTCACGGAAAAATTTCTGCTTATGCCAGCGGCGCATACAAGTACGGGAACAATCTGCAATTGGATGATTACGATAAAATCCGCCGGATGGTAGCGGCACACATCGTACATATGATGGAAAAAATGGAAGAGGTCTCCCCTACCGGAATAACGATCCCTCCCGATGTGAAAATATCCAAGACAATCCCCAAACCGGAATTTGCTCAAAAAACGATCCATATTCCCGTTTTAAAAAGCGCTCCGGTTATTGATGGCCTAATTACTCCAAATGAATGGGAAGAGGCTGCCGAAGTGGAATTGACGCTGAATGATGGTTTCGAAGCACCTAAAATGCCTACAAAAGTACATTGCGGGCTGCGTAACAATATGCTTTACATTGCATTCACCTGCACGGAGGAAGTGATCGATTTTCTTACCGTTAATGCTAACAAACAAGGGGATAATGTTACAAGTGACGATTGTGTAGAAGTATTCCTTGATCCCGGAATTACGCAGAGTACATTTTATCATGTAGCCGTAAATCCGCTTGGAATCTATTTGACGGATGGAAGTTACAAGGTTTGGAATCCCGATATAAAAACGGCAGCGACTATCAACAAAGAGAAACAGGAATGGATTGTGGAGCTCGGCATCCCTGTAAAAGGGATGGAATTAGCTCCCCGGTTTGGATTGAACTTCAATCGTGAACGCAGGCCAAAAGATGCGTTGCTCGAACTTTCATCGTGGGTAATGACAAGAGGTGGCTTTGGCAGGCCGGAGAGATTTGGAACCGCGATTATAGTTGATTAGCGAAGCAGACTTTTTATTCTATAGAATTGTGGTCTGTTTTATAAAAAGAATAACAAGGAAAGTTTGAATATTATGTAATGAATTATTTTGAATGGTGCGTTAGAAATGAGTGTTTATTATTTAATTTAAAAAGTGAAGATCATGAAAAATTATATCTATTATATTATCATTCTACTGCTTTCTGGAGTGTTTATTCACTGCCGGCAAGATGAAATACCTCTTCCGGAAGAGATAATTCCAGAAGAACCGGCAACCCCGGAAATAGTGACGCGATATTATGTTTCAACAAAAGGAAACGATGCAAATTCGGGTACGGGTTCATCCAAGGAAAAAGCCTGGCGCACCATTACCTATGCGGCAACAAAGGCGGTAGCAGGTGATACAGTTTGTATAGAAGGAGGGAATTATGAAAATGAAAATGTGATCATCTCCAATGCGGGATCGGACGGCTCTCCCATTGTCTTCATGGGTTACAACGGTACGCCGGTTCTCGACGGCGGAGATTATACGAAAAAGGGAATTTATATCTATGGCAAACCCTATGTAGTCTTAAAAAATATACGTGTAAAGCGATACCTGTACGGTATCTGGGTTGACAACAGCCATCATACGGTTTTAGATGGTTGCATAGCCGATTCATGTAGTAATGTCGATTATGTGAATAAGGGCTACGACGGCTACGGTATTTTAATCAAGAAGAGTAATTATTCAACGGTAAAGAATTGTTCGGCAACAGATAATGGGGGCAATAACTTCTTTTTATCCCAAACCGATGACTGTACCCTTGAAAATTGCACGGCATACTGCAAGCAAACGACCAATAATCAGTTTATGACAGACTATTTTGTAGTGCTGGCATGGAGCAGCAACAATACGGTACGGGATTGTCATGCTGAAGATATCCACGGTTCATACAAGGGAAATCACGGTTTTATTGTTAAGGATAATCCCGGAGACAGTGGAGGACAACCTCATAGCACAGGTAATCTATTTGTAAACTGTACTGCGAAGAAATTTGAAGAATGTTTTGTATTTGCCCATGAGGCCTATGATAATAAGGTGGATAGCTGTTATGCCGACAATACCGGAAAAAGCTCAACGTTTAATTTCTGTGTACAGAATCGGGACGGTGCTTATCACAACACAATAGAGAACAGCAGATTTACAGGTAAGACCGGTATTGTTAGTGTGTACGATGGCACTGAGGGTTTAAATCCTCAAAATCAATCAGATAATATCTTTTTAAATTGTCTCTTTAAAGGAGATTTACAGAATAATACCATCGGTGTTTTTCTACGAAACTCAAAAAATCTCACATTTAAAAACTGTAACTTTGTCAATATCCCCTACTTGTTTCGCTTTAGCTTAAGTAGCTCAGGAGCTGATGGTAATTCGGAAACAGTCTTAAAGAACTGTATCCTTTCAGATGTTAAAAACCAATTTGACACGCGCTCTCTTTCGGCTCCATGGGGTTTTAATAAAACGGAAACTGGCTATGATGATATGAGGGATGTTTCGGTTTCATACACCAATTTCTGGAACGGATTTGCACGAATCACCGGCACTGGAAATATAGTCGTTGATCCCTTATTTGCGGATGAAACGAATGGTGATTATCACCTGAAATCAAAAGAAGGAAGATGGAATGGAACAGCGTGGGTTACCGATAACATAACCAGCCCATGTATAAATGCCGGAAACCCTGACGATGACTATTCAAAGGAGCCTTCTCCAAACGGGGGTAGAATAAATATGGGAGCTTACGGGAATACTCCAGAGGCTTCAAAAGGGAGTGAAGATGTGCCTCCACCGGTGAATACGGATAAAATAACTTTTGTGACTGAGAAGTCTGTCGGAGAAACAATAAGAATAGCTTTGTATGCGATGGCGGAAAACCAGTCCGACATTTGGATTGATCTCAATAATAATGGAATTAAGGATGAAGGCGAAACGCCGGATTTCCCCTATTCTGTTTCCACAGGACTCACGAATTATGTGATTGGCGCACAAACCATCACCGTCTATGGGAACGCGTATCGGCTAGATTGCTATAGCAATAATAGAATTACCGCTCTGGAGCCGACGAGCAGCTCTCTTACTCACCTGTTCTGTCATAATAACAATATAAAAGGAACAAATATGACAGCCTTAATGAACTCCTTGTTTGACCGTGAAAATCTCTCAGCGGGCACACTTGTCATCGTTGATACAACTCTGCCTTCAGAACAAAACGTAGCTTTAAAGTCTGACGTGGATATTGCCGTTGCAAAAAACTGGGCAGTGTATGATTACAAGGGTAGTAATTCAAACAAAATACCTTACGAAGGAGAGTGAAAGGTATAAGTATAAAAATCGTATGAAAATAAAATTCTGAATCAAACCTGAAATAATAATTAAAATGAAATTAAAATATAAAAACTATTCACGTCGTGAATTTATAAAAACGAATTTAATTGCCGGAACAGGTGCTGTCATGGGAGCGGGAACGACAAGCAGGATGCTGGCAAGTTGTACGGCGATAAACAAAACCACGCCCGCCATTTTAGGTGGAAGCCCCCTGATAACCTCCCACGACTGGCCCTCGTGGCCTGTGTGGAAACCGGAAACCGACGAGAAGAGATTGCTTGAGGTGATGCGCGGCGGGGTGTGGTCGAGGGACAAGGTTACGGACGAATTCGAAAAGAAATGGGCGCAACTGCTGGGTTCCAAACGCTGTCTGGCCCTGGTGAACGGTACCAACGCCCTCAACGCCTCCCTGGCGCAGCTGGAGATCGGATGGGGAGACGAGGTGCTGGTCACGCCCTACACCTTCATTGCCTCCGTGTCGTGCATCCTGTTCAACGGAGCCATTCCCGTTTTCGTGGACGTCGACCCCGAAACTTTCCAGATGGATCCGGACAAGATCGAGGAAAAGATATCCCCCCGCACCCGGGCGATTCTTCCCGTCCATATCCTGGGGCTTCCCTGCGACATGTTGCGGATCATGGGCATTGCCCGCAAACATAACCTGCTGGTGGTGGAGGACGCCTGCCAGGCATGGCTGGCGGAGATTGACGGGAAAAAGGTCGGGACTTTTGGAAATGCGGGGTGCTTCAGCTTCCAGACCTCCAAGAACATGCCCATGGGCGAAGGGGGAGCCATCGTCAGCGACGACGACGGATTCATGGACCGGTGTTTCTCCTATCACAATTACGGCAATCCTTACGGTTCCACCGCCGGCCAGATAGGAGCCGGCACCATGATGATCGGCACAAAGCTGCGCATCACCGAGTACCAGGCGGCCATCGGGCTGGCCCAGTTTGAGCGGCTGGAAGAACAGACCATGGCAAGAAATGAAAATGCAGGGTATCTCCGGTCGTTAATCGGGAAAATACCGGGTATCGTACCTTACAGACTATACAAAAACGTTACGAAAGCCGCCTTCCACCTGTTTCCCTTTCTGTACGACAAGGATGAGTTCAACGGATTAAACCGTAATGAATTCATGGAGGCGTTGCGCGCCGAGGGCGTTCCCTGTTCGGCAGGGTACACCGAACTCAACAAAATGCCTTATTTGAAAAATGCTTTTGAAAGCAAATATTACCGGAAATTCTATCCGGCTGAACGGCTGGATTACGGCAGATACGCTCACGAGAACAGGTGTCCGATGAACGAAAAATTATGCAACGAGCTGGCGGTCTGGATCCCGCAGAACATACTGCTGGGTTCCCGGTCGGACATGAAGAACATAGCATCCGCTATCGAAAAGGTATATGATAACGCGGAACGGATAAAAAACAAACGAATAAAAAAACAATCATGAAAAGAATTATATCATTTGTTGCTTCAGCTCTATTCCTATCATTTTTCATCGTATCCGCGCAAGGAATGAATAACATCCAAGACACGGCAATAACAAAAGATCTGCAGGTGGCCGTTTTTGATGTCGATATAACCCCGCCTAAAGACTATAAAATGCCGTATGGAGTTGCATTAAATACATGGGACATGGGACTTAGAGCTAAAGGAATCGTTTTGTTCGGTACGGAAAAACCTATCGTATTGGTTTCTTTGGACTGGCTCGGTATAGCAAATGATTGTTACGACGAATTCAAACGCTCGCTTGCCCAGGCTGCCGGAACAATACCCGAACATGTAGCCGTTCATGTTATTCATCAACATGATGCGCCTTATCCCCGTGATTGTTTGAATGACAGTTTTGTCTTATCGGTCATCCATCGTCTTGAGATGGCAGTGATTAATTCTTTAGAAAACGCTATTTCGATCACACACATAGGATTTGGTGAAGCACCGGTGCATAAAGTGGCATCCAATCGCCGGATTCTTGGAGAGGATGGAAAAATTAAGGCTATGCGTTGGACGGTCTGCAAGGATTCTTCCTTACGAACAGAACCTGAGGGATTGATCGATCCGGTACTGTCTGCGGTAAGTTTCTGGAATGAAAATAAACCGGTTGCTGTCTTGAACTTCTATGCCACCCATCCGCAGAGTTATTACGGTACCGGCGTACCCAATCCCGATTATCCAGGGATTGCCCGTTTTTACCGCCAACTGGCAATACCCGACGCATTACAGGTTTATTTCACGGGCGCTGGCGGAAACGTAGGGGCCGGTAAATATAATGACGGTTCCCATGAAAATCGCGGTGTTTTAGCCGAACGGCTTGCCGATGGGATGAAACGGGCATGGGAAAATACCAAACAAGTCTCTGTCATATCTTCTGATATTCAATGGACTTTCGACTCTGTTGTTTTGCCATTGGATTCGGCAAAAGCAGGAGAGGTTCTTTGGAAACGGTATAAGGCAGACAAAAAAGTTGATATACAATGTTTGACGATTGGTAATGAAGCACGAATTCTTTTTATGCCTGGTGAGTTGTTGGTCGAGTATCAGATTGCCGCGAAAAAAATGCGTCCAGGTCAGTTTGTCGCCATGGCGGCGTACGGCGATCTGAGCTTTGGATATATCCCTCCGGCCGCGGCTTTTCCGCAAGGAGGTTATGAAGTGGATGTTGCAAAGGTAACTCCCGAAGCGGAAACAGTGCTTTTAAATGCAATTTCCAAATTACTGAATGATAAAACAAAGTGATAGTGAAATAGACCAATAAGGTCTTTCCTATGCCAAACAACTGGTTATTAATTGTTTGAAAAAAGGTTTTAATTTTTATAGAGGATGAATCGATATTTTAACTTCTTTGTTTTTTTATTTCTTTTTATTTTTTTGTTTGCTGGTAATTGTAAAATATTTGCCGATTTTCCCAAAAAACAAGAAAAAATAAATTGTATGGATACGCTATTCAATAAACAACTTTCAGAACACCCACGGCTATTGTTTTCTGTTGAAGAAGAAAATAATATTAAGCAATTAAGTAAGCAAGATACTTTACTGAATAATTTACTTGGACTATTGAAATTAAAAGCCGATATATTACTTACAAAGCCAATTTTAAGATACGAATTGCGACAAAAGCATTCTGATTTATTGTGGATCAGCAGAGAGCACATCTATAGGATAATCACATTGTCACTGGCTTATCGCATGTTTGATGAACTTAAATATGCAAAGAAAGCAGAGGAAGATTTAATTAACGTCTGCAATTATCCTGATTGGGATCCTGCTCATTTTTTAAGTGTCGCTGAGATGGCTGAGGCCGTTGCTATTGGGTATGATTGGTTATATAACTATTTACCACAAGACACAAAAAATTTAATAATTAAATCATTAAAAGAAAAAGCATTGTATTTTGCCGTTCAGGAATATGACAGCGGTAATTCGGATTCATGGGCGAGGAGAAGTACAAATTGGAACATTGTATGTAATACCGGAATGATTATGGGGTCATTGGCTATTGCGGAAACAGACTTGAAGTTAACTGAGAAAATTATTTTTAAAGGTATTACATTTATTCCTAACTGTTTACAGTATTTTAGTCCTGATGGCGTTTGTTATGAAGGCCCGGGTTATTGGTATTATACGAATATTAATCTGGCTATGTTATTAAGGTCTCTAAATGATAATTTAGGACATGATTACGGATTATCTGATATTTCCGGAATAAGCAAGACGGCTTCATATTTTATTACTACTGTAAGTCCATCAGGGCGGGTATTTAATTTTGCAGATGTGGTAAGTGAGACAGTAAACGTAGGTCCGGTATATTTTTATTTCAGTAAAAAATTCAACTTACCGGATGTAGCTCAGTTTTATCGTTCTCATTTATTAAAGATATTGAAATCACCTGATACATTTCCAAGATGGCATTTCTTTCTCAATATTCCGTGGTATGATGCTTCTATATCTACTTCCGTTAAAAAGCCAAAACTTCAGGTTTTTGATAATATATTTAACCCAATCATGGTTTTTAACGGTAATAGTGCTTCCACTAATTCAATTTATTTAGCAGCAAAAGGCGGCGCAGGTAACATGCCCCACCAGCATTTGGATGTAGGTTCATTTATAGTGGAGACAAACGGTGTAAGATGGCTTGATGATCTGGGATGTACTGCTGCAGATTACAGTTTACCCGGTTTTTGGGATTATACTCCTTGGAGTGGGCAAAGATGGAAGTATTTTCGCTACAACAATTTCAGTCACAACACCTTATCAATAGATAATAACCTACAATATTCGGCGGGTAGAGGAAATATACTACGTTATAATAAAGATTCGGATAAACCATTCGGTATTATTGATATGACTACTGCCTACAATAATTTAGCTACAAAGGTTTATCGTGGTTTTATGCTATTATCTGATAATCTCACCCTTATTCAGGATGAAATCAGTCTGACATCCCAAAACAAGCAGATTGAATGGACTTCTATAACCAACGCCATTGTTACTATTAACGGGAATAGAGCCGTTTTACAAAAAGGAGACAAAAGTTTCCATATAAAAATAATCTCACCTGCAGATGCAACTTTTACAACAACCGTGGCAAAAACGAATAGTTCCGAGGAGGCTCCCCTTGTCAACTATTATTTGTTAAAAATAACTGTATATCCTACGAACGAAACAGATCGAACTATCCGGGTAGTGATGAGCAGTGATCAAGATGCAATCAATGATGACCGGTTAATCGGGTCGTTAAGACCATTATTAAATTGGAATTAATTATGAAACCAACATGATTAAAATAATCTTTGGACAATCAAGAGAATGCTCCATACAACCTTAGTGTAAAAATTAAATATTATCGCATAAAAAGAATATATATACATTGTGACGTATAATTACCAAAATATTAGAAAAACTGAAATAATTTACAAATGAAAAATAAAATTTTATTGACAATTGTTATTATGATAATAGTAACGAATTGTTCTAATGTAAATAGACAAGAAAGAGAGCAATCAACACATAAGAAAACACTGATTGCCATCCGTTACTTTTCAGGTTTTGACCTGGCGCACGATACCTACAATGCTATTTCCGCCGCCAGCGACGGTAAAATTTATTACGTGCTCTCCTCGCAACCCCACGATGTAGCGGGACAGGTTCACGTATACGACCCGCAAGCGGATACAACACGGTTTCTGGCCGACTTGACGGAGATCTGCGGAGAGAAAGATAAAAAGGTTATTGCGCAGGGTAAGAGCCACGTCCGTTTTTACGAAAGCGGCGGAAAATTATATTTCTCCACCCATGTGGGCTACTATGAGATGATAGACGGGATGGAACGTCTGCCGGTAACCGCGCCGGAAGGATACGGGCTATACACGGGAGGACATTTCCTGTCATACGACCTGAACAGCGGAAAATTTGAAGACCTGGGGCTGGCCCCCCATGGGGAGGGAGTGCTCACCATGACGATGGACACTGTCAGGAAACAGATCTATGCCATCACGTGGCCGAAAGGATATTTTGTACACTACGATGTGAACAGCGGCGAAATGAAAGATCTCGGACCGGTCTCCGCCAACGGCGAAGCGGGCCGGGTAGGCGAAGATTACAGGGTCCTGTGCCGGTCCGTGTTCGTCGACCCGCGCGACGGGTTGGTTTACTACTCAACGGCCGGGGGGGATATCATGTGTTATGATCCCGAAGACTGTACAATTGAAAAATTGGAAGATGTGGACCTGCGGCTGGATTATTTTGGAAGTTATGATCCTGCCGATGCGGGAAGCATGGGCTACAACTGGCGTGCCGTCGTATGGTATCCCAAAGAGGAGGTGGCCTACGGAGTACACGGAAATTCAGGCTACCTGTTCAAGTTTGATCCGGAAAAAAGGAAAATAGAAATTGTGGACCGGATCACATCCGGACCCTCCCGGAAAAGCGGAATGTACGACCAGTTTAGTTACGGATACTTGGGATTCGATTTGGGAAATGATAAGGAAACCTTGTATTACCTGACGGGAGGACCCATTTATGAGGATGGAAAAAGAGTGAAAGGTCTGGACAAGATTTCAATGGGTGCCGCACGCGGAGTGGAAAATCTCCACCTGGTCACGTACCACATCCCTACCGGACAATACATCGACCATGGCCCCGTATTTTACGAGGACGGATCGCGTCCCGCGTATGTGAACTCGATCGCTTTCGACAAGCAGGGAAATGTGTATACCCTCGCCAGGTTTGAACACGAGGGTAACTTGGTAGAAGATTTGGTAAAGATACCGGATCCGTTTAAATAACAAACAATGCTTTAAACAATGGTAGAGAAGACTACGAGAGGAAAGGCCTATTAAATAAACTACAATCGATTATAAAAAATGATGAAACATTTTACTGCACTGGTATTACTTCTGTTCTCTTTTTTAGGGGTTCATTCCCAGGAGATCATCCCTTTTCCCAATCATTATGAACAACGTGAAGGTGTGTCAATTGTTCCGAAAGTGATCACCGTCTCGGCCCAATCGGGAGAATTCAGCTCACTGATTCCCGGATTCTTGGAAACGCTGGAAAATTTTTCCCTGCGGGCAAAGAAAATGGAGAAAAAGGGATGGATACAACTGGTCAGGAACACCGCCTGTTACAATCCCGAAGAATACCGGTTGATTGTCACCCCCGCAGGCATTGTCGTCGAAGCCGGATGTGCAAACGGCTGTTTTTACGGGTTGCAGTCGGCTTTTCAGTTGATAAACAGTGCCGGGACGGGAGGTTCTATCCCGTGTGCGGTTATCCGTGATGTTCCCCGTTACGGATGGCGCGGCCTGATGCTCGACGAATCGCGTCATTTTATAGGGAAAGCCGAAGTGAAAAAACTACTCGACTTGATGGCGTTGCACAAGCTGAACAAATTCCATTGGCACCTTACCGATTCACAAGGATGGCGAATTGAAATCAAGCGGTATCCCCTGCTGACTTCCGTCGGCGCAACAGGAAACCTCACCGATCCGTATGCCCCGGCACAATATTACACCCAGGCCGAAATAGCCGAAATCGTCCAGTATGCGGCAGACCGGTTTATCGAGATCATCCCCGAGATCGACATGCCGGGACATGCCACCTCCGCGGTTAAAGCCTATCCCGAGTTCAGCGGCGGCGGTTCAAAGCAGTATCCCAACTTTACCTTTAATCCCGGGAAAGAAGGTACCTATACGTTTCTGACCAATATCCTGAAAGAGATAACCGCTCTTTTTCCCTCAAAGTACATCCACATAGGCGGAGATGAGGTGCACTTCGGCAACGAACAGTGGAATCGCCTGCCTGAAATTGGAGATTTGATGAAACGGGAAAGACTCAGCGACCTGGTGGCGGTGGAACACTACTTCCTGAACAGGATGTCGGATTCCGTCCGCACCCTGGGCAAAACCGTTATGGGATGGGATGAGGTGGTCACTGCCGGTTTACCCGTGTCCAACACGGTGGTCATGTGGTGGCGCCAGGAGAGGCCGGAACAGCTTGAAAAAGCGATAAGCAAAGGCTACGAAATAGTGCTGTGTCCGCGATTACCCCTTTATCTGGATTTCGTCCAGCATCCGTCGCACAAATACGGCCGGAAATGGTCGAAAGGCGAGTACGCACCCATGGAAAGGGTCTATCATTTTCCCGGTACGGGCTACACTTCGGGCATACCTGTGGCCACTCCACTGGTCAAAGGCATACAGGGGAATGTATGGACAGAAAGAATCCATACGTCCGAGCGGTTGCAGTTTATGCTGTATCCCCGGATGTCGGCGTTGGCGGAAGCCGCGTGGACGCAAGACCGGTCAAAAAATTACGAGAGCTTCAATTTACGAATGGACAGGATGATGGAAATTTACAAAAAATCGGGCATCGTTTTCTTCGATTATAAAAATCCCGATTCAACTCCGGAAGTTGCAGGGCCGGAGAAGAGATGAAAAAACTGGAGAGATGAAGTCTGATCAAACAAGCGATGCAACTGCCGGCCTGAGCAAGGAACAGGGAAGGATCCTTTCCGTCGACTTTTTCAGAGGACTGGTAATGTTTATCCTGGTATCGGGGATAGCGACCCTGTTTCACCAAATGGTGGAACAGGGGGAGGGAGGTATTTTTATTGCCTGGCTCGACAAGCACTCCAATCACGGCACCTGGTTCGAGATCTATTTCTGGGACTTGATACAACCTTTCTTTATGTTTATCGTGGGTGTCGCCATGCCTTTCTCACTTTCAAAAAGGCTTGCCCAAGGCGATAGCTGGAAGCAATCGTTTATTCATGCCTTGAAGCGTTCTTTCTGGTTGCTTGTGCTCGGCTTTATGCTGGGAGCAAAGGACGACACCTATTACCTGACTAATATCCTACCCCAACTGGCGTTTGTGTATGTCTTTGCCTTTCTGCTGTTGCAAAAGGATATTAAATGGCAACTGGCCGTTTCTTTTGCACTGATACTGGTCTCCGATCTGCTCTATCATTTTTGGCCGATAGAAGGATACAATATGCCCTACACGCCCGACCACAATTTCGGCGCGTGGTTCGATTCGGTCACGGTAGGTCACCTGCATCCCGACCATTGGGTCACATTCAATGCGGTGCCCACCTGCGCCCACATCCTTTGGGGTGTCTGTACCGGCAAATTATTGATGACGGATTTGTCACCAATGAAAAAACTGTCGATCATGCTTTCAACTGGAATCGCCGGGATCATGGGCGGGTATCTGCTGGGATTGTATATCCCCATGATAGAGCGTATCAGCACCGGCTCCTTTGTCGTTTTCAGCGGCGGCTGGTGCCTGCTGGCGATGGGATTGTCCTATCTCTTTGTGGATATACTCCGCTTCAGGAAGATTGCCACGTTCTTTGCCATTGTGGGAATGAATCCCATCTTTATTTACATTTTCAGCATGCTTGGCGGAAAAAATCTGCTTACCCGGATGGCCCGTCCGTTCACGTACCGTCTTTTTGGCTGGGGAGGAGATATGGTGATCAACATGGTGACGATTGTGGTGGTGGCGTTTATGGTCTGGGGCATCTGCTATTATCTGTATAAGCGGAAGATTTTCATTAAATTGTAAAATAATAAAATAACATGAGAAGAATTCATTTTGTATGGGTACCGTTTCTGCTTTATGCTTTGTCGGTGAATATCCCGGCTTTATCGGCGAAAGAACCCGAAAGGGTGATCCTGTTCATGATCGACGGAATGCACTGGCAGGCGCCGGAAAAGTTGAACATGCCGGTGCTAAATTCCCTGATAAAGGAAGGAACGTACGTGCGGAAATCGCACATGATCATTCCCCATCACCCCACGGTGGGGGATTACAGCCTGTCGAACAGTTGCTCCTTCCCCAATCCGATGCTCCACGAAGGAACCATTTTCCTGAGTCCGGAAAACAAAATGATCCAGGAGATGATCTCCCCGAAGCAACAAACGGCATTCGTGGTGAACACAACGGCCTATCGTTCCGTGGGAAGAGGTTTCTCCACCTGCATCATGGATAACTCGCTGACCGACGATCAAACAGTGGAACAAGCCATCAAACTACTCGAGAGTCAGAACATTCGTTTTATGCGTGTCCATCTGCAAAGCCCGGGCTCCATCGGTACGTCCATAGCCATGTTCAGTGAAGGAAAGCCGTATGCGAGAGATATTTTCGGAAAAGGCTCTCCCTATGTCAATGCTATTGAAAATGCCGATAAATTGTTGGGAAAATTCATCGATCATTTGAAAAAGACGGGAAAATGGGAGAGTACCGTTTTAATTGTAACCTCCGATCACGGACAGAGCAAGGTGGGGTGGCATCCCATGCTGGACGAAGACAGTTGGGTAACTCCCTTGGTCTTTTGCGGAACCGGAATCGCCCGGGGACGCGAACTTCCCTACTTTGAGCATACCGACCTGGCGCCGACAATCGCCCGGCTGTTGGGCGTGGAAGCCCCGAACACCGGCGGAGGGGCGGGAAAAGCCGTGGAAGAGATCATGAAAAAAACGGACGCATCATCCTATCATCCAGCCCGATATATCAAAACCATCAACCAACAGATACGGCAATACAACATACTGTATGCCCAATTGGTTCTGGTTGCCGAAAAGAACAACTGCGTGGCCAACATCATCTCCTCCCTCTCCAATGAGAACCTGACCCCCGAGCCGTTTTACCACCAGGACAGGATAACGGAGTGGCACAGGGCGGGTTCAACGGAACACCTGATAGAGGCCAACGAGGAGGTATTGCATAAAATGAAAGAAACATTGCTGATCAAATAAAAATTTATGGTACAAAATTTATTGAACAAAAATCGGTTGCGGTTCGGTATGGCTTTTCTTTGGATGATTTCCATTTGCTGCCTTCACACCACAACCGTACATGCACAGGACACGGAAAAGATGGCGAAGCAAAACGCTTTTGAGCAGATTTTCGGCGATGCCGTCAGACTGGATCCTGCTATGGTCGAAAAAGTAAAAAATGATACCCCGGGTAAGCGCCACTATGTGGACAGGGACGGTGACGGCAAGCCGGAGGAGGTGTGGTTTATCGATATCGAACCGCGCCATACGGAAGCAAAGAAACCGATACTGGTCAAGGTGGTTGACGAGAATGGTAATCTGGAGACGGGCAAGGAGCCCGAAAAATATGGGGACCTCTGGATCGCCGACTGGCATGCCGACGGATTGGTCGATGCCGTGATCGGTTATCGTGACCTGGATGGAGACGGGGATCTCGACGTGATGGAATGGTTCACTTACGGCAAGAAAGGCTGGCGTGTTCCTTTCGACGGATTGCGGGCACTTGTCTCCACCGACGATGGAGACGACAACCTGCTGGATTACGATATGGATTACGTCTATTATCAGATCCCTTGCCAGAACCACTCGCATTTTGGGGGAAACGAAAGTTTTGTCGTTTATTACCTGAATCCCGAACAAGACAAATGGATTCCTCATTTTGAAAACCCGTTCCTCTTTTACGATTTCGATAACGACGGCATCAGTGAAGAGGTAATCCGCGTAGAAGGAAAGGAAGAGCTGGTGAAGTCACTCCGGTGGAGCTTTAATGTGAACCCGATAGCGGGAAAGCAAAGAGACTTCGATGTCTCCGTTTCGGCATGTGCAAAAGGATGGACACAAGACAAAGATCGGGAAAGCGATTTCACCATGTATTTACCGGAAGAGCAAACGGAACATTTTATGATCCGGGGCATTCCTACCGGTCCGGTGTTGAAACGCTCTACTGCACGCAATTACTTGCAAACAGTTACTTGGGAACGTGTGTTGATGACCTGGAACGAGAATAACCTGAATATTGCTTTTAACGATCCGAAAGATACCATTGAACGTTGGGAAGGAGTGATCAATGCCGCATCCACCGATTCGGGATACGTGATGCCGCGGATCGGAGCTCCCGACTGCGGACCTTTCAACAAACGCTATGAGCTGGTGCTCAAGCCCGCCGGACCCAACGAGTTTTATTTCAATCCCGCCGACCACCGCGTCCACATCAAGAACAG
>Ga0172378_10003305_pt1 | contig 15200 bp, 14 predicted proteins | sample GrowelOW332metaG_FD_119755 | JGI IMG/M metagenome (GOLD analysis project Ga0172378, IMG submission 119755) | Groundwater microbial communities from an aquifer near a municipal landfill in Southern Ontario, Canada - Pumphouse #3_1 metaG | ecosystem: Environmental > Aquatic > Deep subsurface >... | reverse complement strand
TCTATTTTAAAAAATGTTTTTTACGGAGGTTTTTGTGCTTAGCTTACCTATAGTTCAGATGATTATGAAAGCTGATGTGGCTACAATTGTGATAATTGCTATTCTAGCTGTAATGTCTTTTGGAAGTTGGGGCATTATTATTGTCAAATTATTTTCTTATCGAAAGAATCAAAGAGCTAACGCTTCTTTTTTTTCAAGGTTTAATCAGGTCGAACATTTTATTGAATTACAAGGCTTATGTGAAACTTCTGGAGATAGTGCGTTAAAACGACTGACATCAGAAGTACTTATTGAAGCTGCTAAATTCAGTAATTTTGTGAGTTATGATTCTATTCAACATCGCGCCTCATTGCTTGAAGATACTATTCAACGTTCGATTGAAGGCTTGCGTCTTGACGAAGACCGTCATTTAAGTTTTTTAGCTATCAGCTCGAATCTGGCCCCATTTTTTGGACTCTTAGGTACGGTTTGGGGTATTATGTCTGCTTTCTTTGAAATCGGTCAGCACGGCTCTGCAGATCTTTCAGTGGTAGCTCCTGGTATTGCTGCGGCTTTGGTGACTACTGTTGCTGGTCTTGTTGTTGCAATTCCTGCTTCAGCTGGCTATAACGTCTTTGTGGCTCGTAATGGACAAAATGAAATTGCCTATTATAATTTTGGGTCTCGAGTTCTAAGTATCTTTAAGCGAGGCGATCTTCTTGCTCTTGAAGAGATCGCTGGGTAGGAGGCACTTTGAAAAGAAGTCGCGGTAAAACATTAAACCAAGAAATGAATCTCACCAATATGATTGATGTCGTTTTTTCGATATTAATTGTATTTATGATTTCTGCCCCTTTGATGAGTCAAGGCGTTAAAGTCGATCTCCCTAAGGCAGAAGCGCCTACAATAGAGCAAGAAAAACTTCTTAAAGTATCCATCACTAAAGATGATGATCTTTATATCGCTGATATGAAAGTCGATATGAAAAGCTTTAATGGAGTATTCAAGTCTCTTTGGAATGGAGAAATGGCTGTTGTCATTAATGCGGATGAAACAGTGAATTATGGTTTAGTGATGAAAGTAGTCTCTGCCGTACAAAAAGCGGGGGTTACTAAACTAGGCTTTTTAACATTATCGCCTAAAGAAAATTTAAAAAATGACCGATAAAGGATCGCTTTATTTTTCGTCTGGCATCAATAGTTCCATAACAAAAATTGTTGTGGTGTCTTTGGTATTTCACTTGTTATGTATAGCAGCTTTATTTATTGTAAATAACATTAATTTTAAATCTGAACCAGAACCTATTCCCGTGTTTGAAATGGTTCAAGTGGCAGCCCCTGTTCCTCGTCAGGTGGTTCATCGCCCAAAACCAAAGGTAGAACCACCTAAACCAAAAGTAAAAAAAGAACTACCGCCAGAGCCTAAACAAGAAGAACCTAAACCTGAAGAACCAAAGCCTGAACCAGTTGAAGAAGTTGTGGAAGAAACCACCGAAGAAGTGACCGATGATTTTCCTATAGATGACATGGATTTGCCTACGATGGATGCTCCAAGTCTTCATCCAGTTGGCTCTGTGGATATGGATCCTTTGATGCAGGTTTATTTAGAACGCCTAAAACAAATTATCATGCAAAATTTCAACCCTCCTAATGGGATGAATATTGGGAAAGACGCTAAAACAACCGTCCAGTTTACTGTGGATCGTTTTGGTTTGATTTCAAATATTACTCTCAAACGCTCTTCTGGAAATAAAACGTGGGATCATCTTTCTATGCGTGCTATTCAAATTGCTAAAGTGCCCGAGCTGCCACCAAACTATAGGGCTCCAGCGCTTTCGTTAAATTTTAATTTCACACCAAAGTAATTTATTTTTTGTTTTTGTCTTTATTAATTTGTATCTTCTGGCTTGTGTATGAATAAATCATTATTTTTAGCTCTTTTCTTATCAATGACAATGCAGGTGTTTGCTTCAATAGACACTATTGCCGTTGATGTTGGTATATCTGTTTTCAAAACAATGCCTATAGGTGTTGTTCCTTTCTCAGAACCATCTGGAACTACTTTAGATTGGCCAGATGAAAAACCACACGAAGTCGCTGAACGAGATCTTAATCTTTCTGGGCGTTTTGATGTAATTTCAGTTCCGAAATTTGATTTAGTGAAGTTAAGTCGGGCAAGAGCCAAGTTTTATGTGACTGGTAAAATTGAAAAGGCCTTAAATAATAAAATAAAGATTGATTTTTACCTTTATGCGACGCAATCAAAGGATTTAGTCCTTGGTGAGTCTTACACCGTCTCTTTAATAGATTCAAGAAAAGCCGTCCATGATTTTATAGATAAAGTAATTTATAACTTGTGGGGTGTCCATGGCATTGCCTCTACTAAACTTGCTTGGGTTTCTAAAATAGATGGTGTAAAACAGATTATGGTTGCTGATTATGATGGCTTCCATCGCCGTCAGCTTACCTTTGATTCTACCATTAGTATGATGCCTGCATGGAGTCCTGATAATGAAAGAATAATATTTGTTAGTTTTAGAAATAATAAGCCGCAGCTCTATATTAAGGATGTGGCTACTGGGACACAAAAAAGATTATTTAAGAAATTTGAGCAAACTTTTAGCCCTGCAGTTAATCCAAAAACAGGCGAAATTCTTTTTTCTGCCATTATAGATGGAAAAACGGATTTATATGTGGGTGATCCAGAAACACAAAAAACTCGTCGTATTTCTTTCTTAAAGTCTTCTCAAACAAGTCCTTCTTGGAGTCCTAATTTATCAGAAATTATTTTTACAAGTGATCGAGGTGGTTCTCCACAAATTTACGTCATGAATAGTGATGGCTCTGATATGCGTCGGATGACATTCATGGGAAGGTATAATGAAAGGGCTTCTTGGGCTCCTACGGGCGACCGGATCGTTTATACATCTATGGATGATGGGAAAATGAATATTTATACGTGTGCTATTGATGGGTCAGATATTATTCAATTGACATCCAATTCTGGAAATAACGAAAGACCAAGCTGGTCTCCAGATGGATCGTTAATCGCTTTTTCAAGTGATAGAACTGGTTCTCATCAGATATATATCATGCGACGAGATGGAAGTAATGTAACAAGAATTACTAAGGGTGGAGAAAATACAGCACCTACCTGGTCCTGGTACCCGATTGAAAAACAAGTCAAACACAACAAGGAAGGTAAACAATGAAATCATTTTACGGTCTTTTAATTGCAGGTTGCGTCGTTATTGGATTAACAGCATGTGCTAATAAACAAGAACCCGTTGTAGATCCTGTAGTCCAGGAAACACCCGCTGAAGCAACGGCTCCAGAGCAATCACAGGTGAATGAAGATTCTTTAGCGGCTCTTGAAAGAGAACGTTTAGAGGCTGAACGTTTAGAAGCTGCTCGTAAAAAATTACAAGAAATGATGGACCGCGTCATGTCTGAAGACATCTATTTTGATTTTGATCGTTCTGAATTAACAGAGGATGCTAAACAACTTCTCACTCAAGTGGGTGAAATTCTTAACCAAGAACCTCGTTTTACTATTACCGTAGAAGGTCATACAGATGCTCGTGGCACTGAAGACTATAATATGACTTTAGGTAGTGCTCGTTCCACAAAAGTAAAAGAATTTTTAAGCGCTTATGGCATTGCTTCAGAACGTATGGAAACCATTAGTTACGGTGAAGAAAAACCAAAACAAGATGGTGAAAGTGAAGATGCTTATGCAAAAAATCGTAGAGCTAATTTCCGTGTGAATGTCAAATAATAACTTGTTTTGAACTCCTTGAGGAGATCTTTTATGAAACTGAAATTCCTTCTTGTTTTCGTTTTATTTTCGATAATTTTTATGTCGGGGTGTTCTAGTGTGACTGCACTTAGAACCAAAGAATTAAGAGTTGTTGGAAACGTTGTTAGAAAGGATGTTAAAGATGAAATGAATCTACAAGTGGATTCTTTAAAACAAGTGATTGATTCTCTTTATAAAGCTCAAGATCTAGTCAATCGTCGCCTAATGGCAGAGCTTTCTATTTTATCAAAACGAGTGGCATCAGAATCAGAACGAAATGATAGCCGACAAGAAGAAATTCTTTATCGTTTAGATATGCTTTTAGGCAAATCAGACAAAATTCTTGCTAAAAAAGTGGTGATTAATAAGTCTTCATCAGAGCCTCTTGCTTTAGATAGTATTGAACAAGAGGCTGAACGGCTTTTAGAAGCAGAATCCATGTTTAATACAGGTCGCTCTGATTATTTAAGAGGAGAATACAAGCTTGCGTATTCAACTTTTAAGCAAGTCTATGAGTTGATGAAAACAGGTGAATTTGCAGAAGAATCTCTTTATTGGATGGCTCTTTGTCTAGTTCAAGTGGATCAAAAAGATAAAGCACGAATATTATTTTCGGGCTTTGTAGAACAATTCCCTAATAGTACAAAGATTTGTACGGTTTTATTTAAGCTCTCTAACATGGCTGCAGAAGAGAATAATATTCCTTCACAAAAGCAATATTTGCAAAAACTGCTAGAAGTAAAGAGCTGTATGGAGTCTAATGAATTTTTACAAGGGGCAGCCATTCTTGAAGAATTATTAAATCAAGAAAAGAAATAACATTTTCTATAAATCTTTGCATCAGTTTGTTTTTCTAAAATATTAAGGATTCTACTATGCAAAGTTTTTTTAGCTTTTCATTATAAAAAAAATAGCGGCTATGAATAGCCGCTATTTTAGTTTAGTTAATTAAAAAATTAGATGAAAAACATGTCTCCATAACTTGGTAATGGCCATTGATTATCAGGAACAATTTCTTCTAAATTATCAGCAAACTGACGTGTTTTATCCATTGCGGTAAGCATCTGATCTGCATGACCACTTTTGATAGAAGTTTCTAGGTGCTCTATTGCTTCAATCAAAGAATTGACTAAAGAGGCTGTTGCTTCTACCATCTTTTGCAAGGCACTATGTTCTACTTTTGAAAGCGATGATAATGAATTGGCTAAGTCGGCGGCATAGGAGATACCGACAGGTAAAATCATTGTCTTTGCAATCATCAAAGCACATTCAGCTTCCATAGTAATGACTCGCTCATAAGTCTCTTTAGCAATAGCGTATCTACTATTAAGTTCTTTTTCAGATAAGACAGAATACTTTTCATAAAGAGCAATGAACTTTGGATCTTTAAAGGCTTGAATTGCATCTGGAGTGCTTTTTAAGTTAGGTAAACCACGACGAGCTGCTTCATCACGCCATTCATCGCTATAACCATTACCATCAAATAAGATACGCTTGTGAGCCTTAATTTCTTTTTGAAGAATATTTTGAAGTGCGATGTTGAAATCTTCACCCGCTGTAATGGCTTTTTCCATTTCTGTAATCATTTCGTCTAAAGTACTTGCTACAGACAAGTTGAGAACGGTATTAGAAGAGGCACAACTTTGATCAGAACCAACAGCTCGCAACTCAAATTTGTTTCCTGTGAAAGCAAATGGACTTGTGCGATTACGATCTGTAGCGTCTTTAGGTAGTTTTGGTAAACTTGAAACACCTATTTCTAAAAGCCCTCCACATTTAGAGGATTTAGGAGTACCGCATTCTAATTGATTGATAATATCTGTGAGCTGTTCACCGAGGAAAATGGATACAATTGCAGGAGGAGCTTCGTTTGCACCAAGTCGATGGTCGTTACCAGCAGAAGCGACAGCCGCTCTAATTAAAGGAGCATAGGTATCTACCGCTTTGATAATTGCGACTAGAACAAAAAGGAATTTTGCATTTTCATGAGGTGTTTTACCTGGAGTCAACCAGTTTTTACCATCTGGTCCAGTGATAGACCAGTTGTTATGTTTTCCAGAGCCATTCACACCAGCAAAGGGCTTTTCATGAGTAATGCAAATAAATCCGTGACGTTCAGCAATCGATTGTAAAACACTCATTGTGAGCATATTATGGTCTACGGCGAGATTTTGTTCTTCAAAGACAGGAGCAAATTCAAACTGAGCTGGGCTCACTTCATTATGTCTTGTCTTTGCAGGAATCCCTAGCTTCCAAAGTTCATGATCCACATCGGCCATAAAATTCAAAACGCGAGGATTGATTTTTCCAAAGTAATGGTCTTCCATCTGTTGATGACGCGCTGGACGAATACCAAAAAGAGTACGGCCTGTTTGCATTAAATCAGGACGCATTTTGTACACTGCTTCATCAATTAAAAAATATTCTTGTTCGGCACCTAAAGTAATATATGGACGTTTATCCATTGGAAGATTAAATAGTTTTGCGACACGATAAACTTGTTTAATAATGGCCGCTTGAGAACGAAGAAGAGGCGTTTTTTTATCAAGAGCTTCGCCATGGTATCCGCAGAAAACAGACGGAATACAAAGGACTGAAACATTACCTTGACTCTTACGAATAAAAGCAGGACTAGTAGGATCCCAAGCAGTATAACCACGGGCTTCGAAAGTCGCTCTTAGACCACCCGAAGGAAAACTGGATGCATCTGGTTCACTCTGTGATAATTCTTTACCAGAAAAAGAAGCGATGACGCCACCTTCATAGTCTGGATTAAAAAAGGAATCGTGCTTTTCAGCGGTTGTTCCATTTAATGGCTGAAACCAATGTGTAAAATGGGTTGCACCTTGATCTAAGGCCCAGTTCTTCATGCCATAAGCCACTTCATCTGCAATCGATGGATCTAAATCAGTTCCATTATGCATGGTTGCTAAAAGACTTTGGTAGGTTTGACTCGATAAATACTTACTCATTGTCTTTGCATTAAAGACTAAGCTGCCGAAATCATCTTGAATACTCACGTTCGTCTCCTTGTGGTTGATGCCATTTATAACAAAAAAAAGAAAAAGAGGCAACTATAAAAAATGATTTTAAGCCCTAAAAACCACTAGTTATTATTTTACGTAAAATCAATGATTTTTGAACGCTTTGTAATCTATTAAAAACATCCAAAGCAAGGGAATAGGGATTTTTTTTATCTTGAGCTTACTATATTTATTTTATGAACCGTATTGCAATTTTCTTCATTATTCTTTTTGTTGGCATATTATGTGTTCCAGCATCTACGCAATTATTTTATTCATTGAATAAAGATGTTGCTTTTCAACCACTAGACATGATCACGGATATTTTTAAGACTCCTTTTAAAAGAGAGTCTGATCTTCGTCAGGCGAGTGATTCTTTGAATAAAACTTGGCAATCCGTGTTAAATAAAAAAGAATTTGATGCATTATCGCTTGAACCCGTTTTAGATGCCTTTCGTTTCTTAAAAACATCTTATACGAATACGAATTCTTATACTACAATGGATTCCTCTTCCATAAAAGATCAGGATCTATTGAAAATAGAATCGCTTTTAAGTGAATTAGAAGATAATCCTTCCGTATCTGATTCTTTAACACCTTTAATTAAACAAGCGAGTCTATCCTATGGCTCTTTTTCTATCAAACGTTTAGCTGAGTATTACTGGCATTATGGTTTCTTAACAAGTCGTTATTGGCGTCCCTATGAAAAACGTTTAGAAGATGAAAATAAAGTCACACAAAAAAGTCGCGTATTAATACAAAGATCTTTTTGGACTTTATTTAATGAGCCTGGAGAAAAAGCTTTTTTAGGAGAAGACGATTGGCTTTTCTATCGTGACGATGTCGCCTATTTAACAATGCCAAGCCCATTAGATAAAAATAGAAGTAAGCACTTAGATAACCCAGTAAAAGAAATTGTTGCTTTTCAAAAAGATTTACAAAAGAAAGGAATTGAACTTTTAGTCGTGATCATACCAGGAAAGCCTTCTATTTACCCAGAGCTTTTAACCTCCTCTTGGGATTCATCTTCAGGTGTTCCTTTTACACATTCACAAGATGTCTTAAATGCATTAAATGAAAAAGGCATTAAAACAGTCGATCTTTACAAACCATTTTTAGAAGCAAAAAAAGAAGATCAAGATTCTAATTATTTGTATTTGTACACAGACACGCATTGGACTCCAAGAGGAGCTAAGCTTGCCGCTTCTGTTGTGGCTGAAAAGGTTCGTTCGATGGAGATGGATTTACCTGTTAATTATTATAAAGAAGATACCACATTAGTTGAACGAGTCGGAGATGTGGCTGTGATGACTTCTTTACCTGTATTTCCTTCTCAATGGGTAAAAGCTTATCCAGTGAAAGACTCTTCTGGTGTTCTATACAAGGATAATTATAGGCAAAGTTCTATTTTGATTTTAGGAGATAGTTTTTCAAGAATATACCAGACCGATGCTCCTCGAAGTGCGGGCTTTATTTCTCATTTAGCAAAAGAGTTAAATACGCCTCTTTCTTCTATAGTGAGTGATGGAGGTGCAAGTACTCTTGTACGTGAAACGCTTGCTCGTCGAAGCGGTGTATTAAAAGGCAAAAAATTAGTGATTTGGGAATTTGTGGAACGTGATTTGCGTTTTGGTGCTGAAGGATGGAAACGGATTTCATTGTAAAGGGAATATGACTAATAGAAGAAAAATACAGCCTCCTGGAGTCACCATAGAAGAAAGCATTCATTTCTTAAAAATGAGCCGTAGTGATTTTGCACGTCGTCTAGAAGTAGATGAATCTTTTTTAAATCGATTAATCGCAGGCGAAGAACAAATCACTCCTTCTTTATCGGAACGTCTCGAAGCATTGACTGGAAGCCCATCTAATTTCTGGAAAATGCTTGAATCCAAATACCGGAGAAGTTTATGAGTCAGACGGATTTATGGTTAAAGGCCTGTGAAAAAATCCCAGGAGGTGTAAATTCTCCTGTGCGTGCTTTTGGGGGAGTCGGTGGAACTCCTATTTTTATTTCTAGAGCACAAGGCCCTTTTATTTATGACATTGAAGATCGTGAATATATCGATTTAGTGCTTTCTTTTGGGCCAATGATTTTGGGTCATAATCCATCTGTGGTAACAGAAGCATTAGAAAAACAATTAAAAAAAGGGCTTAGTTTTGGCGCTTGTACAGGTGCTGAAGTTCTTTTAGCCGATCGCATTTTATCGATGGTTCAAGGGATGGACTTAGTTCGTTTAGTGAATTCAGGCACAGAAGCAACGATGTCTGCTGTGCGTGTGGCTCGTGGATTTACGGGGCGAGATAAAATAGTGAAATTCAAAGGCTGTTATCATGGCCATGGCGATTCTTTTTTAATACAAGCGGGTTCAGGAGCCTTAACTCACGGCGTTCCAAGTTCTCTTGGCGTTACACAAGGTGTTGCTAAAGATACTTTAGTCGCTTCTTATAATCACCTCGAAGAAGTAGAAGTTTTATTTGAAAAACACTCTCATGAAATTGCCGCTGTGATTGTAGAACCAGTCGCTGGAAATATGGGCGTGGTGACTCCTGCTAAAGGATTTTTGGAAGGTCTTAGACGCTTGTGTGACGCATCTGGAGCGGTTTTAATATTTGATGAGGTGATGACTGGTTTTCGTCTGGCGCGTGGTGGTGCAAGTGAATTATTTGCGGTAAAACCCGACATGATGACTTTAGGAAAAATTGTCGGTGGCGGTTTACCTTTAGCAGCTTATGCTGGGCGTCGAGAAATTATGGAAATGGTAAGCCCTCTCGGAGGCGTTTACCAAGCTGGAACTCTTTCAGGGAATCCCATGGCGACGGCGGCAGGGCTTGCTCAATTAGACCTTTTAGAACAAGAAAAGCCCTGGGCAGAGCTTGCTCTGCAAGGATCGCGCCTCGCTCAAGGTTTGCGCGATGCCGCCGCCACCGCTCGCGTTCCTGTGCAGGTGAATCAAATAGGCTCTATGATCACCGTTTTCTTTTCAGATAAGCCAGTGATCGATACAGAAACAGCGATGGCAGCAAATGCATCTACATTTGCACGTTTTTTCCATGGCATGTTAGAAAGAGGCATATACTTACCCCCATCTCAATATGAGTCCGCATTTATTTCCACAATGCATAACGATATCATTCTTAATCAAATTATAGAGAAGGCTTCTGAAGTCTTTTCTATCATAGGAAAATAGATTTATGGATATTCAAGAAGCTGTCTTACACCTTAAAGAAATAGCCTCTAAAAAAGTTGAACAATTTGATATTATTGCAGGTCGTTCCCTTTCAGAAGGCCTTTCGTTATTTCAGAGCAAGGTGCAAAATACAGAAATATCAGAGTCAGTGGGCCTTGGTATACGTGTTTTTAAGAATGGTTCTCCAGGCTATGCCCATACAGAACGTTTAACTCCAGCAGCGATCTCTCAAACTCTTGAAGATGCTTTAGCACATACGGCTTTTACAGAAGCACTACCCATTGATTTACCTTCTCCAGAAACACTTACCGATATTGATGGATTATATAATCCAGAATTAGGAAAAATTTCATTATCGGAGATGACTTCTTTTTGTTTAGATGTAGAAGCGAGTGTTTTTAAGGCATCTTCTGAAATTGAAAATGTGCCGTATCTTGGGGCCGATCGAAGTGAAAGCGCGATTTGGATTGCCAATCACAAAGGCGTTTTTTATGAACGTCATCGAAATAGCATTTCTGTAGGCGTTGGTAGTGTTGCTAGTCGAGATGGCATTAAAAAAGTCGGCATCTACTCAAAATCAGGCATGGACTGGTCTCAATTTGACCCTTCTTTTATTGCTTCTCAATCTGTGGAACGAGCTCTTGAGTTATTAAGCCCATCTCCGATTCAAAAAGGGAATCATCCAGTTGTTTTTTCGAATCGCGTCTCAGGCTCTATTATTTCCATGTTCTCTTCTTCTTTTTATGCCGATACGATTCAGAAAGGCCAATCACGTTTACAAGACTTGTATCATGAAAAAATTGCTCCTGACTTCTTTAACTTAAGCAGTGATCCATGGAGAACCGATCTTCCAGGGTCTTGTTCTTTTGATGGCGAAGGTGTTCCCACTCAAAAAATAGAGGTGGTGCAATCGGGCGTATTTTCTAACAAACTTTATAATTTAGAGTCCGCTTCTCGTGATCGAGTTTTAAGTTCAGGAAACGCCTCTCGTTCTTATAATGGAAAAGTTGAAACCTCTTTTAAAAATATCGTCGTCGCTCCTGGAACTTATTCTCACGAAGCCTTATTAAACTTATTTCCTAAGTGTCTTTACATCGTAAAACTCGAAGGAAATTCAGGCTGTAGTGCAGTGAGTGGAGAAATGAGTATTGGTGTTCAAGGCATTTGGGTTGAAAATGGAAAACCTGTTCATGCTGTAGAAGGCTTAACGCTAAGTATCAATTTCTTTGACTTACTAAAGCGTCTTGTGGCTTTAGGGAACACCTATAATGATTCATTTTCTTCTGTGAAAGTGCCTGCGTTAGCCGTTTCAGAAGTTGCTATTTCAAACTAGCGTTGAACTAACCTTGAGAGCTCATTTCATCATGGCTCTTTTTGGAATGATTTTTGCCACTTTTTAAATCGTGTTTTTTTTGCGTTGTTTAATTTTTTAAACACACTTCGCGAGCATTTTTTTTACATCATTTATTTTTCAAGCTAACTTCGCTATAATTATTTTACATCGTTATTTTTTGAATAAATTCTACGAAGTGCATTTTTTGGCGTCGTTTGTTTTTTTACGCGCTTCGCGAGCTGTATTTTAATTTATTGATGTTTTTAAAACTAGCTTCAAACTAAGCTCGAGACGATCTTTCATTACGTCGTTTGAGCTCTTTATTTAGAGGATAGAATAACGCCATATATAACGTAACCCCGATGGCGAGAACTATCCAACGATTGAAATGCAAGAGAAGTTCTGTATAGCGCATTACGATAAACATAAACGGGCCTGCTATCAAAAATAGAGGGAGCTGCCTACATTGATCTCCAAGAGAGTGTCTAGATTCATAACTGACAATCGAATTCATCATAGGGAAGCTAGTTGCAAAGCCTCCAAGTATTTTCTTGATGACCATTAGCATCGCCACAACAGCAGCGACAGCGGGTGCCTTAATATAGACAGGGAGAGGCGTTTTATGTCGAACACCGTGTCTGTAACTTTGCTTTTGAAAAATTAAAAGACCTAGACCAAAATCTAAAGCGCAAATCAATAGAAAGAACCATTCCTGAGTCGGTAAATACGGTAAAAGCATGGCGCCAATAAAAATAAAGACACAAATTCCTAAAATGATCGAAAGAATCACATGGAAATTCTTTTTGTAAGTCAAGTAACGAACAATATGAACAAAAAGAAGACATAATAAGGCTGAACCTGCATTGGCTGCTCCGATTGGCATCTCTAGGGCGAGGTAGGCAAATCCAAAAGGAATAGGAATTGTCGCACAGACGGCCTTCAGTTGTGGGTCTTTTAAATAGGCACTAAAAGTCCCTAATGCGGCCACAGCGAAAATCAGAAGGTAATCATAAAACCCAAAAGAGAGGTTCAGTTTGTCAATCATGGCCGCAAATTTAGAAAAAAAGGTCGATAAAATGACTTTTTGAAAAAAAGAGTAATGAAAGTAAAATGAAAAAAACTAAATTTTATCCCCAGTAGTTGCAATTTTGCCAAAGTTCTTGCAGATCAGTTCGCCACTGATGTGCGGCAAGTACGGAAGCGTTAATAATTGTTTAAACAAATAACCAAAAAGGAAATGGACAGCAAATGGCTACCATTACAACTGAAAAATCTCAAGAAATCACAGCAGCGTTCGGTGCAAACGCAAAAGATACTGGCTCTGCACGTGTTCAAATCGCAATTCTTACAGAAAAAATCAAAAATTTAACAGAACATGCTAAAATGCATCGTAAAGATTTCCATTCTTTACGCGGTTTAACAGCGATGGTTGCTAAGCGCAAGAATTTGCTTAAATTCTATTCTAAGCAAGATCTTGAAGGCTATCGTGCTCTCGTTAAGGAACTCGGATTGCGCGGTTAACCTGTGCTGGGAGAAGTAATGTCACAATACAAGAAAATGTTGGATCCAAAAGAAGTAGTTGCCACTCTTCCTGATGGCCGTACGATTCGTTTAGAAACAGGTCGTTTGGCTAAACAGGCTGCAGGCTCTGCCGTCGTTCAGATGGGTGATGCCTTATTGCTTGCTACTGTTTGTTTTGGTCCTGATAAAGAAGCGGATTTCTTTCCGCTCACAGTGGAATACCGTGAAAAAGCTTATGCAGCGGGTCGTTTACCTGGTGGTTATTCAAAGCGCGAGGGTGGTCGTCCTAGTGATGAAGAAACCCTTTCTGCTCGAATTATCGACCGCCCAATTCGTCCGATGTTCCCTGAAAACTTTTCTCGAGAAGTCCAGGTCATCGTTCAGGCACTTTCTGCTGATAAAAAGTTTGCCCCTGATGTACTTGGCGTGAGTGCAGCTTCTCTCGCTATTGGTTTATCAGAGTTACCTTTTGAAGAACAAGTGGCAGCCGTTCGAGTAGCCGTAGTTGACGGTAATCCGATCGTTTGCCCTAGTTATGAAGAAGTCGCTATTTCTGATTTAGATTTAGTGGTCGCTGGAACCGCAAACTCTGTTTGCATGGTTGAAGGCGGTGCTTATGAAGTTTCTGAAGACACCATGATTAATGCAATTTTAGCTGGTCATGATGCCATTAAGATTCTCTGTAAAGCTCAACAAGAACTAGTGGATCGTTGCGCCAAAGAAAAGATGGTTCTTCCACCTAAGGACGTTAGCGAAGCACACGAAAAGCTTGCTGCTACTATTAAAGAAGTCATTTATACTGAACTTTATAATACTCTTCACACACCAATGGTCAAGACAGATCACTATCCTGCTATGGCAGCTCTTGAAGAAAAAGCCCTTGCAGACGAACGTGTCACTACTCTTATTGGTGAAGATGAAAAATTAAAAGCCGATGCGAAAAAGATCTTTCATGATCTCGAACGCAATACCATGCGTGAGATGATTTTGAACGAAGGTACTCGTATTGATGGTCGTAAGACTACAGAAGTGCGTCCTATTGAAATAGAATTAGACGTTCTTCCAAGAGCTCATGGTTCAGCTATATTCCAACGTGGAGAAACACAAGGTCTTGTGATTTGTACTCTTGGAACAAAATCGGATGAGCAACGCTATGAAAGTCTTCAAGGCGAAGGTTCTAAGAGCTATATGCTTCATTATAACTTCCCTCCATTCTCTGTTGGTGAAGTAAAACGCTTAGGCTTATCTCGTCGTGAAATTGGTCATGGCCATTTAGCAGAACGTTCTTTGAACGCCATTCTACCAGCTCCAGAAGATTTTCCATATACTATTCGTATTGTGTCTGAAATTCTTGAGTCAAATGGTTCCTCTTCAATGGCTTCTGTTTGTGGTGGCTGTCTTTCCTTGATGGACGCTGGTGTTCCTATTAAGGCTCCAGTAGCAGGTATTGCTATGGGTCTTATCTCTGAAAAGGGTAGCGTTAATGAAGGTGGCAAAATTGAAATCTTAACAGATATTACTGGAACAGAAGATCATCTTGGTGATATGGACTTTAAGATTACAGGAACTGCTGAAGGTATTACCGCTTTCCAAATGGATATCAAGATTAAAGGTATTACGCCTGAATTAATGCGTCAAGCATTAGATCAAGCTAAAGCTGGTCGTCTTCATATTCTTGGTAAGATGGCTGAATTAGGCCTTCCTGCTCCTCGTCCTCAACTTTCTGAAAGAGCTCCAGTGATGTTGAAAATGCATATTCCTACAAATAAAATTCGTGAAGTCATCGGTTCTGGTGGCTCCGTAATTAAGGGAATGCAGGCTCAGACTGGTTGCCAAATCAGCATTGATGATTCTGGCTTAGTTGAAATTGCTGCTCCTACTGGAAAGGCTGGCGATGTTTGCCGTCGTATGATTGAAGAACTCACTGCAGAACCTGAACCAGGTCGTATTTACAAAGGTAAAGTAAAGACAATTCAACCTTTTGGTGCTTTTGTTGAAATTTTACCTGGTCGCGATGGTTTAGTTCATATCTCTGAGCTAGCTGATCATCGTGTCGAACGAGTCGAAGACATTGTTCAAATTGGTAGTGAAGTGACTGTGATGTGCTTAGGAGTAGATCCTAAGGGTAAAGTAAAGCTTTCTATGAAGGCTTTAATTGAAAAACCAGCTGCTCCTGCAGAAGAAGCTGCTCCATCAGAACCAGAACCAACCATCGAAACAATGTAATCTAATTTCAAAAGATTAATAAAAAGGCAACCTGAATAAGGTGGCCTTTTTTTATTGAAATGTATTTAGCTTTGAGATAAAAAGGACAAGAATTGCTTCATTAGCAAGTTACTTTGTTCCAAATGAATATGG
>Ga0172378_10003302_pt1 | contig 15208 bp, 13 predicted proteins | sample GrowelOW332metaG_FD_119755 | JGI IMG/M metagenome (GOLD analysis project Ga0172378, IMG submission 119755) | Groundwater microbial communities from an aquifer near a municipal landfill in Southern Ontario, Canada - Pumphouse #3_1 metaG | ecosystem: Environmental > Aquatic > Deep subsurface >... | reverse complement strand
GAAGATGGCGGAGATCAAGGAGAAGTATCCGGACAATCCGACCAAGCAGAACGAAGAGATGGCTACTTTGTACAAGAAGGAGAAGATCAATCCGATGGGCGGCTGTCTGCCGATGCTGCTCCAATTCCCGATCCTCATTGCCTTCTACGGGTTGCTCAACAAGCACTTTGAACTCCGCGGTGCCATGTTCATTCCCGGTTGGATTCCAGACCTTTCCATGCCGGATACTGTATTCACCTTCGGTTTCAATCTTCCCTTCCTGGGCAATCAGCTGCACTTGCTGCCGATCGTCTATACAGTCAGTATGATATACTCGATGAAGATTACCCAGAATGCTTCAACTGCAGGAAGCCAGCAGGGCATGATGAAATTCATGACCTACGGTATGCCGTTGATGTTCTTCTTCGTACTGTATAATGCACCTTCCGGCTTGATTCTTTACTGGTCGGTCATGAATGCTCTCTCCATCTTCCAACAGTTGTATACCAACAAGAAGAAGAGCAAGGAAGCCATTGAAGTGAAGGGCCCTACTGTACAGCAGTTTCCCGGTCCGAAGGGTAAGAAACGGACCTAATCCCCACAAGAAATGAAATATTACCAGGGGGACTCGGTCCCCCGAACGGAGTAGCTATATGATGAAAGAATTCGAAGGACGTACCGAGCAGGAGGCTATTGCAAAAGCAATAGAGGAACTGCACATTGAACGTGAAGATTTCGATGTAGAAATCGTTGAGCCTGTCCGGAAGGGACTGTTCAAGAAGAGCAATGTAAAGATTAGAATTCACTTTGAAGATGAGAATGATGTACTACCGGAAAGTTATGATTCTCGCAGCACGCTGGATGAGGACGAGGAGGAGCTTGATGCTCCAATCAACAGCGAGCTCGAGGACAAGCTTTTGCTTTTCGTAGCAACCATTCTCGAGAAAATGGGGTACCAGGGCAAAGTCTCCATTTCCTTTCGCAAGGCACGCAAGCTTGGTCTGAATATTGAGAGTGACAACTCCAGTATCATCATTGGCCGCAAGGGAAAAAACCTTGATGCCATCCAGCTGCTGGCCAATGTGTACGCCGGGCAGATTGACCCTGATTTGAAAGTCATCATCGATAGTGAGAACTATCGCATGCGCCATGAGGAGCAGTTGATCAGGATGGCCTTCAAGACTGCTGAGCAGGTCAAGAAGAGCGGCAGGAGCAGGTTGCTTGAGCCGATGAACCCGTATGAAAGACGGCTGGTGCATACCGCCCTCAATGATTTTGGTGGCGTTGAGACCAAAAGCGAAGGTGAGGGGCTGTACAAGCAGATTCGTATCACCAACCAAAAGCACTAACACTAATGGGGACTTCGGTCCCCTTTTTTTATTGATTCAGCTTGACAAAATTCTTTGCCAAGCCTACTGTTCGTAGTGTACCGTATGGTATAAAACACTATATCTTGTGTGTATAGGAAAAGGGAAGTGGGTGAAAAGCCCACACGGTCCCGCCGCTGTAAAGGGGAGATTTTGCATATAGCCACTGGAGCAATCTGGGAAGGAAGCGAAATCGATGAACCTGAGTCAGAAGACCTTGCCTATACAGACACGCCGTCACGGAGCATGACAGGGCGTGTGCCTCTAGCAGGGCCGCCTCTCTGTCTTGACTCCAGTAGGAGGAAACCATGCAACAGCAGGTGGTCAAACGGGATGGACAGGTGGTTCTCTGCGAGGTTCAGAAAATCATCAACGCAATCACCAAAGCAGCCGTAGCTTCCAGCCAGGATGTCGATGCCTTGGAAGTGGCCTCGTTGGTGCTTGCCAGGATGAAGGGCAACAATCCCATCACCGTCGAACAGATTCAGGATTTGGTTGAACAAGCTCTGATGGAAACAGGAGCAACAAAGACTGCGAAAGCCTATATTCTGTATCGCAGCCAGCGAGAGAGAATGCGTGAGGGAAAAGCCCTTATTAAGGCTACGAACGCGCTCTTTGATTCCTATCTAGGCCAGACAACCTGGCAGACCAAGGAAAATGCCAACACCAGACGTTCGGTCAATGGGATGAACAACTTCATTCGTGAACGTTTTACCGAGCAGTACTGGCTTAATGAAATCTATCCGGCTTCAATACGCTCAGCGCATGAAAGCGGTGCCCTTCATGTGCATGATTTGGGATTCTTCGGGCCCTATTGCTGCGGCTGGGACCTTAGGCAGCTCTTGACATGCGGTTTCGGGGGTGTGGAGGGCAAGGTAAGCAGCAAACCTGCCAAGCACCTGCGCTCCTTCCTCGGCCAGATAGTCAATGCAACCTTTACGTTCCAGGGAGAGTGTGCAGGAGCTCAGGCCTGGTCCTCGTTCGACACGTATGCAGCCCCCTTCATCCGTTACGATGGACTCTCTTACGATGAGGTCAAGCAAGCAATACAGGAGTTCATCTTTAATCTCAACGTTCCCACACGCGTAGGTTTTCAATGCCCTTTCTCCAATCTTACGTTCGATCTTGTGGTGCCATCCAGCCTTCGTGATGTACCGGTCATCAGAGGAGGTGAAAACCAGGCTGAGACGTATGGAATGTTTGCCAACGAGATGGATATGCTCAACCTCGCCTTCTGTGAAGTCATGGAGGAAGGGGATGCTTCGGCGCGTGTCTTTACCTTTCCCATCCCTACGTACAAGGTGACCAAGGATTTCCCATGGGAGAGCGAGGTGGTTGACGCAATTTTTGGCATGACGGCAAAATACGGAATCCCTTACTTCTCCAACTATGTAAACAGCGACCTTTCCCCTGAGGATGCTCTTTCGATGTGCTGCCGATTGCGCCTCGATACGTCCCAACTGAGAAAACGAGGAGGTGGTCTGTTTGGGTCCAATCCTTTGACCGGCTCAATCGGTGTGGTGACACTCAACCTTCCCAGGCTGGCGTATGAGACCAAGGATGAAACGCTGTTTCTGAAAGGTCTTGCATCGCTGGCTTCGCTTGCCAAAAAGAGTTTGGAAATCAAGAGAAACGTCATAGAAGCTGAAACGGAACGTGGTATGTATCCCTTCAGCCAAAATGCTTTGGAAGATGTGAAACTGAGACTCGGCACCTACTGGGCGAACCATTTCAGCACCATTGGAATCGTGGGGATGGAAGAAGCCTGCCTGAATCTCTTTGGGGATCAAGGCTCCTTGGTTACCCAGAAAGGTCAGGAGTTCGGTCTGCGGGTACTAGGAGAACTAAGGACTCTCATCAGTGGATTCCAGAGTGAGACAGGAAACTTTTACAACCTTGAAGCCACCCCAGCCGAGGGTGCCAGCTATCGGCTGGCCAACCTTGATTCCCTCCAGTATCCACGCATCATCACTGCGGGAGAGAAGGTTGGATACTATACCAATTCATCTCAGTTACCCGTTGGCTATACCTCGGATCTGTTTGAGACGTTGGAGAAACAGGATGAGCTTCAGTGCCAATACACAGGAGGAACAGTCCTGCACCTCTACCTTGCCCAACGAATCTATGATTTGAATGTTGCAAAGCTTCTGGTCAGAAGTACATTCACCCGCTACAAGCTACCCTATTTGTCCCTTACTCCAACCTTCTCGACGTGCAAGAATCACGGATATCTGGATGGGGAAGTGGAGCAATGCCCCTTCTGCGGTTGCCCTACCGAAGTATGGACACGAGTGGTTGGCTATCTCAGGCCGAAGAATGATTTCCATCCAGGTAAGCAGGAAGAGCATCGCCAGCGAAAGTTCTATTCGGTAAAGATGTCATGAATATTGCAGGGCTTGAAGCCTGTTCCTTGCTTGACTATCCTGGCTTGCTCAGTAGTGTCTTTTTTTGTCAAGGTTGCAACTACGATTGCTTCTATTGCCATAATCGTGCATTAATTGAACCGAAGTCTTGCATAACCGACTATCAAGAGGCACAAACTTTTCTCCAGCAACGCAAAGGTTTCATCCAGGCTGTGGTAATCAGCGGGGGAGAACCTTCCCTGCAGCATGATCTGATGGAGTTTGTCGAATTCATCCGAAATCTTGGCTTTGCCGTCAAATTGGATACCAATGGCAGTAGGCCGCAGGTTGTTTCAAAATTGCTTGAACATGACCTTCTCTCGTATGTTGCTGTGGATGTGAAGGCTCCCTGTGAACGCTATCAGGAAATTGTCGGGGACAAGGGGGATGAAATACTTGTCAGAACGAGTGTTTCCCTTTTGACCGAGTACCAGGCAAGCCATCCGGGTTTTTCGTATGAGGTGCGTACTACACTCGCCCCAACGCTGGGACAAGAGGATTTGCTATGCATGGTCCAATCGTATCCCGTTGTTCAGCATTGGTATGTGCAGAAGTATCGCATTCCAAAGCACTTTAAAGCAAACGACGAGAAAAGAATCAACCTCCCTCAACTGTCGGTTGGGGAGGTTGAAAAAAGTCTTGGTCTCTTGAGAATGTATCAACCGAACTTGGTTATACGTTGATGATCTGTTCCCAGGGCATGGAGGGTTTTCCAAAATGCCCGTAGTTCACATTCTTCTGGTAGATGGGTCTGAGCAAATCGAGGCTGCGAATAATGCCAGCCGGTGACAGGTTGAACTTCTGTCTGACCAGGTCCTCAAGCTTCTCATCGTCCACCTTTCCGGTGCCGAATGTATCAACATAGATGGAAATTGGATAAGGAACCCCGATGGCGTAGGAGAGCTGTACTTCACATCTGGTACAATACTTGTTTGCAACCAAATTCTTGGCTACAAAACGAGCCATATACGCTGCTGAACGGTCTACCTTTGAAGGGTCTTTCCCGCTGAAAGCACCGCCGCCATGACGACCCATGCCACCATAGGTATCGACGATGATCTTCCTTCCCGTCAGGCCGGTATCACCACTGGGTCCTCCGATGACAAAGCGACCGGTAGGGTTGATGTAGATTTTGGTTTTCTCATCCAACAGGCCGGTCTTGTCGAGCACTACATTGATGACTTCTTTTGTCAAAAAGTCGATGAGATGTTCCCGATCGGTATCGGCGGTGTGCTGATGGCTGATGACAACCGAATCGATATGCACCGGTTTGCCATCCTTGTAAAGCAGGGATACCTGACTTTTTGCGTCGGGACGGAGGAAGGGGGCATACCCACCCTTGCGCAGTTCGCTTGCTTTCATCAGGAGTTGATGGGCCCACATGACCGGAGCCGGCATAAGCTCTTCCGTTTCATCACAGGCAAAACCAAACATCATACCTTGATCGCCTGCACCTTGTTCGCCGAACAGTGAAGTATCGGCAGTGACACCCATGGAGATATCAGCAGATTGGGTACTGGTAAGGTTGATCACCTTCAAGGTTTTGTAATCAAACCCACAGCCTTCTTCGGTATATCCGATTTCCTTGACGGTTGCTCTGACAATTGATTCGATATCCAAGGTTGCATTGGTGGTGATCTCTCCGCCTACAATGACGGTATCGGTGGTGGCAAAGACTTCGCAGGCAACCCTGCTTTTGGGATCTTGCCGAAGACATGTGTCCAGAACGGCATCGGAAATCTGATCGCAGACTTTATCCGGATGTCCTTCGCTTACTGATTCTGAAGTGAAAATGTGTGATCCATGTTCTAACATACACCCTTCCTTATGGAACTTGGGAAGGAGGAACTCAATTCAGAGAATTGTTGCGCTCCCCTTTTAGCAAGTTTCTTTATTGACGTGTGCAAGCCGGGAGGCTATCAAATCGACGTCATTCGTTGTGGATACTAACAGGGATATGCAAATTGTACAAGAGTTGAAGGATCTCTCTTTACATAACAATAAATGTTATGATACATTTAATATTATGAAAACAATCCTTTTGCAGAACGACACACAGTTGCAGATTTTCATGCATCCCAAAAGGCAGGACATCCTGCATTTGTTGAGCATTGACGGACCGGCAACCGCAAAAATGATCAGCGATACACTGAATATGACGCCTTCGAGTGCCAAGCATCACCTGCTCAAGCTGCAAGGCTTGGGGGTGGTGGAGGAAGACCACACCCAGCTTATCCATGGCATCACAGCCACCTACTATCGAAAAGCCGAAGTGACGGTAAGCTTTGGTGCTCTCGCCCAGGAAAAACAGAAACTGGTATTGGATTTTGTTTCTCATCGTATTCAGGACGAATTGTACGCTAAACCCAGGACCCATCAGGATGCGGAAGGTCACTTTAGTGCCGACCAACTTTCGGGCATTGTTCACCTGAGTAAAGAGCAAGCCGACCAGGTCTACCAGCTCATCCGCTCCTTCATTGACTCTCATGAGCAAAAGCAACTGGGAACAGCGGCCTATGCATACTCTGTGGTGGCGTATCGTGTCTAAGAAATTTCATCCATCCTCATATATAGCCCTGCTCAGTCTGTCCTATATAGCACTGGGGGTAACCATCCCTGCGATGAGCTTGATTGTAGTGAGCAAAGGATTTTCGCTAGCACAGCTGAGTTTGGCGATGATAGTCTTTTCCCTCTCAGTGATGGCTTTTGAGGTTCCCAGCGGAATTTTTGCCGATGCCAAAGGTCGGAGAACCAGCTTTTCCGTGGGACTCTTTCTCTCGTTGGTCGGCTCGCTTTTACTGTTCAGTCCGTCGTTTATAGTACTGTGTATCGGGTTTGCCTGTACCGGTGTGGGGAGAGCCTATACAAGCGGGAGCATGGATGCATTGATGATTGAACGGGGATTGAAGGCTGACAGAAAACTTGAGGACCTCGTGTTCGCCTTGGATATAAATTCTGGAATTTCCTTGAGCGGCGGATCGCTGCTGGGTGGATTGCTTCTGAGCATGGGTTCCCAGCAGGGGAATCTCACCGGCTTGGTCCTGGCTGTCCGCTTCCTTCTTGTTGCGTCGGCATTGGTTTTGCTTCCGTTGTTGATACCCAAGGATTCGGTAGTACAAGGCTCTTCGGTTACTTTCGGAACCCAAGCAAAACAGCTTGGACGCACGCTTTCCTCTTCTTCCTTTCTGCTGGCTTTCAGTATCAGCGTCATTGTCCAGGGAATGCTGTTGGCATCACTGGAAAGTTACTGGCAACCTTATCTGAAGCAGTTGTTGGAATCTGATTCCCAGCTTTGGATCCTCGGTTTGATTTCCGCTTCCATTTTTGCCATCGGTGTCCTGGGTTCAATGATAGGTAAGCGTTTTCTGTCGCTCATGCGTCCTTCGGTTCTGTATTGTTTGGCATGTATCAGTATTTTCATCCTACAACTGTTCCTCTCACAATCTCATACAATCGCTCAGTTTCTAGTCTTGTATGAGCTCATCTATCTGTTGTTGGGAGTGGTCTCAGTTGTGGGAATGTACCTTTTGAACAAGGAAGCGTCCGATATGGTGAGAACCTCACTTGCCAGTGTCTCTTCCTTCTGTCTGCAAAGTGGGGGCTTGTTGGGAAATTTACTGGCCACTGTAGTATTTCTTTTCGGTGGCATCAGCAGCTATTGGGCTATTGCCTCCGTATTGGGTTTCCTATCCATGGCTGTTCTTTCTTTCTGGCTTTTACAGCGAACGCCACGTACCTGAGCTGAGCAGTTTCTTCAGTTCCTCTGCTTGCTCGTTGCTGAACTGCGCCCCCCTCTGGGTGATGATTTCGCCGGCCAGAATGGAGGCAATGATTCCAGAATCCTGAATCGAAAAGTTGTGGTATTGTCCGTATAAGAATCCTGCAGCATAGACATCACCAGCTCCGGTGGTGTCGACTGGAACTACCGGTCCCTTCACGGGAATAGCGGTAATTACCCCTTCATGGCAGATGTATGATCCTTTCTTCCCGTTTTTTACAATGGCTGTTCTGCAAAGTTTTCCCATCGATCGGCAACATTCATAGGGGTCGTAGTTGTCGAAAAGGATACGGGCTTCCTCCCGGTTGGCGAAAACGATGTCGCAACTCTCCTTGATCAAGGAAAGGAATGGTTCACGGTATCGGCCGACAGCGAAGGGATCGGCCAGGTCGAAGGAAACGGTTGTATTGTTCTGCTTGGCAATGGAAAGGGCTTTGGTAATGGCTGCTTGTTGGCTCTGGGTATCCCACATGTACCCGGTGAAATGGAAAAAATCGGCACCTGCAACCGTACTCTCGCAAACATCACCCGCTTCATAGAGGCGGTTGGCACCGAGAAAGGTGTTCATGCTTCGTTCACTGTCGGGAGTGATGAGAATGACCGTTGAACCGGTCATCTCCTTGTCAGTGGTCACCAATTCGTCCTGGACTCCCAATTTTGTAAGACGGTCGCGGTAGATTTTTCCATTCTCATCGCTGCCGATTTTGCCGGCAAGCGTTGCAGGAACCCCCAAAGAGGCCAAAGCGATGATGGTGTTCGGGCAAGATCCTCCACAGGAGTATGTGGTTTTGCGCTGCTTGCTTAATTGCAGCAACTCTTCCATCCGCTGATTTGAAATGAGCGCCATGGTTCCTTTATGAATGCCCAAGTCGACAATATCCTGCTCCTCAACACTTACGATTATGTCGATGAGAGGATTTCCTATTCCATATACCATGTGCTGCCTCTTGTTCATGTACTGGTATTCTACCATTGCTTTTGCATACAATTCAACAAGGACCTTGCGAAAGTGAATGAGCGGAGATAGGATGACAGCAAAGGGGGCGTCGATGGGTGAGTATCGCATCATAGGCGGAAACGCGGCAAGCGGAGAGGTCCAGATCAGCGGAAACAAGAATTCCGCCCTTCCTTGTCTTGCGGCCACCTTGCTGACCGACGAACCTGTTCATTTGTTGAACGTACCGGATATCGAGGATGTCCAAGTTATGATCGAACTGCTGCTTGACCTAGGTTCGACGGTAGTACGTGAGGACGCCCATAGTTATACCATTACCTCAGGGAGCAGGAATGGACTGCTCAAACGCAATCTTGTTGAGGCGGTGCGTGGCTCTATTCTCCTTCTTGGTCCATTGCTTGCCACCAACGACGAGGTTCGTCTCACCCCTCCAGGTGGTGATGTCATCGGTCTCAGGCGTTTGGATACCCATTTTATGGGGCTTACTTCCCTTGGTTCGGACTGTACGATCAACGAAGTGGGTGAGATTCATATACGATGCAGGCATAAGAGCCTCATCGGTGCAGATATTTTCTTGGATGAAGCTTCGGTCACTGCCACGGAGAATGTAATCATGGCTGCCTCCCTTGCCAAGGGCGAGAGCATTATCAACAATGCCGCCAGCGAGCCGCATGTCCAGGATGTCTGTGCAATGCTGCAGAAAATGGGTTGCCCAATTGAAGGTATTGGATCAAACCGGCTGAGGATTAAGGGCCAACAACGCTTGGGAGGCTGTGAATTTCGCTTGGGCAGTGATTATATGGAAATCGGGTCGTTCATAGGCCTTGCAGGGGCAAGCGGCGGACAGTTGTTGGTCAAGGGCGTGCAACATGAGCATTTACGGATGATACGCCTTGGGTTTGAAAGAATTGGAATAACCTTTGTCGAGGACGGTCCTTCCTCCCTGTTGGTTCCGAGGAAACAAAAACGCATTCTGACCAAGGAAGTGGGCGGCCATACGGCCAAGATTGATGATGCTCCCTGGCCGGGCTTTCCCGCTGATCTGTTAAGTATCATCACTGTCTGTGCAACACAAATGGAAGGTTCCATTCTCATTCATGAAAAAATGTTTGAGTCGAGGATGTACTTCATCGACTGGCTTATCAGGATGGGGGCGGACATTATCCTTTGTGATCCGCATCGAGCCGTGGTGAATGGACCAAGCCAACTGTTTGGGTCGACTGTAACCAGCCCTGACGTACGAGCGGGAATGGCCTTGGTTATTGCCGCCGTTTGTGCCCAAGGTGAGAGTGTAATCCAGAATATTTATCAGATTGAACGAGGATACGAGGACCTTGCGGGCAAGCTGCAGGCTCTCGGGCTGGAGATTGAGCGAACCGAGTAACTTATGGTTTCTACGTGATTTCTGAGCCATATCCACAGCGTTGTCCACAAGTTATCCACAACCTGCTTTCCACACTCTTTTCCTGCCGTGGAGAAGTGAGAAGTTGCCTAGTGTTGCAACTGTGATTTCGACGTATTCGATAAGAATGACAACTATATGCTTTACAAGTAATAAAATGAATCCCTAGCTCACAACTTCAATCTAATTTTTATATAGGTTTCATGTGGTTTTACTTACTTCATATTGATGGTAGATGTACAACAGACAAACCAGTTGTCAACAGGTTATCCACAAGCTTTCCTCGATTCGGAAAGAGTAGGTAAATCACCTCTCGACAGTACTTACAAGATATTTTCACCCGATAAGAAAATAGGTTTGTTATGCACAGAACTTGTGGATAGCCTCTCCCTCTTTCTTACAAATTCTTACATTGTTCAAACACCATTGTTGTGGTAGGCTGGAATTAGCGATACAGGGGGGAATGTGAAACAGAGAACCTGGGTGGCCAGCACTATCCTCATTTTATTATCAACGATTCTTCTTATTGCTTTGTCCCTGATCACCCTGATGCGTGTCGAGAGTGTTTACACCACTACTACCGCACAAAGCATCGAGCAATTGAAACGCCAGTTTCTCTATGATGCAGTAAATAACCAGATCAAGCGCATCGACACCCAGCGTGCGCTTGCCCAGCAATACTTCCTTGAGGAGTTGGACAGGACTCTGTGCATGGTCGATCACTTGTATGAGAGCGGCCTTGAGCACGCCAATCAAATCACTTCCTATTTCACCAGCGAGGCAAATGCCTTGTGGACGGCAATCCTGTGGGAAAAGAGCACTGAAAAGGTGCTGCTAGACAATCATGATTTGGTGAGGGCAGGTGTTCATCCGGTAGAATTGGCTGATCTTCTATCCAAAGAGTATCAACTATATGCTTTCAGGTCATATGGCCCCCACACACTGTTTGTGGGCGTTCCTCAGAAGTATATCGATGACCAGGTCAAAGAACATATCGCCAGAGAGATATATGACTCTGCCTATTCGGAGAATTCGTATATATGGGTGAATGAGGTGATCAACTATGAGGGAGGTGATGACTATGCCATCAGGCGCATTCACCCGAACCTGAGAGATAGTGTGGGAACCCTGTTATCCACGAACATGACCGATGTGAAGGGGACGACTCCCTACAAGACTGAACTGGAAGGGGTGAAACAGCATGGTGAGCTCTTCTTTACATACTTTTTCAAGAAAAAGGATAGTGAGACAATCTCTGAGAAACTCACCTACGCCAAGCTCTACAAGGATTTTGACTGGGTAGTTGCGATGGGCATCCACCTCGATGATCTGTCAGCCTATGTGGATACCACTACCGGTCAGAGTACAAAGATTGTTCGTCAGATAACTCCTGTATTCCTTGTTTCCATACTGGGTATCTTCATCCTGCATTCCTTGCTCCTGATGTTGCTCGAACATACGAGAAACAAGAAAAGTGAGCATATTCTTGAGGAACAGGTCTATCAGGATGTCCTCACCGGTGTGGGAAACCGTCGCTATGGCCTGATGGTGCTCAAGGAGCGGTTTCTCAGATTCAAGCGAGGGGAAATTTCCGTATTGGTGGCGCTTTTCGATGTTGATTATTTCAAGCAGATCAATGATACCTATGGACACGATATTGGGGACCGATGCCTGATGCAGCTTTCCAAAGCCATCGCCCAGGTAATTTGCACGGAGAAGTCCCTCTTCCGATGGGGTGGCGATGAATTTCTGATTATTTGTCCCTTTATTCCCCAAGATGAGCTTGATCGAGTGAAAAAGACGTTGCTCGAGACTGCAAAATCTACTTCCATTGTGCATGAAGGAATTACCATCACGTTCACCATTTCTGTTGGGATATCTTCTTTTGTCTCTTCCGATGAAAGCGAGGAGCAAATTCTCAAGCGTGCCGACAAGGCATTGTATAGAGCCAAGCAACTCGGCCGTAATCGATGCGAAGTGGAGTTCTAAACAAAAAGAGTTGACAAAAAGTTGAAAGAAGCAGTATAAAGTCTCTGAAAGTTAGTTAATGCTAACTATGGAGGATTCGATATGCCCCTTTCCTTTGCCCAAATCGGAGAAACGTGCACAGTGCTTTCCCTGCAAGGTGATGATACTATGAAACAGCACCTGCTTGATCTTGGGTTTATTGCCGGACAAACCGTACAGGTTGTTGGAAACAGCAGCCAGGGCATAATTCTTTCTGTGAAAGGAGTGCGGCTAGCACTCAACCGTGGTCTGGCTCACCGTATCAACGTTGCATAATACCGTTCGAGAGAACGAAAGAAGAGGATAGATAGGATGACACTAGGAGATTTACGTCCTAAGCAGAAGGCACGTGTTCTGAAAATTGGGACCCAAGGGCAGTTGCGCCAGCGCATTTTGGATATGGGGATCACCCCTATGGTTGAAGTAGAGCTTATTAAGGTAGCCCCACTTGGCGACCCTTTGGAGTTTTTGGTACGCGGATATCAGTTGAGCTTGAGAAAAAGTGATGCTTTGCTGATTGAAGTGGAAAAAGTGTAATTTTTTTTAAACCAATAGTTAGATTAAGCTAACAAATACAAGGAGTCCCTATGTCCCACCTTATTGCCCTTGCCGGCAATCCCAACTCCGGCAAGACCACGGTATTCAATGCGCTGACCGGATCAAAACAACATGTTGGAAATTGGCCTGGAGTCACGGTCGACAAGAAGGAAGGCCAATACCGCAAGGATAAGAACATAACCATTCTCGATCTTCCCGGTACGTACTCGCTGAGCCCTTACAGCGCCGAGGAAATCATCACCCGCACCTATATCGTGGAGGAGAAACCCGCCTGTGTCATCAATGTCCTGGACGGTACCTCGCTGGAAAGAAATCTCTATCTCGCCCTGCAGATTATGGAAACACAGGTTCCTACCGTGCTTGCAGTAAATATGATGGATGAAGTTGCTGTCAGCGGTGATGTAATCGACTTTGTCCGCCTTGAAGCAGAGCTGGGAGTGGCTGTAGTCCCTATAGAAGCAAGAAACAACAAGGGCTTGGATTTGTTGATGGATGCAGTGATGCGGACCATCGAGACTCATCGTATTCCAAAACGGCTTGAGCTCTACGCTTTGACAGGGCAGGTGGATGAGGACACCTTGGCGGACCGACGCTATACCTATATCCAATCCTTGGTTGAGCAGAGCGTGCACAAGAAGTTGGAAAAGAGGCAGTACACTGAAAGCAGAAGCGATAAGCTGGACAAGATATTGACCCATCGTCTCTTTGCCTTGCCGGTTTTTGGCTTGGTCATGTATGGAATGTTTGCCATGACCTTCAGCGAAAACTTTCTTTTTATTCCAGGTCTTCCCAGCCCAGGGATTGCCCTCGCCACCCTGGTTGAAACAGTCTGGGGCTATTTGACCGGAGTCGTGTCTTCCTTCCTCGAATATGCCAACGCCTCCGATTGGGCCTATAGTTTGGTTATCGATGGCGCTATGGAAGGTATTGGTGCAATTTTTGGCTTCCTTCCCCTGATCTTGATCCTGTATCTGCTGATGAGCTTTTTGGAAGACAGCGGCTACATGGCTCGAGTAGCCTTTGTCATGGATCGGATTTTCCGTCGGTTTGGACTTTCCGGCCGTTCATTCATCCCTCTATTGATGGGCTTTGGCTGCTCAGTCCCTGCCATTATGGCGACACGTACCTTGGATAGTGAGAAGGATCGAAGAATAACCACGCTTTTATGTGGCTTCATGCCCTGTGGAGCGAAATTGCCGATTTTTATTATGTTTGTTTCGCTCTTTTTTGCCCAAGGCAACAAGACATTGGTACTCTTTTTCCTCTATGCTCTCAGTCTTTCAGTTTCCATTCTGGTTTCACTGGTGATCAACCGTATCGTCTACAGAGGCCAAGTCTCAAACTTTTTGATGGAGCTTCCCCAGTATCGGCTTCCAACTTTGAGGTCGGTATGGATTCACGGATTTGAGAAGGTAAAGGGTTTTGTACAGAAGGCGGGTACGGTCATTCTCGCTGCAACAATTCTTATTTGGCTGCTTTCCAACTTCAATGTCCAATCCTTTACGGGACAAAACCGGATTGAGAAGGGGACTGTACTTTCCGAGATGGATGACTCGTTCCTTGCTTCATGGGGAAAGACTATAGCCCCGGTGTTCAAGCCCGTAGGATTTGGCGCTTGGAGGCCTACGGTGGGTATTGCTACAGGTTGGGTCGCCAAGGAAATGGTGGTTGTCACCTTGGCTCAACTGTACAGCGAGGATGTCAACGAAGCGTATTTGCAACAGTATTTTTCTGACATGACCCCTGAGAAGCTCAGTGAGCTCGGTTTCTCAGAGGGAAAGTATAGCGGCGATGAAGCCTTTGATGTTTATACCCAGGCCGTTCTGATGGAAGGAGGGGATGAGCAAGCCATGCAGAGCATTCGTACCGATATTCCCACCAAGCAGGCAGCCTTGGCGTATATGGCATTCAATTTGCTCTGCATGCCCTGTTTTGCTGCAGTAGGGGCGATGAGGCGGGAACTGAAGAGCTGGCGGCGAACAGTTTCCGCAGTCGGGATTCAGATGGCAACCGCTTATGTGGCAGCACTTCTGATCAACCTGATCGGCTCATTGATTTGGTAGGAGGAACAGCGTGATAAATTATATCATTGGAATTGGAACAGTTCTCTTTCTCCTGAGTATGCTTATCAGGAGCATTCAGAGAAGACGAAGAATCAAGGCTGGCAAACAGATGCTTCAGGGTTGTAGTGGTTGTTGCTCCTCCTGTCATGATCGTTGCTCAACTTAACGCAAAATTCTCATCGCTGAACTGTAACACTCGCTGTTCCCCACTCATGATGACACTCCGTCGTAGAGTGGAGAACAGCTGTCTTACATTACCCGGCCAATCATAAGATTTAAGTTGCTTGAGGCTCTCAAAAGAAATTTCCTTTTCGAGCGAATTTATTTTCAGGTAATGCTCACAAAGCAAGGGAATATCCTCCCTATGCTCACATAGGGAAGGCATGTGGATATACGTATCGGCTATGCGGTAGAGAAAATCCCTGCGCATTACATTCTGATGGATCAACTCTGAAAGTTTTTCGTTGGATGCCGTAACAAGCCGGAAATCTGAAGTGTGTATCTGAATATCGCCATATCGACGATATTTTCCTGTCTCAAGCAAACGCAAGAGGTGTGATTGGAACTGAAGAGAAAGGTTTTCCACTTCATCGAGGAACAATGTCGATTGATGAGCTTCTTGAACAAGGCCCGGAAGTTCCGCCTTACCATCTGTGAAGGCTCCTTTGGCATGACCAAAGAACATCGAACTACCCAG
>Ga0172378_10003301_pt1 | contig 15208 bp, 9 predicted proteins | sample GrowelOW332metaG_FD_119755 | JGI IMG/M metagenome (GOLD analysis project Ga0172378, IMG submission 119755) | Groundwater microbial communities from an aquifer near a municipal landfill in Southern Ontario, Canada - Pumphouse #3_1 metaG | ecosystem: Environmental > Aquatic > Deep subsurface >... | reverse complement strand
TCTAAAAAGGTGATCGACATTGGCGAACTGTCGCAAACCATGCTTTCCGGTTTAGATGGCATATATGACTACATCGATGAGGAAACTCTCGATAGCGTAAGCCAGGAAATTGGCGATAGTTCCTCTCTTGCTGAGGAAGTAGGATATCTGATCGATATCATTCCGGATGCTCAAGAGTTGACGGAAGATGCATTAGATATCACATCTCAAGCTGACCGAGATTTAGTGAAATCGATATTGGAAAAGACTGAAAGGTCGGCTATCATATCTAAAATATTACCTGGAATGCTGGAAACTGTTTTTTCCGACGAGCAATTTGAAGATATGCTCTTCGGTTTGAGCGCTTCTGATTTTGACTTTGAATGCGTCGATGACGAAGGTAATTCCACACTCGTATCTGAAGTTGAAAAAATATTGGATATTGTTGATGTTGCTATCAATATATCCGATTCTATCGCTGACTCATCCAGTACATCAGAGATGATAAGCAACATTGATGTTGACGATCTCAAGAGCGTTTTAGTTACCATTGTTTCCTCGGATATCATCAATCCCGATCGAAGCATTGACGGTTCGGATACATTGGTTTCAAATACGAATTTTAATGCGATGATCTCATCTATTTTTGGCAACGAGTCCCTATCATCTACGGGACTTACTCTTCCGAGTGCTCTCTCTTCGATACAGTGGCTTGATGACGGGATTGTCGATGGTGAGATTACTAATTTGTGCAATGTCTTTAGCGTTATGCAAAACCACACCGATTTCTTTACGAGCGAATCGCTCGAAGTGTCCGAACTTGACGGAGAAATGATTTCGGAGATATTCGGCGCTGTGGGAAAATCTCAACTGCTGTCAGGAAGTTTATCTTCGATTTTAAACGACAGCCTTGCAGGCACGCTGTCTGACTTAGGAGTCTCGGTTAATTTTAACAATGTTACCGACTGGGAAGCGGAAGCCACGGCTCTAGGAGCCGTCGTCGATAGATTGAACGAACTGGGGTCTAATATAAGTATCGACACCATCGACTGGGTTGAGCTTGAACCGAATCAAATAAATGCTATTTTAACAGCCTTGAGTCAAACTCAAATGCTTTCAGTTCAAAAAGATAACAGCGGTTATTATGTCGATAAATTCGGCGAATTAGCCTATACATTGATCGATAAAGCAGAATTGACCGACATGGTTGGGGATTCGCTTTCATTTGAGGATTTCTCGATTGTTGCTAATAAGTATACCGGCGAACTGAAATCTGGATTCAGTTGGACTGGAACAATCGCTTCCACAACTTATGCAATATCTGTCGACGGTAGTCCTGTTACTGTGACTGCTGACTTAGACACTACCGGAGAAATTGCGGCCATTTGTGACATATTTGAAGAGGTTAATATCGTAGGAACTGACGCTATCAGCTCTGCCACTGCCAGCGGTGATGACTTAGCTAACTTACTCAAGGCAGTCAATCATTCGAGCTTGTTTTCGCCGAGCATTCCCTACATGTTGGATTACGCTATCAGCAATATCGACAACGTCGTTCTCAGCAATGGTGACATCATCGATTTCTCTACTGTCAATACCAATTATCTATTGACAACCTCAAATCAAGAAACTGATGAGGAAATCGAAAAGATTTGCGCTATATACGATACCTTTACCGATGAAGCTACTTTGACCGAATTGACTGGCGACCCGACGGATCTAGATGATCAAGGTATTGCCGATTTGGAAGATCTTTTAAATGCGATGGCTGATTCTAAAGTATTAAATACTGTCAAGAGCGGTGAAGATTACACATTCTTTACTGAATTATTTGCGACAGTATTGCACTCTTCTACTCTTGATCAAATGATAACTGGTGCTGACGAAAGCAGCGCTAAGGAAAAAGTTCTTCCTCTCGTTGCAGCGATCGATAGCTGGACTTTTGATGAGGATATGACAAGTGCGGAAAGAGCCTTGAGCGACGATTCTGCCATCCTGAATTTCACCGATGTTCTCAGAGTTATAAATGAAAATAATATTTCGCTTTCTAGCATAACCAGTCCTGCTGACATCAGCGCTGATGCTATCAGCGACTTCTTAAAAGCAGTCAATGAATCGCGAATTCTTCATCCGGCTATTTGCACTTTCTTCGACGATATATTTACCGCTATGGACTTGGATTCTTACTTGACTATAGACGGCATTAATTATCGAACAATCGATACTTACGTATACAAAGACTATTCGGAAGATGCGGTGGATTTTTGGGACAGTGAAATTGATTCGATGACCACTCTCTTCCAAAATCTCAAGACAAACTTCGGCGGAGACCTATCATTTGACAACATAACTATCGGAGATGGAATTAGCATATATGATTTTGTGGGTCCGATCGACCAAATGAACTTGTTGGATGATTCGAAAGAATATATACTTTATAAATTTATCAACAGCAATGCTGATGGAGTTGACCTTACTGATTACATTCGAGAGTTCGATGCGGAATCAGCTTCATATGGCAATACCAGCAAAGCGGCATATATGATTAGAAAATTGCTTATGCCAGAGGGACACACTCAGGCGCAATTGGAGCAACAGTGCGAAATTCTCGATGGTTTGATCAATGATTTGACCAGCATTTCCAGCATTGACTTCAACGACGGTGCATCGTTCTCCGATACGATATTCAACTTGATGATGAGTACCTTTGACCTCAGTTACGACTCGATTAATCAAACAACAACTTATGTTCGCGGCTATCTCGCTCAGGAATTGGTCGCGGGGATGTTAGTCGATAATCTGACCGAAGTTGACCCCGATGACAGCGCCTTTATCGAAGCGTTCTTCTACGGAGATACGGTCTTTGATAACGACTATTATTACTTCAATATTATTGAAGCTCGTGGTTTGGAAGGGGTCGCTTTACTGCCGCAAGTTGGAAATTACGGAGAAGCGGGCTTTGAGGATAAGATTACCGAAGCATTCACTTTGATGGGGAGATCCTTGACGAGTACTTCAACTTATGTGACAGGATCTAACGCTGATTCTTACAATGCTTTACTCGCGCAAACGGAGCAAAAGACTTCGCTGGTCAAGTACGTTGCGGAAGACGGTGTTACTAGACTTTACAATTCGCGCTTAGCCTTGACTTTATTTAACAATTATGCCGATGATGTAATAGTCTACAATGGGATGACTATTAAGCAAAGCATCGAAACCTGGAATCAATATGTCGAATCTCCACTGGGAGTTCTCAATGGTTATACTGATGCTGACAAGATTGATTTCAACAATCAATCCTTTGAAGAGAGCGGGGCGAAGTTTATTACCGCCTTGGACAATATGAATGCGTTGGGATTATAATGAAATTACTGAAGAAGAATATAGAAAAGACCATAGAAATTAAAAAGAGTCGATTTATAACATATATCTATCGAGTGAACGACGAATCGGAATTTAATCAATACCTTTCTGATATCCGCCAAAAACATCGCGATGCTAGACATATTCTCTATGCTTACATCACCTCTGATTTAAAGATGGGCGCTTGCGAGGACAAGGAGCCGGTAAATGCCGCTCACCGTATTTTAAATACGCTCAAAGCGAAGGACGCAGCGGGAATCGCTTGCTTCATCGTTCGCTACTTCGGAGGAATTCTCCTCGGGGCATCGAATCTAGATCGCACTTATGTCAAGTGCGTGTTCGACAATCTCTCCGATAGCGATTTCGGACAAAAAGTGACTATGGATGTCTTTGTCGGAAAACTGTCGAATAACTACCTTGGAATCTTCCAAAAGCGCTTATCTGAACTTGGAGGAGAGGTGCTAAAAAGAGAGTTTATGGGGCCGATTGTAAAAGTCACTTTCGCTTTACAAAATAACGAAAAATGTAAGATAATAAACGCTTATTTATCGGAAGTTGCGAAAAATGATAAAAAAATCACGAAAATAGTATAAATTCATTCTTTCACTTTGCTATACTACTTTGAAAGTAGAGAGAAGGAATAGTAAAATGACAGGAAGTTTTGACCAATATAATCAATTTAAAAAGAACGTCTTGACTAGGGTGGCTGAAAAAGCTTACAACAATGAAATCAGCGAAAACACACCTAACGAACTCGCTCGAGAATTGCATTCTTATCAAAGGCCAAAATACCGATGCTGCGTCTATAAAGAGAGAGAGATTACTCGTGAGAGAGCTTATCTCGCTATGGGACGTTGCCCGGATGGTTCAGAGGCTAAACCGGGACAGTTTATTTATGTCTTGGAGGCTGCTTGTGATGATTGCAACATTCACAAGGTTCGCATCACTGACAACTGTCGAAAGTGCTTGATGAAAGCTTGCGTTCAATCGTGTAAATTTGGCGCCATTTACGAAGGCGACAGCAAGATGCATATCGATTACGACAAGTGCAAAGGATGCACGATGTGTGCACAGTCTTGCCCTTATTCATCAATCTTAGTTTCCGATCGACCTTGCCACCGAGCCTGCCCGACCGGAGCTTTGAAATATTACTCTAACGAAATCGCCTACATCGACTACAACGATTGTATCAATTGCGGCCAATGTACGGCTAGTTGCCCTTTTGGAGCGATTTCAGACCTTTCTTTTGTTGTGCCGATTATCAAAAATATGAACGAAGGCAAGGAAGTTATTGCTCTTGTAGCACCTGCTATCGTTGCTCAGTTTTCAAAAGTTAGTTTGAAACAAATATATGAAGCCCTGTTGAAAGTGGGATTTACAAAAGTTATGGAAGTTGCTCAAGCAGCGGATATAACTACGAAATTTGAGGCGGAAGAAGCGGTGAAAGCCAAAGCGGAAGGTCGCAAAATTGCCACTTCCTGCTGTCCAGCCTTTGTCGAGTTGACGAAGAAAAAGTATCCGGATGTATATAAGAAATACACTTCAGATGTTCTTTCTCCGATGGGAATAGCTGCGAAGATAGCGCGCCAGAAATTTCCAGGCGCAGTTACGGTATTTGTTGGACCTTGCGTGGCGAAAAAAGCTGAGAGGTTGTTAAAGAAGAATGTCGACAATTTAGATTATGTCCTGACCTTTACCGAACTAGCTTCCATGATGCGAGCAAAGAAAATCGATCCCATTGATTGCACTGGCGACGTCGAAGTTGAACAAGCTTCAATGTCCGGACGCAACTTTTGCAATGCAGGTGGTGTCGCAAAATCTTTAAACGACTATTTGAACGAAGTTCATTCCGACGTTCAGTTGACTCTACATGCAGCTGATGGATCCGAGGAGTGTTTAAAGAGCTTGAAGGATTTGTCGAGAGGCAAGTTAAAGGAAGATGTCTTGGAAGGAATGATGTGCAAAGGTGGATGTATCGCCGGTGTATCCTCTCGGGTTCCGAATATCTTTATTGCCAAAGCTCACGCGAACAAGGAAAATGCCGCTTGTGCCAGCGTTAGAATTAACGATGCTTATGACGAGTATCAAGGCATCGATCCCACATATCGCAAAGAGGAAAATTAGAAAAAATTTCCGATTAATTTAAGATAAATTCCCGACAAAAAAGCCAGTTAGATGCTGGCTTTTTTAAATTATTTTCAAATTGTAGCGCTATCCGAACAAAAAAGAGCATTTTACTTGACATAAAACTTTTTGATATAATCTACATTAGTTGAAAATATTAAACGGAGGAATTGTTCTTGATGGGAAATGATTTGTCTGCAGCCGAAAGCGAAAAATTTCGCAAACTCGACGATTTTATTAAATCAATCGATGGCGATGAGCACGATTTGATTGCGGTTTTACACAAGGCTCAATCGATTTTTGGGTACCTTCCGGAAAAGGTTCAGCGATTTATTGCGAAGGGTTTGAATATACCGGTTGTGAAAGTTTATGGAGTCGTTACTTTCTATTCTTTTTTTAACATGGAAAAACACGGTAAATATATAATTAATGTTTGCCTGGGAACCGCTTGTTTTGTGCGCGGTTCTGAAAAAATTTTGAAGGAATTTCAAAATAAATTGGGTATCAATCCCGGCGAGACAACCGAGGATGGATTGTATACTCTACAAACCTTGCGTTGCGTCGGGGCTTGTGGGCTTGCCCCGGTCATTCAGGTGAACGGAAAAACATTTGGAAATTCCAATCTAGAAACAGTGAAACTGATTCTTGAAGAGTACAAATAGAGGATGCAAATATGGATAAAAAAATTCAAAGATTAGAAACTAGAAAAGATTTCGAAAAGTTTTGTCACAGTTGCGAGCGCATTTTAGATATCAAGAAGCATTCAAAGCGCGCACTGGTGGGGAAGTACATCATTTCTGTCTGTGCTTCATCCAGCTGCCACGCTTCTCGGTCGCAGGAAATCTATGAGAACTTGAAAAAGGAAGTTATCGCACACAAATTGGAGGACCGAGTTGAAGTTAGTATAACCGGATGCTTTGGCTTTTGTGAAAAGGGACCAATAGTCAAGATTTTTCCCGATGATACTTTTTATATCAAAGTTAAACCAGAGGATGCGAAAGACATAATTGAGCAGCACATAATCAACGGGCAAAAGGTTGAGAAATTGCTCTATATAAATCCTGCTACTGGCAAAGTGATTACCAAGCAGGAAAACATGCCTTTTTATAAAAAACAGAAGCGAATTGCTCTTCGTAACTGCGGATTGATCAATCCCGAATCCATTGAGGAATACGTTGCAAACAAAGGTTACCGCGCTTTTGAAAGAGTTCTTTTTGACTACACGCCCGATGAAGTAATTCAAAAGATGAAAATATCTGGATTGAAGGGTCGCGGGGGCGGAGGATTTCCCACTTATTTGAAATGGAATTACGCTAAGAACAATGAATCCGATAAAAAGTACACAATTTGTAACGCTGATGAAGGCGACCCTGGGGCCTTCATGGATCGATCGATTATGGAAGGAGATCCTTTTTCCATTGTTGAAGCGATGGCAATTGCTGGGCATACAATCGGATCAAACGAAGGTGTCATCTATGTCCGAGCTGAATATCCTCTCGCGGTTGAAAGGCTTGAAAAAGCCATTGAGAGCGCGCGAAAATACGGATTGTTGGGAAATAATATTCTCGATTCCGGCTTTGATTTTGACATTAGTATCAAGTACGGTGCTGGCGCATTTGTCTGCGGAGAAGAGACAGCCCTGATCAATTCGGTTGAAGGGCTTAGAGGTGAACCTCGCGTTAAACCTCCTTTTCCTGCTAATCGCGGTCTTTTTGGAAAGCCGACGATTGTCAATAATGTCGAGACACTTGCAAATATTCCATATATTTTGAATGAAAATGAAAAAAATTTTGCGAAGATTGGGACGAAAAAATCCAAGGGAACGAAGGTTTTTGCTCTCGCGGGTAAAATTAACAACGTTGGTTTAGTAGAAGTTCCACTCGGGACAACTCTATCGGAAATAATCTACGATATTGGCGGTGGTATCAAAAACGGCAAGAAGTTTAAAGCTGCACAAACGGGCGGACCATCCGGCGGCTGTATTCCTGCCTCCCTTGTTGATACTCCCATCGACTATGACAGTTTGACACAAATTGGTTCGATGATGGGCTCCGGTGGTCTCATCGTTATGGACGAGGACAATTGCATGGTTAACATCGCAAAATTCTACTTGGGATTTACCGTTGATGAATCGTGTGGCAAGTGCACTCCCTGCCGAGTTGGCAACAAGCGATTGCTCGAGATACTCACGAGAATTACCGAAGGTGAAGGGAAGATGGAGGACCTTGAGGAATTAGAAAATTTGTCTAAAGTCATCAAGGATACTGCGCTTTGCGGTTTGGGTCAATCCTCGCCAAATCCCGTGATTTCAACTTTAAAGTACTTTAGAGACGAATATGTCGAGCACATTGTCAACAAGCTGTGTCCAGCTAAGGAATGCCGTGCGCTCGCTAGATATGTGATTGATCAAACCGTATGTATCGGATGTGGAAATTGCTCTCGCAAATGCCCGGTTGAAGCGATATTCAAAACGGATAAGCCAGCGGCAAAGAATCCGAAACTTCGCGTTTTTGAAATTGACGATCACAAGTGTATTAGGTGTGGAACATGCGAAAGCAATTGCCCGGTGAAGGCAATCAGTCTATAGGGAGGAAGAGATATGGAAATCAAAAAGACTGTTAATATAACCATTAATGGTAAGCCTCTTCAGGTCGAAGAGGGGACGACGATTCTAAAAGCGTGTCGCTTGCTCAACATTGAAATTCCTCAACTTTGCTATACGCCTCTTCACTTGGCTAATAGGCACAATATTACCGCTTCGTGTCGCGTTTGTGTCGTCGAAGTAAAAAACAGAAGAAATCTTGCTCCGTCATGCTCGACAATTTGTACCGAGGGCATGGAGATATATACCAATACGCAAAGAGTCATCAACGCCCGTAGAACGGTTGTTGAACTTCTCCTGTCTGATCACCCATCCGACTGTCCTACCTGTGCTAAAAACATGCACTGTAAACTTCAGGATTTGTCCTATCAAATGGGAATTAGAGAAATGCCGTACAAGGGAGAGATGGCGGAGAAAAATGAATATACGACTTCGCTCTTCCCCGTCAGGCGAAATTCTGCAAAGTGTATCTTGTGTGGGAATTGCGTGATGGTTTGTGACAACATTCAAACGGTAAACGCTCTTACCGCCTACGACCGTGGCTTTGTTACGCAGGTTGGTCCGGCTTTCAACATGGCACTTTCCGAGACTGACTGCGTTGCCTGCGGTCAGTGCGTGAACGTTTGTCCCACTGGTGCACTCATTCAAAACAGCGATGTCGATAAAGTTTGGAAAAAATTAGGAGACCCGAAAAAGAAAGTGGTGGTGCAGGTTGCGCCATCAGTGAGAGCAGCGTTGGGTGAAGAATTTGGCTACCGCATCGGAACTGCCGTCACAGGAAAAATTCCAACCGCCCTTCGAGCGCTTGGGTTTGACGGCGTTTACGATACTGACTTCGGGGCTGATTTGACTATTGTCGAAGAAGCTACAGAACTTGTAAACAGGTTACAACACAATGGAAAATTGCCAATGTTTACCTCCTGCTGCCCCGGATGGATAACTTTTGTAGAGAAAAAATTCCCGGAATTTATTCCTAATCTCTCCACTTGCAAATCACCGATGTCCATGCAAGGAGCAGTTATCAAGACATATATTGCCAAAAAGATGAATGTCGATCCCATAGATGTCGTCTCAGTTGCCGTTATGCCTTGTACTGCCAAAAAAGATGAGATGAATCGGCCCCAACTTAAGGAAGGAGAATTTCGAGATGTCGATTACGTGCTGACAACTAGAGATTTAGCACGCATGATCAAGGAAGGGGGATTGAACTTCGATTTGCTTGAAAACTCGAGATTTGATAATCCCCTCGGCGAATCCACTGGAGCCGCTGATATATTTGGAACATCTGGAGGGGTAATGGAGGCAGCGATTCGCTGCGCCAAGTACTGGCTTGAAGGTAAGTGTGATGAAGTTGAATTTACCCAACTGAGAGGAATAAAAGGAATCAAGGTTCAGGAAGTTGAAGTGAATGGAACCAAGCTGCGCCTGTGTGCTGCTTCCGGTTTGGGAAACGCCCGCAAAGTATTAGACGATATCAAGTCGGGGAAGGAACAATACGATTTTGTAGAGATCATGGCCTGTCCTGGCGGATGTATAAACGGCGGAGGCCAGCCGATACAATCTTCGAAGATGTCGGTCAATGTCGTGAAATCGCGTTCGCAAGCCCTGTATTCAGAAGACCGATCAAAACTTCACCGAATTTCTGCTCAAAATGCTTCGGTTAAGGAATTATACTCTAATTATTTGGGTGAATTTGGTGGTCGCTTAGCTCACGAGCACTTACACACAAAATATATCAATCGCAAGAGAAAAGATTTTTAAAAGCAATTATAGTGTTATTCAATTGAACAAACATATATAATATTAACGAAATAGAAAGGCTCAAATAAAAAATGTCAGAAGAAAAATGTAACAACGATTGCGAACATTGTTCCGAAAATGGATCGTGTTCTGATTCAACAAAAAAAGCGGCATCAATCCAAAAATTGAAACCCGCGGAAGGTGTGAAGATAAAGCACATTATCGGTGTTTTATCAGGAAAAGGTGGCGTTGGTAAATCCTTCGTGTCTTCCTATCTCGCAGTTCTTTTATCGAGAAAGGGATACCGAGTAGGAGTTCTTGATGCTGATATTACTGGCCCGTCACAAGTATTTAGCTTTGGAATTAAGTCAAAAGCGCTCGGCGATCAAAGTGGATTGATCTTACCAGCTTTGAGCGATAAATTGAACATTCAAGTTATTTCATCCAACATGTTGCTCGACAACGATACCGATCCCATTTTGTGGCGCGGTCCGATGATTGGTCAAATGGTCGGTCAATTCTACACTCAGGTAAAATGGGAATACGTTGATTTTCTCATTGTCGATATGCCTCCGGGGACCGGGGATGCTCCACTCACCATCTTCCAACAGTTACCAGTCGATGGAATCGTTATAGCTACGACACCTCAGTCGCTAGTTTCAATGATTGTTGAAAAGGGAGCAAAGATGGCAGAAATGATGAATATTCCCGTCTTGGGCTTGGTTTCAAATATGGCTTATGTCAAGTGCCCTAAATGTGGTGAAAAGATCATGATGTACGGTGATGACCACGTTGAGGAATTATGCGAGAAGTACGGAATTCCCACTTCTTCATCAGTTCCTTTCGATGCCAATATCGCCAAGGCTATGGATGCTGGAGCAATCGAAGAATTGCAGGTTGATTACTTGGACAATCTCGTCGACAATCTTGCGGCGATGGAACCAAAGAAATAAATTTATCGTAGAAAGAAGGAAACAATGGAAAATAACGAGGAATTTCTAGAGAACTTTAAACGGTTGGAAGAGAAGCTGGTTATTATTTCTGGTCTCAAAGGGGACTATGTTTCCTTTTCTCGTGCTTTGGACAAGGTTCACTATTCAAAATTGAATCCTGTTGTTCGCGATAAGCGAGTCTACCAAACTTTGCGTACTGCTTCCGACATTAGAAATATCCTTTCGCACGAGAACAACGCCTGCGTTCCTTCAAAGGAATTTGCTGAAAAGTTCAAACTGCTAGTGGAAGAGATAATTAATCCCCTTGAAGCATATGATATAGCGACAAAAAAGAGCGATATGTTAATTGCTAGACTGTCATATCCGGTCGATCAGGTGGTCAAAGAGATGACCAAGCGTGGGTTATCTCACGTTCCTGTTGTTGAAAGAGACAAAGTTATCGGTGTTTTCTCGCGTTCTACATTTTTTGAATTTTACTCGCAAAATGGTAGAATCAGCGTTAACGGGGAACACCTCATCAAAGATTTTGTTAAAGTTACTCCGATCAGCAAGCATGCTAATGAGTCATATGCCTTTACTGCCAGAAAGACTAAGGCCTACAATTTACTTAGACTTCTCGGTAAGAATAAACCGGGCGCTAAGCGTGTAGGATGTATCTTTGTTACCGAGAGTGGAAATCGCAAAGAGAGACTCCTCGGAGTCATTACGGAAGCTGATCTTTTAAAACTCCCGATATATGAAAGACGAATGAGAAATAATTAACTCAAACTTTATTCGCAGTTTATTAATGAAAAAGACTGGTGTTTTCTATTTGAAAATCCAGTCTTTTTTATTGCAATTGATATATACAATTACGGGTAATATATTTAATCAATCTCGGATATTCGAGATGGGACGCTCGAAAATACAACCTTAAATACAAAGTCTTAACTCTGACGTAAAAGCAAGAAAAAAGCCCTATGAATAGGGCTAGTTTTCTTAGATGGTGACCCTGAAAGGATTCGAACCTTCGGCCCACAGCTTAGAAGGCTGTTGCTCTATCCTGCTGAGCTACAGGGTCATCTTGCGTTTACGCTTGATTATCTTATGATATTTTTTATCAAAAATCAAGAGTTATAAGGCCTGAATAATAAAAAATCTTTTAAAAGTTACAGCGAGGAAAATCCAAAGTTAGTAAAAGAGTAAAAAATGCTATTGTTTCATCGGATTTAGCCAAGGGAAAATATATTCAGTCTATTTTTTATTGAAACTTCGATAATTCTTTTTCTATAAACCTCGCCGTGAGCGTTTTGTGTTTGTTAATCAACCTGATTAATGTATAATAAACAATGGTAAAAAGGAGAACTTTTATGAAAGAAAAAAATTACAAGCAATTACACGAAGAATTCAAAGTAGCATATAAAGCTATAAAAAAGGCGGATAGAATAATAATATTTAGACATCAAATCCCTGATTTTGATGCATTGGGCTCACAGATGGGTTTATATTATTGGCTGATAGAATCGTTCCCGGAAAAGGAAGTTCACTTTGTTGGAGATATCAACAGGTCCTTTATCCCTCGAATATTTCCCAAACCCGAGGTTCTTGACCTTTCCTTCTTTGAAAAGCCTTATCTAAGCATTATTTTAGATACTGCTAATCGCGAGAGAATATCGGAATATGAAACAAAGAATAGCGCTTATACAATTCGCTTTGATCACCATCCTCAAGTAGAGGATTATGGTGATTTAGTATCCATTCACCCCGATATGGCGAGCACGGCTGAGTTACTAGCTTTATTTATTCAAACAATGGCTGAAAAAACTCATCCTATTTCTAAGAGAGCAGCGCGTTGCTTCTTCATCGGTATGGTTGGAGACTCCGGACGTTTCATGTATCCAGAGACTTCTCCGATGTCGTTTAGAATCGCAGCTGACCTTCTTCAAACCGGAATAGATTTCACAAAAATATATATGGAAATGTACTACGAATCGCTTCAAGATTTTAATTTTAAGAAGTGGGTTTACGCCAACTACAAAATTACGGACAAAGGAACCTTCTACTATGTGATAGACGACAAAACTCTAAAGGAATTAGGATTGGTTCCTGGCGAAGGTAAAGTTCCTCTCGGGTCATTTAGAAATGTCGATGGTGTAAAAGCTTTAGTTTCAATAACTGAGGATGTTGAGGAAGGGGACTATCGCCTTTCCTTCCGCTCTGCTTGCAAACCTGTGAGCGAAGTGGCGAAGAAATACGAAGGTGGCGGTCATTTATTTGCCGCAGGTGGTAAGCTTCGCGATATCAAAGACTTGGATCAATTGATTAGAGATTTAGACGAACTCAAAGAGGTTCCTGCGGATGCTAACGATTAATAACCTCTCGATGCAGTTCGGCGGAAGAGTCCTTTTCAAGGATGTTAACGTCGGATTCAAGAAAGGCGAATGCTACGGCATTATCGGTGCTAACGGAGCTGGTAAGTCGACATTGCTAAGAATAATCACCGGAGATTTGGAACCGACCAGTGGAAATGTATCCCTCGGCAAAGGAGAAAGAATGTCCTTTTTGCGGCAAGACCAAAACGCCTTCGATGACACGGAAGTTGTGAATACGGTCTTGCTTGGTTACAAGAGGCTGGTCGATATTATGCGCGAGAAAGATGCTCTCTATGCCAAACCTGACTTTAACGAGGAAGACGGTATCAAAGCGGGTGAACTAGAAGCGGAATTTGCTGAAATGAACGGTTGGACTGCCGAGAGCGATGCCGAAAGTCTCCTTCACTCTCTCGGAATTCCCGAATCGTGCTTTCATAAAAAGATGGGTGAACTCGATGCTAAGTTAAAAGTTAAAGTCTTGCTTGCTCAAGCTTTGTTTGGTGAGCCTGACATTCTGATAATGGATGAACCGACGAATAATCTTGACGACCACGCTTGCCGATGGTTGGAAGATTATTTGATGGACTTTCCAAATACCATTATCATCGTCTCTCACGATAGATATTTTTTAAATAAAGTTTGCACTCGTACTCTCGATGTCGATTACTCTGAAATTCGCGAGTATGTTGGTAACTATGACTTTTGGTATTCTTCTTCCCAATTGTTGTTGAAGCAGCAAAAAGAGCAAAATGCTAAGAAGGAAGATAAGATTAGAGAACTCAAAGCTTTCATTGCAAGGTTTTCTGCTAACGCTTCTAAGTCGAAGCAAGCAACCTCGCGAAAAAAGGCTTTAGAAAAGATAGATTTGGAGGATATGAAACCCTCTTCGCGCAAGTACCCATTCATCGATTTTAAATCGCAATACAACATTGGAAACGATGTTCTTAAAGTCACGGAAATTTCGAAAAAGGGCTACTTTGAAAACATGTCGTTCAATATAGAAAATACTGATAAAGTTGCATTTATCGCCGACAATACACTGGCTATAACAAAACTATTTAACTGCTTAGCGGGAATTGAGAAGTTTGATTCCGGGAATTATAAGTTCGGAGTTACCATTCACTGGGATTACATTCCACAAAACTTCAGCGCTCTCAATGAAATAGAAGAGAATTTAGTTGATTATTTAAGACCGTACGCACTGATAAAGACCGACTCTTTCATCCGCGGATACCTAGGGCGCATGCTCTTTTCCGGCGAGGAAGCTCTAAAGCAGGTCAAAGTACTCTCCGGTGGAGAGAAAGTGCGATTGAGATTTGTGCAAAAGATGTTTGATCCAGGCAACTTAATAATGCTAGATGACCCCACAAATCACCTCGATCTCGAGTCGATAGAATCGTTAAATCGCGCTCTGAACAACACGAAATCAGTCATTCTCTTTTCTTCTCATGATCGCCAGTTGCTTAAGTCTGCTGCCAATCGAATCATCTACATTCGAAAGGACGGCAGCTATATTGACAAAAAGATGACTTATGATGAATTTGAAGAATACCTTTATAATTTAGAAAATCACGAATAGTTAACTGCAACTCAGTAGAATCGACATTGTTGATAAACTGTTGAGTCAGATCGTTAAATTGTTTAAAAAAATGCCCCGCATTTGCAGGGCATTTTTCAATGAAATATAGAATCAATAGAGTTCTTTGAAAAGTCTAATTTCCTCGAGGTTAGCTTTGACTTTTAAATCATTTTCATTATCGGCGGTAATCGCTCGGACGCTCTCGGCGTAAGCATTAGGATAAGAGTAAGTGCCATCGTCATTTTGCACTGCTTTTCCCTCGTTAGCGTATACAGCCATTTCCGAAAATTCACCATCGACGAATTTAACCAAAGAAGGTACTTTTCCGTGGCGATAAGTGCCGAAACCGTATTTATTAGCAAACTCTGTCCACTTGACCCAGTTAGCGTATTCTTCCGAATCCTTGTCTTCAGGTTCATATGAAGGCTTTGTCAAGCGGAAATAGTTGACTTCGAAGCAGTAGAAATTTTTATCGGGATTCTCATTCATATAGTCGAGATAGAAAGAATCGTATAGG
>Ga0172378_10003300_pt1 | contig 15210 bp, 11 predicted proteins | sample GrowelOW332metaG_FD_119755 | JGI IMG/M metagenome (GOLD analysis project Ga0172378, IMG submission 119755) | Groundwater microbial communities from an aquifer near a municipal landfill in Southern Ontario, Canada - Pumphouse #3_1 metaG | ecosystem: Environmental > Aquatic > Deep subsurface >... | reverse complement strand
ATACGACGGTAAGTTCACTGTACCGCAGGTTCAGTCTGACAGCCGGCGGTACGGATGTGGCACAGGCTGACCGTATCCGTGTATCCATTGCCGGGTATGTGGACGGTACGGTAACGGTGAACGGCAGTTCATACCGTAACTGGACCGGATATATCGACTCAGCAACGGCACCGTCCGGAACAGTGACATCGATTGCGAACAGTTATATAACCGACCGGCCGGGAACATTGATAGACGATTCTGCCTCGGCAGCCGGAACGACGAATCATACATTGAACACACTCACGATTTCCACTACGGAAACGGAATTGTACGGCACATGGGATACGTCCGCACCGGTATTTGCGCCGTTCAGGTCGGTTGTTGCACAAAAATTATGGAGTTCGTATTCAACAGCACCTGAAAATTACGAGGCTATCGGGAATACCGCGACGGGCAGTACTGGTTCAACGCTTGACCGTATTGAATTTCATCTGTACGACAATGCACCTTCATACAGTGCAGGTGATTCATATGCATGGTTCAGCCGCCGTGGATGGTGTACAAATGATTTATCTGCCAGTCTGTATACGTCGTACTCATATGCTGCTGATTTGTTCGGTGGTTCCCGTCCATTTGATGGAACTGCTGCGGCACGGACTTCCGGCGGTATCAGATATTCATCCGTATACGGGTCAATGCAGGCGTTTAAGTATGCGGTCGGTTCCAATAAGACTCCGGTGGTATCGTTTGACACAGGTACTCCGGTTACCGGCGGTGCAACTGGGGCAATATTCAGTACGACGACCGATACATACAATACAACAGGAACTGTTGACGGTTTGTATTTTGCGGTGTATCTGAGTGATAAGACTCTGGCACGGAAATCGCAGTTCACCGTTTCGTATGATGCGGATACGGGATTCGTTACGGATCTTGCAGGAAACAGACTGAAATCTGCAACAATAAACACGATAGATCTTACACCGCCGGAATTCAATATGACGATAAGTCCGGTGGGGAATAATTTCCTGTATGTCATATTCAGCAAAGCTTTGAATTTGACGAAGAATGGTCTTCTCTGGATAGATGAAGATGGAAAACACTATATTGATCCTCTTACAGAAATTCCGAAGAGTCTTGAGCTTGTAGATAAGAGTACAGGATCTCCGTCGACAGGAATTGCAATAGATGAAGATACCCCGGCCGTAAAAGTGTTTCAAAACGATGATTACACAGGTCTTATATTTAAATTGAAACGTAGTACGGGAGCTGCTGATGAAGGAAATGTCCGGCTCTCCGACATAGAGAATGTGTATGTGCGTATTAAGAAAAGAGAAGCTTCAATTGATCCTGTGACGGGCTTATCCGGAACGTACGTGTCGTATATTCAGGATTCGATCGGTAACTCTATGCCGCTTTATGATGCACACGCATTCAGCGATTTTGCAGTGAACGTTGTTAATCCGCAGTATGCGTATAATGTGGATGCTGATTCCAATATTTCAGATGTGATCAGCAGTTATCATAACGACGGCAGCTGGGCGGTCCATGACTGGAGCGCGGATCAGAAGAACTACGGTACGCTTATGCTTAATAAGGGAGTTCTTATTCACGCGGGACTTGCCGACGGTACATCAGATTATTCTGACGGTCTTCCCGTGAAAGTAACTGCGTATTTTGATCCGGATCCGGACAGCAGCGCAGTTTCTGTGACGTACAACAGTAATACGTCACAGAGCTGGCGTATCTGGCTGCCGGGTGGTGACGATATATTTGAGGCACTTGCTCCTGCCAATAATCCGCAGTCGAATAAAGGCTTTGCTTCAACCACAGGTGTAACAGGAAGCGAAGATAAAACGCATATGGATTTTATTTTGTCAGCAGACAGTTTGTCTTCGAAAAACTGGAAGGCCGGCGATCAGGTAAAGTTCCTGTTCGGACTGGTGGATTCGTCCGGGAATCCGGTAAAAATCCGTCACGTGCCTGTGTTCAACGGTGATTCTACGGGCGGTACGTATTCGGGTACGGAGTACCCGCTTTTTGCACTCAGGCTTACACAGAACCTGAGTAATTCCGATGCGCTTGAATCTGCAGGGAAGAAAATTGCTTCGTCGCTTGATCTCTGGTCGTTCAGACTCAAGTCGCTGGTAAGCCAGCGCGGCGGCGTTACGATTCTGAACAACGTCATCAATGCAAGTACGGGCGAAACTACTGTCGTTAAGGTGACTATGCCTTCCGACGGAAGTCTGAGTGTTGTTGTCATGACGCTCGACGGAGACATAGTCCAGTATCTGCAGCACGGTACGACTACGTCCGGTGATCACTATTACAAGTGGAACGGAACGACGAAGTCAGGAAAACGTGTTGCACGGGGTATGTACTTTATAAGGGTCTTCGGCACCGGAATAGACGAAACCCGTAAAGTGATGGTTGTTAAGGACTAAGCGTCGTGAAATGACATCCATACTCCTGAAAAGTACGTCCTGTACTTTTCAGGAGATGCAAATGCTTTTTTGCGGCCGGTACTTAGGGCAAAAAGCATTTGCGGTTCTAAGACGCGCATCCATGCGCTTGCCTGTTCCGGATAGAATCCGCTCCTTGACGCGGCTGTAAAAAACATTCATACTATATATATGTGTGCAGTTATGCGCAAATCAATGCGTTTCTCGGATATCGGCAGAATAGACGCTCCTCAAATCTGCGTGCTTCCCGGTGTACTTGATAATATCAGCAGAGACGGATGTAAAATCCATTATATGTTTTCAGTGGTAATTGACTTGGAAAATGATTATGAAATAAAAATCACGCCGGCAAGTTCTCCTATGAAGCCTTTTACCCTTCTTTGTCATCCGCAGTGGGTAAAAGAGGACAAGGGTATTACCGATATAGGATTCAGTATACTTCGTTCGCCCGATTATTCCCGTCTTATTGAATATGTTAATAATCTTGACTCTGATGCGGAAGAGCTGGATGTAAATACACAAATTGTAAATTCTGTATGCCGGTTCGTATAGAAAAAATTCCCGGGACTGTCTTTCTTCCGTTTCCGGACATGAGCGGCATGCTTGAATCCGAACTGGCGGAACGTTTTTCCTGCAGTATGTCAGATGATGCAGGTGCGAAGCAGTACGGTGATCTGTTGTATCTTCCCGGATTTAAACCTGAACAGAAAGATTCTCTGCATGTGCCGTACTGGTGCCGTACGGCGATGCTTGAGCCGTTTATACTACACTTTGATTCAATAGGCGAAGCTGCAGCGGCACTCAGGGAAAAACAGCGGAGCTGGGCACCGTACCAGTATCAGCTGTTCCGCCGTGCCGGTTTTATTCAGGAAAAACTTCCGTATGTAAATCTGAAAACCCGTACGTTTCCGGTAAAGATTCCGCAGTCACCAATAGGATTATACACGCTGCTTGATGCGGATACCATTATTGCATCGGCTCTTACGACAAGTTTTATACCTGCCGGTCTTATTCAGTTTGAGGAAAATCATGAAGAACCGCCAAGCCGTGCATATCTTAAGATTCAGGAAAGCCTGACGATGGCGCAGCTGCTGTTCGGGGCAGAACTGCCGCATGCCGGTCAGATGTGTTTTGAAGCAGGCGCGTGCCCCGGCGGATGGACATGGGTACTGGTAAAGCTCGGCTGCCGGGTGTATGCGGTAGACCGCGCGGAACTTGTACCTGAATTAATGCACAATCCGCTTGTAAAATTCCAGGCACATGACGCGTTTACGCTTAAACCTGATGATATTGGTCCCTGTGACTGGGTATTCAGCGACGTTATCTGTTATCCGGAAAGGCTCTTTGAATGGGTGCAGGAATGGCTTTCAAGCGGACTTGTAAAGAACATGATCTGTACAATAAAGATGCAGGGAGACGTAAACTGGAAACTTGCAGCAGAATTTGCGGCAATACCCGGCAGCAGAGTTGTTCATTTAAATTACAATAAGCACGAACTAACCTGGATTCACTGCGGAAAATAATACAAATGACGGTTTGTATGATATAATAAAAAGCTATGAAATTTACAGTTGGCCATTCAGCGCGTATTATTACAATTTGTATTTCTATAGTTATGGTAATGTTTTTTTTCTTTTTTTTATTCTATTTGGTACCTCATATTACCGATACGAATATGAACGAGAGCAATACAGCTGAAAACCGTAAATTCCATATTATAGTCGTTGGAAAAGCGGAAAACGAATCTTTTCTGCAGCAGATATATGCAGGGGCACAGCAGGTAAGTAAAAAATATGACGCAGTTGTTGAAGTCCATGTCCCTGAATCGCGGGCGGAGAACGCATCGCTGCAGTCGCTTCTTGAATATGCCTCGTTTACCAATCCCGACGGAATTATTGCCTATATAGGTGAATCTGATTCAAAAATAGATCCGCCGGTTGATATAAGAGGAAAATTAATTCCACTTATTACAGTAGTACAGTATCATCCTGATATTCCGCAGGTGTCGTTCATAGGAACGAATTATTCCGAGCTTGGACGTAAGATAGCGGTAGAAAGCAGTAATTATCTGCACGGGAGAGGTTCTCTTCTGATTATTAACACAAGCATCAGTAATAATCCGAATTACAGTACGCTTATGAACAGTCTTAGTAATTCACTTGAAGAGTACAGCGGGATACGGACAACAATTTCTGATCTCGGATTTTCGCATGCATCGTCGTCTCTTGAAGGAAACGTAAAAAATGAAATAGCATCCAATACGATCGATCTGATTGTATGTCTTACGACGGAAGATACGATACGGGCCGCACAGTCTCTGTCGGACATGAACAGAGGCGGAAAGACCGGTATTATAGGTTTTGGTGAAGGTGATATGGTTGACATGTATTTCAACAGAGGTATTATCACTGAGCTTCTGTCGATTGATCCTCAGAAAATAGGGGAAACTGCAATGAGTGAGTTGTTTGAGTATCTGCGGTACGGATATGCAAACAGTTACATTGCTGCAGATGTACGGATAAAGAAGGCTGGTGATCGCAGATGAAATTCGCGGAGAAAAGCATTCGTACAAGGATTATTCTGTGTGTTATTGCTGCAATTATGCTTATGGGTGCCTGCCTTATTGTAACGATCAGACTTAATCAGCGTATGCTTGAGCGCATAGGCGGTTCATATAAAACAAATGCCGAACTTACTGAATTTTCTACGGATCTTGCGGAAACAGAACGGGCAATGGAAACGTATGTAGAGTATCATACGTTTGAAAGTATCGACTCCTATTATCATTATCAGTCGCTCAGCGATGCGGCTCTTACCCGGTTTCAGGCTAAACCGTCGACTGAAACTGTTATGCAGAAAGAATATATTGTCAGACAGATTACCGAATCGTTTTTTACATACAGCAGATATGTCGTAGCTGCGCGCAGGGCAAACAACACAACGGACGTTGATGCGTGGTACGGTAAAAGCCTCCGGTGTTATTCGGTGCTTCAGGGGGAAATATCCCAGCTTAACGTTTTGTTCATGCAGAAAAACGCGAAATTGTACAATGAGTACCGCGATAATTATGCACTGTTGACGCAGGTGAGTATAGGTTTTATTTTTATTTTCTTTATGCTTATACTTGTCGTTCTTTATTTTTCCATTACGTCTATTATGAAACCGCTTGCAGATATTTCCGACGTAGCACTTCGTGTTGCAAACAGGGATTTTGATGTTCCTCTCTTCAATAGTACAGCCCGCGGTGAAATCGGAAATATCTGCAGAGCGTTCGACCGCATGATTATAAGCATACGGGAATATATCGACACGATATGGGAGAAGGCCCTTCAGGAAACGGAATTAAAAGAGAAAGAACTGGAAATGCACGAATTATATGCGGATGCGAAGCTTCGTGCACTGCAGAATCAGATTAATCCTCATTTTTTGTTCAACACGCTTAATACCGGTGCACAGCTTGCCATGATGGAAGGCGCTGATAAGACATGTTTTTTTATGGAGCAGGTGGCGGATTTTTTCCGGTACAACATTCAGCAGAAAAATCAGACTGCAACGATTGATGAAGAACTTGCACTTGTTGACAACTTTGTATACATTATGAAAGTGCGGTTCGGAGAACGTCTTCAGTTTATAAAGGACGTTCCTTCTGAAAAAAACATGCATCTGCTTCCCCGGATGACGCTGCAGCCGCTTGTTGAAAACTGCATAAAGCACGGTCTGAACGGCTCGAAAGGAATTGTTGTTTTAAAAATAGAGAAAGATTCCTTTTTTACGATTATCCGTATTTCTGATAACGGCTGCGGTTTTCCACCGGAGCTGCGCAAAAAAATACTTGCAGCGGCTCTGTCTGACAGTACTCCCGATGTACCTGTATCGGGTAAAAGTCCGGAGGAAGAAAACGGAACCAACACAGGCACAGGCCTGATAAACGTGATAACGCGGCTGCGGTTGTACTTTCACCGCAGTAACGTTTTTGATATTGTTACCAACGGAGAAGGTCAGGGAACGACTTTCCTTATCAGGATACCGAATGTATAACATACTGCTTACCGATGATGAACAGATTATGATTGACTCGCTCAAGTTTATTATTGAGAAAAATTTTCCCGGCCAGGTTAATCTTTATTTTTCTCTTTCCGGTTCAGATGCGCTCAATATAACTACGCAGAATCAGGTAGATATTATTTTTATGGATATAAATATGCCCGGAATTAACGGACTTGAAACGCTGAAATGTATTACACAGTCAAAACCTAATACGGTGATTATAATTTTAAGCGCATTCGACCGTTTTCAGTACGCACAGGAAGCAGTAAATCTGGGAGCATATAAGTATCTAACGAAACCGGTTAACCGTAATACGGTTATTGAAACAGTGCGCGGAGCGATGAACCTTGTAGATCAGATGAGGGGAAGACTTTCAAACGAAGTTGAACTGCATAAGAAACTTGACCTGGTTTCACCTATGGTTGAAAGTGATTTTATTTACTCTGCCATTTTCGGCGGCGGTAAGGACGTATCCGATTATTTTTCGTATTTTAATATAACTGATTCGTACTGGTGCTTCTGCTGTCTTGAAATTCCACACATTGAAACCAGAAATCAGTATGAACTGTATGTAAAAATACGTGACGTTTTAAAGTCGAAGAGCAGATGTCTTGTCGGGTCCTTTATGTTGAACAGAATTGCAGTGTTTTTTCCGATATCCTGTTCCGGAAGTAAGAATGCAGCGGAAGCGCAGCTCAAAGTACAAATTGTAGACATTTACAGACTGTTGTCCATAAATGTCTGTTCCGGTATCCGCGCAGGCATAAGCCGTGCAGAATCAGATCAGCAGAAGACTACGATGATATATAATGATGCACTTGATGCGTTGAACAGGACTTCTCCCGGCGGCGGTATTTTTTTTGAAAATGATACTAAAAAATCCGATGAAAATATTGATGTCGGCGAAACGGCAGAGAAAATATTTGCACGGGTCAGAGCAGGAGATGCAAACGGTACTTCGGTGTTTGTTAATTCATATTGTATTGCACTTTTCCGGAAGTATGACGGTGAACTGGATAAAATAAAAAATGCGCTGTTTGAACTTCTTATTAATGTCCGTAATATTACGACGGAAATAGACAATACGTATCACAACGAAGCGTTCAGTAATGCGTTTTCCATATTGAGCAGCGAGAATGATCTTGCACAGCTTGAACAGTTTGTTCAGAACAGGTGTAATGAATGTGCTTCTGATATTCTGCGTGCCTCAGGCGATTTTAAAAACCCGATTATAGAAAAAGCGTGTGGTTTTATGAACGAGCATATGAAAGAAGATATTTCACTGGAACGGACGGCACAGGAAGTCAGTGTCAGTCCTTTTTATTTAAGTAAACTATTCAAAGAAGAGAAGAACAAAAACTTTATCACATACCTGACTGATATACGTATGGAAAAAGCCTGTTTTTTTCTGAAAGACCCCCGCGCAAGCGTAAAGGAGGTAAGTGCGTCTGTCGGATATAATGACCAGAATTATTTCAGCCGGCTGTTCAAAAATAAATTCGGCATGACACCGACTGAATATCGTGCTTCGTCAAAAAATAATATTTGAGAGATATCAAATGAAAAAATTCATGATTATTAATGTACTGCTGCTTTTGTTTGTTTCATGCGGGAAACGAAAATCTTCTTCACCAGTGTCGATGAACAGCGGAAACCGCTTTGACACGAAGAAAATTGTAATCGGTTTTTCAATAGATACGCTGGCACTTGAACGATGGCAGCGTGATCTTGATGTGTTCATGAATACTGTGAAAGAACACGGTGCCGACGTTATTGTGCAGAATGCCGGGAACAGTGTGGATGAACAGAACAGACAGCTTCTGTACCTTGCAGACAGAAAAGTTGATGTTGTCGTCGTTGTCCCGAAAAAGCGGGACTCGCTTACGGAGACCATACAGAAACTTCGTACAAAAGGAATTCCTGTTATTTCATACGACAGACTTATAACTGATGCGAATATCAGCATGTATATCACCGTCGATACGGAAAAGGTCGGTGAACTTATGGCGAAACAGCTTCTTTCGGAAACGGACGGGCGTAACTGGTACTGCATTCTTGGTCCGGATGAAGACTATAATATGACGCTCATAAAACAGGGGGTGGCGAAGGTAATAAACAATACCCCTGTCCGCATAACGGGTACGTTTTACACGGCAGGCTGGAACTATGATCTGTCGTATCAGGAAGCTGTGAATCTTGCTACAGCAGGCAGAATTCCTGACGCGATAATCTGCGGGAACGATTCCGTGGCGGGAAGCGTCATACAGGCATTCTCTGTATATTATCCGGATCGTCATATTCCTGTCTGCGGGCAGGATGCCGATATAGCTGCCTGTCAGAACATTGTACGCGGATTACAGGATTTTACCATCTATAAACCGATAACGAAACTTGCAGAAAAAGCTGCGGAGTGTGCAGTCCTTCTTGCCCGCGGAAATTCCGTAGAAGAAGTTGTGCAGGGGCAGGACAGAATAAATAATGGGTTTGGAAATATTCCTGTTATATGGCTTCAGCCGCAGATCGTAACGAAGGCAAATATTGATGATGTAATTATAAAATCAGGATTTCACACATATGGGGAAGTATACCGTAAATAGCTTCTTTCTGGATTTTTTTCAGGACAAAAAAATCCAGATAAGACTGAAAAAGTATCATTTTTTTAAGTCTTTGACTATAAAATAGCAAAAAAATCAAGAATTTTGGCCGTTTACGTTATCCGAACAGAGATATACTTACAACCAGAAAACGGAATAAACGTGCATATATGCTGGTGTATACCGGCAGCACGCAGAATTGTAAGTTAATCAACAGGAGGATAACTTATGAAAAAAATCATTGCATTGGCCATGGTCGGACTACTGATCTCGTCGGCTGACATTTTTGCATGGGGATCAAAGAAAATTTCCAAGAAAACCCCGATCGGTGTTTCAATGCCGACAAAAGATCTTCAGCGCTGGAACCAGGACGGTGCTAACATGAAAGCCCAGCTTGAGAAAGCCGGGTACAGAGTTGACCTGCAGTATGCAAACAATGAAATTGCAACGCAGACATCTCAGATTGAAAATATGGTAACAAAGGGAGATAAAATTCTCGTTATTGCCTCCATCGATGGTTCTGCTCTCAAGAACGTTCTTGATACAGCAAAGAGAAAGGGTGTAAAAGTTATTGCTTATGACCGCCTTATTATGAATTCAACGGCTGTTTCATATTATGCGACATTTGATAACTACAAAGTTGGAACAATTCAGGGTGACTTCCTTGTTGACAAACTCGGCCTTAAAAACCGCACGAAGGATAATGCGGCCTCAATTGAACTCTTTACCGGTTCTCCTGATGACAACAATATCAATTTCTTCTTCGGTGGTGCAATGGATGTTCTGAAACCGTATTTTGATTCAGGCGTTCTTGTCTGCCCGTCAGGCCAGACATCAAAAGCTCAGTGTGCAACACTTAACTGGTCAACAGAAACAGCACAGGCCCGTATGGAAAACCTTATCTCTTCACAGGGATACGGCCCGAAAGGCAAGAAACTTGACGCTGTGTATTCTTCAAACGATTCAGTCGCTATGGGAATTACCAACGCGCTCGTTGCAGCCGGCTATACGGCAGAGAATTTCCCGCTTATTACAGGACAGGACTGTGATAAACCGAACGTAAAGAACATGATCAAAGGTACACAGGCTATGTCTATTTTCAAGGATACACGTACTCTTGCACAGAAGGTTGTCGGTATGGTTGATGCTCTTATGCAGGGAAAGGAACCTGAAGTCAACGATACAAAAACATACAATAACGGAACAGGAATTATTCCGTCATATCTCTGCGATCCTGTTTTTGCAACAAAAGATAACTACAAACAGCTGCTGGTTGATTCCGGATACTACAAAGCATCTGATCTTCAGTAGTCTGATTTGACCGGACAAAAGGCAGAACGACCGTCGTATTCATCGTATGACGGAGAAAAGGTTCTGCCTTTTCTATAAAATGCAGCACATCATCGTGCTGTTACGGAGGTTCCAATGGCAAAGACATTATTGGAAATGAAACATATAACCAAGACATTCCCTGGTGTAAAGGCGCTCGATGATGTCAGTATTGAAGTTCAGGAGGGTGAAATACATGCACTTGTCGGTGAGAATGGTGCGGGAAAATCGACCCTTATGAACGTTTTGAGCGGCATTTATCCGTTCGGTACGTACAGCGGTGATATCGTCTATGATGGCAATGTATGTAAATTTCAAAACATAAAAGACAGTGAAAAATTAGGTATTGTTATTATTCATCAGGAGCTGGCCCTTGTTCCCCTTTTGACAATCGGTGAGAATATGTTCCTCGGCAACGAACGGGGAAATAAAGGGAAAATTAACTGGGCCGAAACGTTCGGTAAAGCAGATGAACTCCTGAAAATGGTTGGTCTGAAAGAATCTTCACATACACTGATAAAGGATATCGGTGTTGGAAAGCAGCAGCTTGTCGAAATTGCGAAAGCGCTCGGTAAGAATGTTAAACTGCTTATTCTTGACGAACCGACTGCTTCTCTTAATGATACGGAAGCAAAACATCTGCTTGATCTTCTTCTTCAGTTCAAGAAAAAAGGAATGACTTCCATTCTTATTTCACACAAACTGAATGAAGTTTCTTATGTGGCTGATAAAATTACGGTCATTCGTGACGGTAGTGTCATACAGTCCCTTGATAAAACAAAGGATTCTTTCACAGAAGATACAATTATTTCTGCAATGGTCGGCCGCAATCTTACCGACCGTTTCCCGAAACGTGTTCCGCATATCGGAGACATCTGTTTTGAAGTAAAAGACTGGTGTGTGGATCATCCGATATTTGAGGGGATAAAAGTATGCGACCATATTAATTTCAACGTACGCAAAGGTGAAGTTGTCGGAATAAGCGGACTGATGGGAGCCGGACGTACTGAGCTTGCTATGAGTATTTTCGGACATTCGTACGGTTCAGATATCAGGGGACATGTGTATCTTGACGGAAAAGAAGTGCATTTTCCCACGGTAAAATCTGCAATACGTCACGGGCTTGCGTATGTTACTGAAGACCGTAAGGGAAACGGACTGATTCTTTCGGAATCAATCTGCCGCAATACATCGTCAGCAAAACCGGAAAAAATTTCACGTCATAATATTATAAACTTTGATAAGGAACGGATGGTTGCAAAGAAGTATGTCGACGAAATGCACACAAAATGTTCAACGATCGATGAAGACGTTGTGAACCTTTCCGGTGGAAATATGCAGAAAGTACTGCTCGGAAAATGGCTTTTTGCGGATCCTGACATTCTTATTCTTGACGAGCCGACGAGGGGTATTGATGTAGGCGCAAAATATGAAATTTACTGTATCATTAACAAAATGGTAACCGAGGGGAAGTCTGTTATCTTTATTTCATCGGAAATGCCGGAGATTCTTGGTATGAGCGACCGTATTTACGTTATGAATGCGGGTAAAATGATTGCCGAAATGCCCGGTAAGGATGCGACCCAGGAAAAAATAATGGCATGCATCATTAACTCGGACAAAGGTGTACAAGCTGCTGGTGCCAAAGCGTAAACAGGAGGAAATTATGTCATCGTCAACATCTTATAGTATTAAGCGGATTCTTAAAAATAATACTATGTTCATAGCACTGATAGTAGTAATGCTGCTTTTTCAGATTCTTATAGTTGCTACGGACAACGGTTCGTTGTTTGCTCCGTCAAACATTACGAATATTATTAACCAGAACGCATATGTCGTCATACTTGCAACAGGTATGCTGCTCTGTATATTGACCGGCGGTAACATCGATCTTTCTGTCGGTTCAATAGTCGCTTTTGTTGGTGCTATAGCAGGGACTTTAATTGTCAATATGCACTGGAACATTTATGCTGCAATAGTTGTATGCCTCCTTGTGGGAATGCTGGTCGGTGCATGGCACGGTATGTGGATAGCTTTCGTACATATTCCGCCGTTCATCGTAACACTTGCAGGTATGCTTTTGTGGCGCGGTGCGGCGCTTATCGTTCTTAACGGAATCACCATTTCACCGATGCCCGATAATTATCTTTCCCTGTTCTCAAGTTATCTGCCGACTGTTTCTTATGATATGTTAAATGCAGATCCTGATAAGGCAATGGCACTTACGTTCGCAGTAACAATGATTGTTGCAGTACTCTGTTGTATTGTGTTTGTTTTAGCAGAGTTTCTTCAGCGCGGTGCAAAACGCCGGAAGGGTTACGAGACGACGGCACTTGGCCTGTTCATTGCCCGGCTGGTGCTTTTCTGTGCAGTCATTCTTATTGTGGCTTCTTTACTTGGCCGGGATAAAGGTATTCCTGTTATTCTTATAATCGTTGCAGTAATTGTTGCTGTATACGCATATTATACGCAGAATACGGTTCCGGGTCGTTATTTGTATGCACTCGGCGGTAACGCTAAAGCAGCTCAGCTTTCAGGTGTAAATACCGATCATGTCATGTTCTTTGCATATACGAACATGGGATTTCTTTCCGGTGTTGCGGCGCTTGCCTGCGTTGCCCGCTTTAATTCAGCGGCACCAACTGCCGGTACCAACTACGAAATGGATGCGATCGGTTCCTGCTTTATCGGCGGTGCGTCAGCATACGGCGGAACGGGAACTGTAGGCGGTGCTGTTATCGGCGCTATATTCATGGGTGTTTTGAATAACGGTATGTCAATTCTCGGTATTGATTCCAACTGGCAGAAAGCGGTAAAAGGTCTGGTACTTCTTCTTGCTGTTTTATTCGACGTTGTATCGAAGAAGCGGAAATCCTCCAAATAAATTATTGTTTAATACCTGTAGTTAAACGTAATTGGCCGGCCAGATCACGGTACGTTGTTACCTGTGTGAAGCCGGTTTTTTTTATTAACACGGCTGCTTCCTCCGCGTTGTATTCCCCCGTTTCAAGCATGAGTATACCGCCGTGCGCAAGGTGAGTAAAAGCCTGCGGTAAGAGCCTGCGGATTACCGCCAGGCCGTCGCTGCTGCCGGGTGTTCCGTCCGCCGTACCGGCATCGCCGTCAAGCGCAAGACGTGGTTCGCCTCGTCCGTCCCTGAGGAGTTCCGTTACTTCGGCTGCCGGTATATACGGCGGGTTGCACAGTATGACAGTGAACCTGGTGTTCTTCGGTACTGCCTGCAGTAAATCACCCTGCAGGAAAGATATATTCCTCTGTTGTTCCGGTGATAGAACATATAACGCATTTTGTCTGGCAATATTGAGTGCTCCCGCGGAAATATCTGTGAGCGTGAGAGAAACCGGAATCCGGAGTTCGTGCAGTACGCTCAGGCCGATACAGCCGCTTCCCGTACATATGTCGGCGATACGTATAGAACCGGCAGGTGTACAACTGATATTCCTGCTGATCCAGTTTACTGCATGCTCAACCATGAGTTCCGTATCGGGCTTTGGAATAAGGACGTCTTTTGTTACAAGAAAATCAATCCCGTAAAATTCTTTATGACCGGTTATGTATGCTACGGGAAGTCCTGTCTGCCGCAGCGCAACTGCGCCTGTAAAATCTGTTAATTGCTGAGCTGTTAATTCCGTCTCACCGTGAGAGAGAAAATAAGACTTGCTGCGGCCCGTAATATGTTCGAGAAGTACATCTATATCGAGCGCGGGGGTAGGGGATGATGCAAGTTGTGCAATACCATCACGTCGTGCGCTTCGTATATCCATCAGTTTTTTTCAAGTTCCGTAATGTCGGTTTTAAGCTGTTCTTCCTTTGCATATACATTGAGCGCGTCAAGCATTTCGTCCATATATCCGAGCATGAACTGATCAAGCTTGTACAGTGTAAGATTTATGCGGTGGTCAGTGACGCGGTTCTGCGGAAAATTATATGTGCGGATCCGTTCGCTCCGGTCTCCTGAACCTACCATTAATTTGCGTGCGGCGTCGCGTTCTGTGCGCTTTTTATTTTCTTCCAGATCGAACAGACGTGCACGGAGAACGCGGAATGCCTTTGCCTTATTCTTTATCTGACTTTTTTCATCCTGCTGGATGACAACAATTCCTGTTGGAATATGGGTAAGCCGCACTGCTGAATCCGTAGTATTAACGCACTGTCCTCCCGGTCCGCCTGCACGCATGACATCGACGCGTACATCTTCCGGTTTTATGACGATGTCTGTTTCTTCAGCTTCAGGAAGAACTGCGACGGTGACCGTACTTGTGTGGATCCGTCCCTGTGCCTCTGTTGCAGGAACACGCTGTACACGATGTACGCCGCCTTCCCATCTGAGTGTTCCATAGACGAATTTACCGCTGAGCGAGAACGATATTTCCTTATATCCGCCCACTTCGGTCGGAGTCGCGTTCATAATTTCATATTTCCAGCCTTTCATCTCTGCAAAACGAGTGTACATTTCATACAGATCGGCAGCGAACAAGGATGCTTCATCTCCTCCGACACCGTTGCGGATCTCTATAATAATGTTTTTTTCATCAAGAGGGTCGGGCGGAATCAGCTTAAACTTTATCTGGTCCTCAAGCTGCGGTTTTTTTTCTTCGAAGGATTTAAGTTCTTCACGGGCCATTTCTTTCATGTCATGGTCTTCTTCATTTGTGATCATTTCCGTGTCGTCTTCAATTCCTTTGAGTACTTTTTTATATTCGCCGTAAAGAGACATCAGTTCGGAAAGATGACCGTGTTCACGCATGATACTCTTATATTTAGCCGGATCTTTT
>Ga0172378_10003299_pt1 | contig 15210 bp, 17 predicted proteins | sample GrowelOW332metaG_FD_119755 | JGI IMG/M metagenome (GOLD analysis project Ga0172378, IMG submission 119755) | Groundwater microbial communities from an aquifer near a municipal landfill in Southern Ontario, Canada - Pumphouse #3_1 metaG | ecosystem: Environmental > Aquatic > Deep subsurface >... | reverse complement strand
TGGTATTTTTGATCATTCCACCCAAAACTGTCCCAACGGATAGCACTCTCCCTAGGGCGGCTGCCGAGGTTGGCCAAAGATCGTGTTTAAAACGAGCTACTTCGCAAAGATCGGTCGTCTTGCATAAGTATACTCTTACTCTTTTATCACAAATCAATCCTTTTAGAAGTGAATCTTTCATTTTCTTCTCCTTAGCAAGTATATCTAATCTATCGTACCCTCGATTAAAAAGCTATTGATCTCTCAATAGCTAAATTAATTATCAGATTACTTAGGGAAAACTTCATCCATTGTCTTACCTTCACCAAGTCCATATATTTGTTCACTGGTTAAAGTTTCATGTTCCAGTAATGCTTGGGCGATTGTATCAAGTAGATCACGGTTTTCACTAATGATCTTTTTAGCTCTCTTATAACAATCATCAATCATTTTTCGAACAGCTTGATCGATTTCAAATGCGACACCACCACTTACACTGGCTTGTGCGCCATAATCACGACCTAAGAAGACACTACGCTGGCCATTATCATATTTAATTGGTCCTAATTCACTCATTCCATAAAGAGTAACCATATCGCGAGCAATCTGTGTTGCTTTTTCAATATCATTTGATGCACCGGTACTGATTTCATTAAATACTAGTTCTTCAGCTACTCTGCCACCTAAAAACCCAGTTATCATATCTAGTAAGCTACTCTTTGTATTAAGTAGGGTCTCTTCACGTGGTGTCATCAAATTATAACCACCAGCGATTCCACGTGGGATAATAGTAACTTTTTGGACTAATTGAGCTTCATCCAGTTTTAAGCCGATAACCGCATGACCAGTTTCATGATAGGCAACTAAACGTCTTTCTTTTTCAGTATATGTACGAGATCTTTTTGCTGGACCCATCATTACACGATCGACTGCCTCATCCAATAATGACATATCAATAATATCTTTATTATTTCTAACAGCCAATATTGCTGCCTCATTTAAAACATTTTCAAGATCAGCACCACTAAAACCAGGAGTTCTCTTGGCTAATGCTGCAAGGTCAAGATCGTTCGCCATTTTTTTATTACGAGCATGTACTCGTAAGATTGCTTCACGACCTTTTCGATCCGGTAAACTTACCGTGATCGTTCGATCAAAACGTCCAGGTCTTAACAATGCTGGATCCAAAATATCGGCACGATTGGTAGCCGCTATAATCAATACACCTGCATTATCATTTATTCCATCCATTTCAACCAATAATTGATTTAATGTTTGTTCTCTTTCATCATGTCCGCCACCAACACCAGCTCCACGTTGACGACCGACAGCATCTATTTCATCGATAAAGATCATTGAAGGAGCTGTTTTACCGGCGTTTTTGAACATATCACGAACACGACTTGCACCAACACCGACAAACATCTCAACAAAATCACTACCAGAAATTGAATAAAATGGTACATCAGCTTCACCAGCAACGGCTTTGGCTAATAAAGTCTTACCAGTTCCTGGAGGACCAACTAATAATACTCCTTTTGGAATTCTTGCGCCCATTTTCGAGAAACGTTTTGGATTCTTTAAGTATTCGATTAACTCTTCCATCTCGGCTTTTTCTTCTTCGCATCCTTCAACATCACTGAATCTTACTTTGATGTCACTTTCTAAACGTGCTTTAGATTTACCAAACTCAAAAGCACCGCTATTTGCGCCATTATTCATCTTGCTAAGTAAATATAAAGCTAAACCACCAAAGATAAGGAAAGGAACGATCTGCGATACAAGATCCCAGAATACATTTGTTTCATAGGCATTTACGATCGAGATATCTACATTGTTATCATCTAATGTCTTCATTAGATCATTATTTACTTGTTCCGTATTCGGAACAGTTGCAGTATAGGCTACTTCTGTACCACTATCATCAAGATAAGTACCACTAATATCTAGTACAACAGTACTAACTGTTATTTCTGCCGTTTGCACTTTATCATCTTCAACGGTCTTGTAAAAATCATTGTAAGACAGCTTTGTGATCGTTGCACTATTAGTCATACTAAAAATCGCATAAATAGCAATCATGACAATAATATATGGTAAAATGTTAGCTAAAGCGTTTTTGTTTTTCACTAAGGTCCACTCCTTTATTTATAAATTTCTTTTTTTAATACACCAATATAAGGAAGATTACGATATTTTTGATTATAATCCAACCCAAACCCGACAACAAATTTATCAGGAATGACAAAACCAACAAACTCGGCATTTTCATCAACTATTCTTCTTGAAGGCTTATCCAATAATGAAGCGGTTTTTACATCACGGGCTCCCTTATTACTTAAGATACCCTTAACTTTCTTTAAAGTTTTACCAGTATCCACGATATCTTCTATTAACAATATATCACAATTTTGGATACTTCGATCCAAATCCATTACAATATGTACGTCTCCTGTTGACTCGGTTCCATGATAACTTTCCATACACATGAAATCTACTTCAACATCAAGTTTAATCCGTTTTGATAATTCAGCAAGAAAAAATGAAGATCCCTTAAGTACTGAAACTAATAAAGGTATACTACCTCTTTCAGTATAATAGCGAGTGATTTCTTCTCCCATCTCAATACAACGTTTAGTTATTTGCTCTTCAGTAACCAATATTTCTATGAAATCTTCATGCACAACTAATACCTCCCATTTGATGTAATATTATAATTTTAGCACAAACATATTCGGAATGTTAGAAAAATGCGCAATATTACATCCTAAACTTGGAACCAGGATCACTTCTTGACTACTATTTAGCAAAATAGGCCAACGATATCGCTCCTGCATAGGTATTTTTCGATCAATAAACCATCGATTGATCTTTTTTTGACCAAATCTTAATTGAATGCTATCTTGTGGGTGCCAATTTCTGATTGTTAAGGGATAGTCATCCGGTGATACCGTCACCGCATTGATCATTAACCCCTGGTTGGTTACTGCAAAATAAGGGGTAATTAATGATGAATTTGTCATCAGTGTATAATTATATTCCAATTCTTTCTTATTATATATCTCCACATCATCATAGGATTTACCCAAATATAGATTACCGGACAAACGTAATTCTCGGTTTCCCTTTTTACAAATGAAATCATCTAGATCACAAAGATGAGCGATCGTATAATGCTTCGCATCAATATGCTCACTAATCAAATATTTTCTTAAAGCTTCATAGCGAATGTTAGGTTTATATGTTTTATAGATATTTGCTTTAAATGGGTAAAAACAATTATCATAAGCTTCTTTGGCTAATAACTGTTTTTGAAGTAACTGTTCATTTTTAATAGTTATTTTTACGAGCAATTCATTTCGATCGGTTTCACTCATATTATCTATTATCGTGTGCCGAATCTTATTACGCGTATAATCATCGGTAAAATTACTTTCATCATCACCATAAATTACCTGATGTTCAAGGCAATATTCTTCAAGTTCAAGTTTACGATAATCTAGTAATGGACGATATATTCGCAGATCATTAACGATAGTCTCTTCTTTGATACCCCAATACAAAGGAACATTTTTGCGGTTCTTTTGAATAAGATATGTTTCCAACAGATCATCTTGATGATGAGCCACAATAACTCCGGCAGCTTGATACTTAATTGTCAATTCTTTAAAGAATTGATACCGTTGATCTCTAGCCCATTCTTGAAAATTACCTTTTTTCATACCTGTAGCGATTTGATATTCTAGTATTAGATCATTATCTTCACAAAATTGTTTAACAATCAAATAATCACGTATTGCAGTGATTCTCTTTTGATAGTTAACATGAGCAACGATCACTTTGATATTTTGAGCTAAACACATCGATAATAGGGCCATAGAGTCACTTCCGCCACTTACACCGATAATGTAACAACTATTTTGATTAAAAAGTTTAGTGTTCATACCTATATTCTATTTCAATTATTGACCAATCGCAAATAGCTAACCATCATTGATCGATCTTGTTCATTTCTTTTTTCTTTGGCCAACCAAACAAGCTTCGAGACAAAGAAAATAATGGTTGATATTTCGGGTTTATCATACCGGTATATTCAATAAATATCTCAAACAAGATTGATAAGAGCACTAATAATAAAATTCCAATTTTTTCATTAAAGAAACTAACAATCGCACAAGCAGAAAAAGCAATCGTTGTTAAATATAGTGCCAATACTGCATTACGATGGCCCAATTTCAAATTATACATTAGGACATGATGTAAATGACCACGATCGGCTACATCAAATTTTTCGCCTTTTAGTTTCCGTCTTAGAATGGCCATTAAAGTATCTGAAATAGGCACAAACAAAATCACGATTGGGAAACCTAAAGTAATTAGAGTTGCTGTTTTGAAACCTAATAAAGAAAGACAAGCAATGTTGTAACCGATAAACAAAGCGCCGCAATCTCCCATAAAGATACTAGCTGGGTAAAAGTTGAAAAACCAAAAACCAAAAATAGCCCCAGCCAAAACCAACGAGATAAAACTAACATCAGCTCGGTTCATCATGAAGGCCAGAAATGAGATCGTTAGAAGTACAATGATACTTATGCCAGCTGATAAGCCATCTAAACCATCAATCAAATTAATGGCATTAGTCACCCCAACTATCCAAAAGAATGTTATTAATAAACTTAGTACCCCCATATTAAGCGTGATACCAAATGGCAAATTCAATGAATCAATATAGATACCACCATAATACATGGCAATCAATGCCGCTAAAGTCTGGACAAGTAATTTTGTTTTTGGCGAAAGATCGATCATATCATCAAGTAATCCTGTAAAAAAGATAATACAACCGCCAATTAAAATACTGTTAATCGTTTTATCAGCGATAAAAAAATATGCCATGAAAATCACAAATGATAGGAAAATAGCTACTCCACCAATTCTAACGATCTTACCATGATGGACAGTCCTTTGATTTTCATGAGCATAGACATCTAATTTGTAACCTAGATATTTGATTACCGGTACTAAAACTACCGCTAGTATCATCGGTAGTAAGAAATATATATAAGATTCTTTGAGATAGTTAAGAAACATTTTTCAACTTTCTAATACAATTACCCAATATGACCAAATGTTGGAGTTTCAAGCATAATGCCGGTTCCTTCAACAACACATCTTAAGGCATTCTCCGCAACATATACCGGAACATTCAGTTCATTGATCAGTAAGGTATCAATACCATTAAGTAAAGCTCCACCACCAGTTAGTACGATTCCACGAGTCACGATATCACTTGATAGTTCAGGTGGCGTTTGTTCTAATACAGTACGGCAAGCTCTAACAATCTCTTGTAAGCTTTCACGCATTGCTAATTCAGTCTCTTCGGAATTGATGGTAATTGTATGTGGTAAACCAGTTACCAAATCACGTCCACTAACATCCATTGTATCTTGTCTTGAACTACGCCAAGCAGTCCCTATCTTATTTTTAACTTGCTCAGCTGTTCTCTCACCGATCAACAATTTGTATGACTCTTTTAAATACTTGATAATATCACGATCAAGTTTATCCCCAGCTACTTTTAATGAAGTACTGGTTACAATCTCACCCAATGATAAGATAGCAACATCTGTTGTCCCACCACCAATATCAAGTACCATACTACCTGTTGGCTTGGATACATCAAGTCCTGCACCGATAGCAGCAACTTTAGGTTCTTCTTCAATATAAACCCGTTTAGCTCCAGCACGATAAGCAGCATCTCTGATAGCATTTCTTTCAACAGAAGTAATATTACTTGGACAACATATTAAAATAACCGGACGAGAAAACAATCCTTTAAGTTTCAATTTACGAATAAAATATCCAAGCATTATCTCTGTAACTTCAAAATCAGCTATGACACCATCTTTCAAAGGCCTAATGGCCAAAATACGACGAGGTGTTTTACCTAACATTTCTTTTGCTTCAGTTCCAACAGCTATACATTTTCTAGTATCAGCATCTAGAGCTACGACAGATGGCTCATCTAAAACAATGCCTTTACCTTTAACATAAATCAGCATATTAGCTGTTCCTAAATCTATTCCAACAGCTTTTGAGAATAACATAATTCTCCTCCAATCTACAAGCAAGGATATTATAACACATTTATAGAATTGTTAATCTTTAATATTTAAACCTAATAATATTTCATTTATTAAGCTATAAATCCATAAGCATAGTATCTAAAAGCAATCGCTAATAAAAACTGGGCGGCTAAAAATCCTAGTGCCATACTTAGCAAAAACATCAATACTTGCGCTTGTTTCGTATGTCCCTGTTTGATATATCTTGCAATATCTATACTTCCAAGTGCATACCAAGCGATGGCGAAACAAACAAGATGTAGACATATTCTAACGATTATTTCAGTCATATTCCTTATCCTCCTAAATTAAAACACCGTAAAGATGTTACTTTCGATTACCAAGATTAAGACGATTTTTTGCTCGTCGATACGCTCTTCTTGCTCTTTCAAAATCAACATCTTGTTTATTGATAATTGCCATCCGCGATTCTGAACGTTTTAAAGCATCCATTGCTCTTTGTATATCGATCTCATCACTTGATTCGATCGTTTCAACTAAAACAGTCGCCACATTATCACAAAAATACAATACACCGGTTCCGGTAGTATAATCTTTACGATAAGGTGGATTAGCTTGATCATTTCCGATTGTCATTATTCCAATATCGATCATTGTGACCAACGGCATATGATTACTCAAAACACCGCGCATCCCATCGATTGATATGATATTAAGGATCGTGGCATCGAGTTCATTATATACACCAATTGGTGTGATGACTTTTACCTTAAACATATTACTCTTTTAAACTCTTAGCTTTCTCTTGTGCTTCTTCAATCGTCCCGACAAACATAAATGCTTGCTCAGGCAAATGATCATATTTTCCTTCAAGTAAAGCCTTAAAACTTCTGACTGTTTCTTGTCTTGTGACATATCTTCCAGGAATACCGGTAAACTGTTCAGCTACATTCAATGGTTGTGACAAGAAATTACGAACACGTCGTGCTCTATTTACAGTAATCTTATCTTCTTTACTTAATTCATCCATACCTAAAATCGCGATAATATCTTGTAGTTCTTTATATCTTTGTAAAATCTGTTGGACATCACGAGCCACTTTATAATGTTCTTCTCCAACAACTAACGGATCTAACATTCGACTGGTTGATGCTAAAGGATCAACAGCTGGATATATACCTAATGCTGAGATTGAACGATCCAAGACGGTTTTTGAATCCAAATGAGAGAAGGCTGTTGCCGGGGCTGGATCAGTAAGATCATCAGCTGGTACATAAATTGCTTGAATGGAAGTTATCGCTCCTCGTTTTGTCGATGTGATTCTTTCTTGTAATTGTCCCATTTCCGTAGACAATGTTGGTTGGTAACCAACAGCTGAAGGCATTCTACCAAGTAAAGCCGATACTTCAGAACCAGCTTGAACAAACCGGAAGATATTATCGATAAACAGTAAAACATCCTGTCCTTCACGATCACGAAAATATTCCGCCATTGTTAAAGCAGACAGTGCCACTCTCATTCTAGCTCCAGGTGATTCATTCATCTGTCCATATACTAAAACAGTATTTTTAAGTACTCCGGATTCTTTCATCTCATTATATAGATCATTGCCTTCTCTGGTTCTTTCACCAACACCAGCAACAACGGATAAACCACTATGCTCAATAGCGATATTATGGATTAATTCTTGCATTAAGACTGTTTTACCAACACCGGCACCACCAAATAAACCTACTTTACCACCACGTGAATAAGGGCATAGTAAATCTAATACTTTTAATCCTGTTTCCAAGATGGTTTCCGTTGTTTGTTGTTCTTCAAATGATGGTGCTAACCGATGAATCGAATTGAGTTCGACATCTTCTGGTAATTCCCCTAAGCCATCAATCGGTTGTCCGAGTACATTAAACATTCTTCCAAGCACTATTTTCCCAACAGGAACTTTAATTGCTCCCCCAGTATCTTCGGCAGTCATTCCACGAACAAGACCTTCTGTACCAGCCATAGCGATACAACGTACACAATCATCTCCAACATGTTGAGCAACTTCTACCACTAAATTGTGCTTTTCTTTGTCCACGATAATAGCTGAATATAGTTGTGGTAATTCGCCTTTTAAAAAGCGAATATCAACTACTGGTCCAATAATCTGTATAAGTTTACCTATTTTACCCATAACTACCTCCTATAGAGCATCAGATGTCATAACAATCTCATTAATCTCTTGAGTTATGGCGGCCTGACGCGCTTTATTATATTTCAATGTTAAATCATCAATTAATTCTTCAGCATTATCAGTTGCTAATTCCATCGCTAATCTACGAGCAGAATGTTCGCTTGTAGTTGTTTCCAACCAATAACTATACAATAATGATTTTATATACAAAGGAATCAATTCATCCAGTATCGTATTAGCGTCTGGTTCATAGATTATTTCCTTTGTCATTGTCTTGGTCTTATCCACGGCACCAACCGGTAATAATTTAACTATTGTCGGTTCAAAATTCATGGAATTGATATATTTTGTATAACCAATATTGATACTGGTTATTTTTTCACTGATGTAATCGTCGATGATCCTTGTTGCCAATTTAAATAAATCACTATAACTCATCGTATCACTGGAAAAGATATCTCTATCAATTTGATAGCCATTATCTAATAACAATCCTCTTCCACGACTTCCAATAATAACTAATGAGCCTTTTTTTTCTACTGTTTCCATAATATAACGAGACATATTAGTATTATAACCACCACATAAACCTAAATCACTCAAAAATACAATCGTTAAAGGATGAGTATCTTCTCTTGCAAGCAAAAACCGGTTCTCAACATCGTGGGTATTAGAAAGGATCTCAAAGACAGTATCTTTTAAACTTAGCGCATAGTTTTTATTATCGTCAAAAAGATCTCTTTGATGTCTTAGTTTACCAATTGAAATCAATTGCATTGCACTGGTAATCTTTTTGGTAGTATTAATACTACGAATACGATTTTTTATCGCTTGTTTAGATTCTGCCATGATTAAATCCCATTCAATTGTTTATAGCGTTTTGTAAACTTCTCCATTGCCGCATTTAATAATTTCTTCATCTCATCTGATATCACGAGTTTATCACTCATTTCCTGTAATAATTTTTCATCATTTAAACGGAAATAACTATGTAATTCTTTTTCGTAATCATGGATCAATTCAATAGGAATATCTTTTAAGAAACCACCTTTAGCCGCAAATAAAGACAAGACTTCTTCAATTAATGTCAGAGGCCTATATTGCCCTTGTTTTAACAATTCTGTTAATCTTGTGCCATGTTCGATAATGGCTTTAGTCGAAGGATCAAGATCACTACCAAATTGCGCAAATGATAACATTTCATGATATTGAGCCAATTCCATTTTCAATGTTCCCGACACCTGTTTCATGATCTTTGTTTGGGCAGCACTACCAACTCGCGATACTGATAAACCCGTATCAACGGCCGGTCTGATGCCACTATTGAACAGCTCTGTCTGTAAAAATAATTGTCCATCGGTGATTGATATAACATTGGTTGGAATATAAGCTGAAATATCACCGGCTTGCGTTTCAATTATGGGCAATGCCGTTATTGAACCGCCACCATTTTCTTTATTCATTCGTGCTGATCTTTCAAGCAGTCTAGAATGTAAATAGAAAACATCTCCCGGATAGGCTTCTCTTCCCGGTGGTCTTCTAAGCAACAAAGACATTGTTCGATAAGCAACCGCATGTTTACTTAGATCATCATAAACAATCAAGACATCTTTACCATTTTCCATCCATTCTTCGCCAATAGCACAACCCGCATAAGGAGCGATATATTGTAATGGAGCTGGTTCACTAGCTGTTGAAACGACAACTGTTGTATATTTCATTGCGCCAAATTGATGCAATTTTTCCACTATTTGGGCGACTGTTGAAGCTTTCTGACCAATAGCAACATAGATACAATAAACATTTTCTTCTTTTTGATTGATAATGGTATCTACTGCGATAGCTGTTTTACCAGTCTGACGATCACCAATAATAAGTTCTCTTTGCCCTCTGCCAATCGGAATAATCGAGTCAATAATTTTTATTCCTGTTTGCAGTGGTTGATTGACAGATTTACGTGTCATAACCCCAGGAGCAACTCTTTCAATCGGACGGGTCTTTGTACTAACGATTGGTTCTTTACCATCGATTGCTTGGCCAAGTGCGTTAACAACTCTACCTAACATGGCATCACCAACCGGAACTTCGATTATCTTTTTGGTTCTTCTCACCTCATCGCCTTCTCTAATGTTTGTATCATCACCCATTATTACAGCCCCAACATTATCTTCTTCCAAGTTTAAAGCCATACCAAAAACATCATCGGAAAAGATTAACAACTCATTCGCCATTACATTATCAAGGCCATGAATCAAAGCGATTCCATCACCTACTTTAATGACATAACCAATGTCTTTTACTTCCAATCTTTCATCATAATGTTTGATCTGATCTTTGATTATCGCACTAATCTCTTCAGGTTTTAATCTCATATTTTCACCCGCCTCTGCTTAACAAGCTATTTCTTAACAAACTAATCTTATTTTTGAGTGACCCATCAATAACATTGTCATCGACAACAATCTTGACTCCTGATATAAGCTTTTGATCGATAATATTCTCTAACCAAACTGTCTTGTCTAATTTGATACTGATAGCCTCTTCAATCTCTTTTAATTGTTTTTCATCAAGTTGGTATGCAGAATATACATATCCCGTAAGTATTCCCATATAACCATTTGATTGTTTAAGAAAATCATCAATGATCGTAACCAAATTACTACACCGATCATGATCGATAATCACATACAAAAATTTAATAATACTTTCATTGTCTTGATCAGCAAATATTTTTTTGATCAGAGCTTTCTTATCTTCCTTACTAATTAAATAATGATTAAGAAACACCATAAGGCCAGGACATTCATCAATTGTATCTTGGATCAATTTTATTTGATCACGATAGAAACTAACTCTTTCTTCTTCGATCGCAACTTCTAACAAAGCAATCGTATAACGACTGGCGATCTTACTCATTCTTTAACAACTTCTTTCACAAATTTTTCTATTTCTTGACGATCTCGTTTCTCATCAAATTTCTCTGATAATAACTTTTCGGCCGCCATTAATGCGACATCGACCATTTCATTATGCAATTCAGTGCGCATTAAGACTTTCTCATATTCAATTTCCTTACGAGCGTCATCAAGCTGCTCTTCAGATTTTTTCTTAGCAGCTTCCAACAATTCACTTTTAACTCGTTCAGCTTCACTACGCCCAACAGAAATCAGCTGTTTAGCATCTGCTCCAGCTTGTTGTAATTCCTGTTTTGCTTGTATATTAATCTTTTCAGATTCTTCTTTAAGCCTTTGTGCCTCTATCAACTTGTTTTGTTCAGCCTCAGAGCGTTTTTGTATTATTTCTCTAACTGGTTTCCATGCCAGCTTTTTAATAAAATAGAACAATATAAAAGTAGCTCCAAGCTGAGTCAAAACAGTTAAAATATTAGGAAGCATTTTTTCTAAGACGTCAATATTAAACTCCATCGAAAATCCTTTCTAAAGCTTTCTAAACTCTGCCACCTAAAACGAACATGATCAATAAAGATACAAGTAATCCATAGATAGCGCAAGTTTCTGAAATGGCAGCTCCAACAATAGCCATTGAACGAAGTTTATTCTCAGCTTCTGGATTTTTTCCAATAGCTTCAACCGCCTTCGCAAAAACGTTTCCTTCACCAATAGCTGTTAAAGCACCCGTCATAACTGCTAATCCAGCGCCAATTGCGATTAATCCTAATTCCATAATAATCCTCCTCTTTAATTTATTTTAATGGGAGTTCTTTCCCAATCAAAGCAATCGTTAATGAAATAAATATATAAGTCTGAATAAGCCCGGCGAAGAGATCAAAATAGAAATGGAGTGCCGGAGCGATGATCAATCCGATAAAATTGAATTGACCGATAATCGGAACAAGATTTGAAGCAAGTCCAGTAAACATATATACAATACTCATAATTACTCCACCTGTCAAAATATTACCAAATAAACGCATTGACATCGATATAAGGGGCGCCACTTTCCCAACTACATTCATTAGAAAAAAGGGAGCAAAAGGTTTGAAAAATCCTTTTAGATAATTTTTAAGCCCATTGAATTTGATCGCGTTTTTCTCAATTAAGAAAACTGTTATCATAGCCAGTGTTAGGGTAACACTATAATTAGCTGTTGGCGGATCAAATCCGATCAAACCGGAAATATTAGACAAGACTAAATACACCGTCAAAGTCCCGATATAGGGTCCTAAATTCTCAGCTATTATCTCATTTGTTTGATCATTAACCATTTTATCAACAGTCGTTACACCCATCATCAATAATAATACGATCCCCTTTGGCTTATCTAATGGGTCATATTTTTTAATCTGGATATTTGCATAAAAAAGGATGGCAATAATTGCCATAGTTATCGCGATAATGTAATAAACAGTATCTTGAATTTCCATTAATCTTACTCCTTATTTATAACGGCAATAATGACCAAAACAATCTTATATAATAGAAACCCGAAAAATGCACCAAACACATTGAAATAAGCACTAAATTTTATTGCTATCAATAATGGTAAAGCTATCATCGCGTAGCGAAAGACAGAACTAATTATCACCCAGAATATACTAGCCTTATCTTGGTATAACATACTATCCACATGTTTTGTTAAAAGATAAAGATGGGCAAAACTAAACATAAAGCCCAATATAATGCCTGCACTGACTCTAACATCAAAGAAAGCAGCGATTAACGATGTTAAAACAGCTAAAACTGTTGATAATCTTAATTCTTTTTTATTCATTGATACTTACTTAGTACCAAATATTCTATCACCGGCGTCACCTAATCCAGGGACTATGTATCCCACTTCATTAAGTTTTTCATCTAAGGCGGCCAGATAGATATCAACATCAGGATGCTCAGTCTCAATCACCTTTACACCCTCAGGAGCGCCAACTAAACATACCAATTTGATGGATTTTGCGCCCTTTCGTTTCAGTAATTCAATTGCGGCACTTGCTGAACCACCAGTAGCTAACATTGGATCTAGGATCATTACGACAGCTTTTGCTAAATCTTTGGGAAATTTTGCATAATATTCATGCGGCTCTAAAGTTTGTTCGTCTCGGTATAAGCCTACGAAACCAACCTTAGCAGTCGGGATTAAATCCCTTATCCCATTCACCATACCTAGTCCAGCTCTTAATATTGGTACTAATACTACATCAGCAGCTAATTCCTTTGTTTCACAAAAACCCATTGGTGTTTTTATCGTTACTGGTTTCACTGGTAAATCACGAGAAACCTCATAAGCCATTAAACTTGCGATCTCATCTAAATGCTGACTAAAATCTTTGGTTGTAGTCTTTTCATCACGCATAAACGCCAACTTGTGGGTTATCAGCGGATGATTCAATACTTTTAACATATCTTTATCACCCCATAAATTATAACACAACATAATAATATCTAAAGAAATGTTTTATGCTAAACGCTTACATTTTCTTGCTAATTTTCAATCGGAAAAGCTCTTGTTAAAGCTAACACTTCATTTTTAATTTTCATTTGTATATCTAGGTTTTCTTTGTTTTCTACAACTTCCTTCATCCATTTGGCGATCATCACAAATTCTCTTTCTTTAAAGCCTCTTGTTGTCATAGCTGGCGTTCCGACTCTTATCCCACTTGTGATCATTGGTCTTTCTTGATCAAAGGGAATGGCATTCTTATTACATGTGATTGAAACCTGATCAAGTAGCTGTTCAAAAGCTTTGCCGGTTATATTAAATGAAGATTTGATATCAATTAATATTAAATGATTATCTGTTCCGCCAGTTACCAATCTAAAGCCTTCAGCTTTTAATGCTTTTTCAAATGCTTTAGCATTCTTGATCACTTGTTGTTGATATTCGATAAACGCTGGTTGGCTTGCTTCATAGAAACATACAGCTTTACCAGCGATTACATGCATTAATGGTCCTCCCTGAATTCCAGGAAAAATAGTACGATCTATAATACTTGCGTACTCATCTTTACATAATATCGCTCCGCCTCTTGGTCCTCTTAGCGTTTTATGGGTTGTAGTTGTCACAAAATCCGCATATTCAACCGGATTTGGATGTAAACCAGCCGCGATCAAACCAGCAATATGTGCCATATCGACCATGAGATATGCTCCAACTTCTTTGGCAATCTTGGCAAATTCACTAAAATCAATGATTCTTGAATAAGCGCTTGCTCCAGCTACGATCATTCTCGGTTTTACCTCTAATGCTTTGGCTTTGATCAGATCATAATTCAACATCTCTGTTTTTTCATCAACGCCATAACTATAGAAATCAAATAAACGACCCGAAAAGTTTAATTTATGACCATGGGTCAAGTGTCCACCTGCCGACAAGTCCATACCTAAAACACGATCTTTTGGATTTAATACGGAAAGATAGACAGCCATATTAGCTTGTGAACCGGAATGCGGTTGAACATTAGCATGTTCAGCATTAAATAGAGCGCATAAACGATCACGAGCTAGAGTTTCGATCTCATCTACATATTCACAACCACCATAATATCTTTTACCGGGATATCCTTCCGCATATTTATTCGTTAAGATACTTCCGGTTACCTCTCTTATCTCTTTGGAAGCGTAATTTTCCGAGGCGATCAATTCGATGTTGTCGGTTTGTCTTTTTTCCTCTCTTTCAATCGAGGCTAATATTTCAATGTCACTCATGATTTCTCCTTTAACGATTCTAAGATCTGTTTTAGACTGATTGGTCCTTCACGTACAATCTTTAATTGATTATCTAAAGTATTTACGATCGTACTAGCTATTTTATTTTTACATAATCCAATCACAACGCCATCAATTGCTCCATCAAGTTGAGCTAAGACTTCTTCATAACTCAAAGCTGGTTTTTGCGTTGAAATATTAGCGCTGGGAACAAGCATTGGAACTCTCACCCCATTGATAATACTTAATACAAGTTTATCATCAGGCATTCTTATCGCGATTGTTTCAAACCCATTTGTTACCTCAT
>Ga0172378_10003297_pt1 | contig 15212 bp, 7 predicted proteins | sample GrowelOW332metaG_FD_119755 | JGI IMG/M metagenome (GOLD analysis project Ga0172378, IMG submission 119755) | Groundwater microbial communities from an aquifer near a municipal landfill in Southern Ontario, Canada - Pumphouse #3_1 metaG | ecosystem: Environmental > Aquatic > Deep subsurface >... | reverse complement strand
GCTTCCATCTCCGGATCCGTCCCCGTATCTTCCCCAGAAAGTGGCCGGAGCTTCCATCTCCGGATCCGTCCCCGTATCTTCCCCAGAAAGTGGCCGGAGCTTCCAGCTCCGGATCCGTCCCCGTTCCCAGACAAGCTGGAATACAACTGGAATACAAAGTGTAATTTTGTTTTGAACCACGCCTAAAGAAGGATGAAAGTTGAAAAAAAAATGTCTAATCTGCGGAATTTGTGGATGAATTGTTTTGCTTGCGGACGAAAGTCTACCCCAAGAAGTTCTGTGAAGTTCTGTGAAGTTCTGTGGCGGGTCATACTTGTCCTGCAGGGGACCCAAAATTTTATCAATGGGCATGAAAGGATGACGTTTTTATTCGCAAAATGGAGGATCAACATTACATTAAAAAGTTTTTCATATGTTCTTAGTGATAAGCCAAACAACATTAGGTAAGGAATCAGCGCATGACAGAGTTCGCAGACTGGCAGAAGATCAAGGGCACTTTGAAATTAGGCATTGGCACGGATCATGGGGGATATGCCCAAAAGGAAATGCTCAAAAGTGCTTTAAGCAAGCAGGGAATTCAGGTTGTTGATTTTGGCCCGTATTTGGTTGAGCCCGAAGACGATTATCCTGAGTATGCTTCTTTGTTATGTAAAGCTCTGTTGCGCAAAGAGATTGATTGCGGGATTCTAATTTGCCGTAGCGGGATCGGCATGGCCATCACGGCGAATCGTTTTCATGGTATCCGGGCGGCATTGGTAGAAGGACCTGACAAAGCGAAGATGAGCCGTTGCCACAATGATTCGAATGTCCTGGTCACCGGTGGGGATAAGATGAGCGATCAGGATTTGCTGGCAACCGTACAAGCTTGGTTCAGCATGCCCTTCACGCAGGAAAGCCGTCACATTCGACGGCTGCAAAAAATTGAGCAGAACAGTTATGATGACATTGCAGCGATCCGTGCGGTTGATCCGGATGTGGCTGCGATTATTGATCGGGAACAGAACCGGCAGAATCGCGGACTGGAATTAATTGCATCGGAAAATTTTGCCAGTGCGGCGGTACGGGCTGCTGCGGGTTCTGTGCTGACCAATAAGTACGCCGAAGGGTATCCCGGCAAACGCTACTACAATGGCTGCGTTCATGTCGATGAAGTCGAAACCTTGGCCATCGACCGGGCCTGCAAGCTCTTTGGCGCGGAAGCGGCCAATGTGCAGCCGCATTCCGGCAGTCAGGCCAATATGGCGGCCTATTTAGCGATTCTGGAACCCGGGGATCGAGTTTTGGGATTGAGTTTGGCTCATGGTGGGCATCTGACGCATGGGCATAAAGTGAATTTCAGCGGGCGTACCTACCAGTTCATCGGATATGGGGTGGATCCTGAGACCGAACGATTGAATTACGATACAATTGCGGAACTCGCCCGTGAGCACAAGCCGAAACTGTTGCTGGCTGGTGCCAGCGCTTATCCCCGGATCATTGATTTTGCCAGATTGCGGCAGATTGCTGATGAAGTCGGAGCCTATCTGATGGTGGATATGGCGCATATCGCCGGTTTAGTTGCCGCGGGCCTGCATCCCAACCCGGTGCCGTATTGTGATATTGTCACTTCCACGACCCATAAAACTTTGCGTGGTCCTCGTGGTGGCCTGATTCTTTGCCGAGAGAGCCTGATCAAGAAGATCAATTCGCAGGTTTTTCCCGGCATTCAAGGGGGTCCTTTGATGCATATTATTGCTGCCAAGGCGATTTGTTTCAAAGAGGCAATGCAGCCTGAATTCCGGGAATACCAGAAGCAGGTTGTGGCGAATACGGCTTGTCTTGCCCGGGAATTGCAGACGCGCGGTTTCCGGATTGTTTCCGGAGGAACGGATAATCATCTGATGCTGGTCGATCTGCGTCCAAAAGGGGTTACCGGCAAAGATACCGCGACGGCCTTGGATTATGCCGACATCACAGTGAATATGAATATGATCCCATTTGATCCGGCCAAACCGACGGTGACCAGTGGTATCCGGGTAGGTACTGCTGCCGTGACGACCCGGGGGATGAAAGAGGCTGAAATGGTTCTAATTGCCGCATTGATGACCCGGGTTGTCGAACATATCGGTGACGAAGAGGTCTATGCCGCTGTCCGCAAGGAAGTCGGTGCCTTGGCGGCGAAATTTCCGATGCCTCAGATCATAATTTCCTAAAGACCGGCAGGCTGCCGTCAGCGGCATCCTCATTCTTGCCGAAAGGTGTGAAACGTAGTGTAGGAAGCGGAGGAAACAAGGGAACGATGGCTAATAATCATACAGTGGAAAAAATAGGCGGGACGTCGATGTCCCGGTTTGCTGAGGTCATGAATAATGTGATTATTGGCCAGCGCAAACCCGACGAGTTGTACAATCGGATTTTCATTGTTTCGGCCTACAGCGGTATTACCAATATGCTGTTGGAAGACAAGAAAAATGGGACTCCGGGAGTGTATGGAAAGTTTGCGATTGGGGACAGTGCCTGGGAAAGCAGTCTCGAGAAAGTTTGTTCCCGGATGTTGGAATATAATCGTTCTTTAGCATCCCTCGGTTTGGATCAGGATCAGGCCGATGACTTTGTGCATTCCCGAATCGATGGGATTCGGGAATGCCTTTTTGATTTGACCCGTTTGCGCAGTTTTGGACATTTTGCCATGTCCACGTATCTGCCTGCCACTCGTGAATTACTCAGTGCGGTCGGCGAAGCACATAGCGCTTTTAATTCCACGTTGATCTTGCAGAAGCATGATATTAATGCCCGGTTTCTGGACCTGACCGGCTGGAAAGTTGATGAAATTCCGAGCTTTGATGAAGCGGTGAAACGAGCTTTTGCAGGTATTGATTTCAGTACCACGATGCCAATTGTGACCGGCTATGTCAAATATGACGAAGGGATTATGACACGTTTTGATCGGGGTTACAGTGAGATTACCTTCAGCAAAATCGCTGTAATTACCGGAGCCCGCGAAGGAATTATTCATAAGGAGTATCATCTTAGTACCGGAGATCCGGCGCTGATTGGCGCCGATAAAGTTCAGGTGATCGGCAATACAAATTTTGATATTGCCGATCAGCTTTCCGATCTGGATATGGAGGCAATTCACTCTAAAGCTTCCAAAGAGATGGAGCTTTGCGGCATTCCGATCCGGATCAAGAATGCGTTTGAACCGGAGCATCCTGGCACGGTCATATCCTGTGATTATATTTCGCCTGAACCGCGGGTTGAAATGATCTGTGGTCGAAATGATGTGGAGGCGATTGAAGTGATGGATCCGGAAATGGTGTCCCAGCCGGGATATGATTATCAGTTGATGAAAAATTTTGTTGACACCAACATCAGTTACATTGCCAAAACGACGAATGCTAATACGATTACGCATTATGTTCCGCAAAAAAATCAGCGTTTGGATGAATGCGTGGTGATGATTGAGCATTATTTTCCCGGTGCCACGATCAAGCGTTTTCCGGTTGCGCTGGTTGCGGTGATTGGGACCAATATGCGTATTCCTGGTTTTTTGTCGAAGGCAGCGGATGCCTTATACAAGGAAAAGATCAATGTATTAGCTTTGGTACAGTCTTCCCGGCAGGTGAATATGCAGTTTATTCTGGAACGGAAAGATTTTGAGAAGGCTCAAAAAGCACTGCATAGAGTCTTTGTTGAAGAAGCCTGATTTTTGTCTAGCCGGTGAAGGATTTTGTTGTTTATAAGGGGGTGATTGTGCACGTATTATGGTTGGACAATCACCTTTTTGCGCTTGATAAGCCGGGTGCTCTGTTGACTCAGCCGTCCGGTGGGCATGAGGATAGTCTGGAGACCCAGGCGAAGGCTTGGTTGAAACAGGAATTCAAGCGGCCCGGCGCCGTTTTTCTGGAAGCCGTGCACCGGATTGACAAACCCGTTTGCGGTGTCGTTTTATTCGCCCGCAGCAGCAAGGCATTGTCCCGTCTGAATCAGACGATACGGGAAGGGAAAAGCAAAAAGATTTATCATGCCCGAGTGGAGGGCAGGGTGAAAGCTGTCAGCGCTCGGCTGGAGAATTTTCTTGTTCATGACGACTATCGGGCCAGGGTGGTTTCGAAAGAATATTCGGGAGCACGTCTGGCAAGTCTTTCCTATACCGTTCTGGAAACGTCAAATACCAGCAGTTTTCTGGAAATCATTCTTGAAACCGGTCGCTATCATCAGATCCGGGTTCAACTCGCACAATGGGGTCATCCCATTTTGGGGGATCGCAAATACGGAGCCCATACCCCGTGGCAGAAAGACGCTATCGCTTTGCAGCATGTCTGCCTGACTTTTCCGCATCCGGTAGGAGGACAGGAAATCTCCATACAGTCGAAATTCAAGATTTGATGTGACTTGCTTTATTTTCTAACTGCGAAAGGCACGAAAAAACACGAAGATTTTGGGGTGGTGCTCATACGCTGGGGCTTTCAGCTCCGCTCCCGGAAAGTAACCGGGGCTTTCAGCTCCGGATCCGCTCCCGCTCCCGAACAAATCCTTCGGGTACCGCAGAGCCAGTAGTGGCTCCACGCCTTTGGCGCCTCTGTTTTTGGGAACAAAACGAACCGCGGTACGGGATGCCGGCGGTCCATAGCTCGCGCCCGCTCTGAGACGCATGACAAAATAACCCCAAACCTCGGATGAATTGTTGAGCTTGTGGACGACAGTCTATCCTGTGTCCGTCCGTGTCCGTGTGTGTTGACTAATGCAAGCGGCTTCATTATGCCATTTTTTCTAGCCAATCCATTTTTATGGTTTTCTCTTGCGGCACTGGTTCCGGTGGCCTTACATCTGCTGCATCGGAAAAAACCGCGTCCGGTTTTTTTTGCAGCGTTTCGTTTTCTGAAAATGGCCTTGGAGCAGAGTCGGCGTTCGCGGCGTTTGACGCAGTGCACCGCTCTGTTACTAAGAGTTTTGATCCTTCTGGCATTGGCGGCTGCTTTTGCCCAGCCCTTGCTCCGTTTTGCCCGATTCCTTCCGGAAGGGCGGCGTTTGCTGGTGATCGTTGTGGATGCCAGTGCGAGCATGCAGGCTCTTGAGGGAGGAGTCAGCCGTTTTGAGCTTGCTCGGGTCTGGGCCTTGGATTTGCTACAGGGCTTGCGCAAAGATGACCTGGTGGCGGTGCTGGCGCCTGGTAGTCCACAGGAACGGCTGATTTTTCCACCGGTTTCTGCCCATCGGGAAGTGATTCAAGCTCTGAGTGAGCTGCAATGTGGCTGGGGAAAAGCGGGTTTACTGGAGTTGGTTAGGGATTGTCTGAACCGCGAAGAAGGGGGGCTGCGCGGTGTGGAACTGCATCTTTTCAGTGATTTTCAACAAAGCGATTTCAATCTTTCATTGCTGGGAGAATTGGCTAAGGAGTTGGAAAAACGTCGTGGGGTTTTATTTTGCAATCGGATTGCCAAAGGGAAACCCGGCAGTTGTGGCTTTTCAGAAGTCCAGTTTTTCCCGCCAGCGATTATTGCTTCCGGCGCTTATCAGGCTAGGGCGACGATAAGCGCCTCCGAAAATTTCAGCGGATCGAATGTGCTTCGTTTGCTTCAGGATGGCAGAGAGCTCGGACAGGCTGTTGTTGACTTATTGCCAGGGGGATCCGAAAAGGCCGTTTTACGCGGCAGTCCTACACATTCAGAAGGCGAAGTGAGTGGTTATCTCGAACTCGAACCGGATTCTTTTCTACCGGATAACCGCTTCTATTTCAGTTTGCCCCGACTGGCTGGCATCCCTGCATTGTTGGTCAGCGGGGATGGTAACAGGGATACTTTTTTTCTGGAGAAAGCAATCAGTCCTGGGGGGCATGCCAGCACGCTCGTCATGCCACAAAAAATGGACTGGGTCACTTTCGCCGGGCTCGATATTGCGGAGTATTCGTTTCTTTTTCTCTGTAATCCCCAGCAACTTGATTTGGCTGTTCTGAACAAAATCAGGGCTTTTGCCGAGTCTGGCGGACTGGTGGCGATTTTTCCTGGTGAAAATCAGGCGCTAAGTTCTGAGGCATTGCGGACGATTCCCGGTTGGGAGGCGCTTTCGGTGTTTCAGGAAAGCGTTGTCGGGGAGAGTCCTTACCATCTGGTTTTGAATGACCAGAACAATGTGATGGCGAAAGCGGTTGCAGGAAAGTTGCCTCCCCCATGGAAATTGCCGTTGCGTAAACGTCTGAAATTGGATGCGCCGGCGGGTCATGCTGTGGCATGGATGTACGAAGAAGGCGGAGCGTTTGTCTTATCGGCTGAACTGGGGGCAGGGCAGCTTTGGCTGTTTTCGGTCAGCGCTAATCGAGATTGGTCCGATTGGCCGATTACGCCTTTTTTCTTTGTTTTCATGCAGGAATTGATCCGCAATGGCGTGGGCGCGCGGCATCACAGTCTGATGACGGAAGTTGATGGAGTCTTGCCCGTATCTTGGCCTGGCCGGGAGACGGAGATGCTTTTTGAGTTGAAGGCTCCCGATGGCAAAAGCCGAAATCTGGCTTTGCAGCGGGCGGAGAGTCATGGGTCGTTTCTGATCAGCGGTTTCACCCAGCCGGGAATCTATCAATTGAAAAATGGCGATCGGCAGCACCAGCTGGCGGTCAATGTTTCCCCGGCGGAAGGACTGTTGTCGGTGTACGGGGGGACGGAACTGCGCAGTGAAGCGGGGAAAATTCCTATCTGTATTTCGGAAACACCGGCGGAGTTGCAACGGCAACTTGCCGAGCAACGGCAGGGTCGCCCATTGTGGCCGAGCTTGTTGCTGCTGGCATTCTTCCTCAGTATGCTCGAAGTCCTTTTTGCCAATCTGCGTAGCCGTCATCGAAAGTCACCTGCCCAGCTGCAGGAGTTGTTGAGTTGAAATGCCGTGTTGGGAATGTTTGACCCGGTCAGCAAAAGTGAGAGTGTTGATGTTGACGATCGGTAATCTTTTTTTATCTCCGGTTCTTCCGATTTGGCTGATCCTGCTTTGTGGCGTTCTGTTTGCTGGATTGGCCTGGCGCACATATTCTTTTTGTTCTCTGAAACGTTGGGAACGTTGGATGCTCTGGGGATTACGAATGCTGGCTTTTGGGCTTTTGTCGATCCTGCTGCTGCAGCCTTCCCGTCGTGAGTCGCGTTCAGAGTTTGAAAAACCGGTGTTGGCAGTGCTGCTTGATCTTTCGGCGAGTATGAAGGATAATCCACACTCGGAACCAATAACCAGAGCCGCAAAGGCGCTGGCTTATCTGAAAAAATCCGAAGTCCAGAAGCAAATGGGAGCTTTTCGGGTCTTGTATTTTGGGGTTGGCAGCAGTCTTCAAGAAGCGCTTGATCCGGCTGCCGATTTGCATTTTGCGGAACCCGGGACGCTGCTGGTTCCAGCCATCAACCAGTTGGCTGAACGTTTGCGTGCGGATCCCCTGGCAGGGATTCTGCTGTTGAGTGACGGCCTGGATCAGTCCAACTCCTGGTTGGAAGGCCGAGCCATGCAGACCCCGATTCTGATCCCGGAATTGGAAAATCCTCGTCCGGAAAATCTATTGCTGGAGCAGGATTTTTCTTTTCAGGCGCTGAATTATCCGAAACGTGCTGTGCTGCAATGGGAACTCAAGATCGAGTTGACGATCCGGCGGCAACAGGGTTCAGAAGCGCAGACTTTTCCGGTGGAGTTGTTACATCAAGGCAGTGCTGTACGCAGTACGGAAGTCGCTTTTGACAAGAATGAAAATTTCAAGAAAATCGTCTTCAGCTATGTTCCTGAACAATTGGGTAACCAGCTTTTTCAGGTCAAAATGCTGCCGTTGCAGGATCTGGATCGAGGCAACAATAGCCGGGAATTTGTCATTGATGTGACGGATTCTCAGAAGCGCATTTTATATCTGGAAGGAATGCCCCGTTGGGAATTTAAATATCTGAAGCGCAGCTTGCTGGCTGAAAAAAATCAGGAGTTGACGGCCTATCTGCAAAGCGGCACAGGAGCCTTTCTGAATTTTGCGGAAACGGATCGCCAGGAAACGCTCACTCTGCCGAGTTTTTCGCCGGAATCCTTGCGGGAATACAGTGTTATCATCCTTGGCGATCTGAACGCGGATGCATTGAAAGAGGAAGAGTACCGGTTGTTGGCCGGTTTTGTGGAAAAAGGTGGCGGCTTGTTGTTTCTGGCCGGCTCCAGAAGTTGTTCTCCGGCTGGGGTCTTGAGCAGTCCGCATTTTAAAGAGCTTGCTCCGGTCTATTCTTTGCCGGGGGCACAGATGCGGGAAGGCCGTTTCAGTGTGGATTTCACCTCTGCGGGTCGTAGTCAAGCCGCCTTTTCGGATCTGCTTTCCGAAGTGCGTCTGCCGCCCCTGCTGAGTTTTTGGGGGCCGGTTGAGAACAGTGCTTTTGCGTCCGTTTTTCTGGCTGCTGCGGATGCTTCGCCAATTTTGCTTGGCCGCCGTTTCGGGCAGGGTCGGGTCGCGGTCATTCTCAGTGATTCGCTGTGGCGCTGGCAGCTTGGCGCGGAGTCCGGCGGCAGTGGCAAGGGGCTTTATGGACGTTTCCTGACCCAGTTGCTGCAGTGGCTCGCCCCCACTTTGCAGAATCAGCAACAGGAAGACAGTATCCAGCTGCTGTTGCCGTCGCAGGAAGCGGATTTACAGGCGAAGGTGATGATTGGGGCACTTTGCGGCAAGCGAGTTGCGACAAGTGGTTTGGCTTGTCGGATTCAGACGCCTGCCAACAAGAGCTTGCTTGTGCCCATGCTGCCTGCGGAATTGGGAGCGGTGTTTGGATTACCCGATCCGGAAGCCGGTTATCGTTGCGAATTTGTACCGGAGAAGGAAGGCACCTACCAACTGGAAATTATCAGCAGGGAAGGGTTGCACAGCGAAGCTGCTTTGCTGGTGGTCAAGCAACCCGCCTTGGAATTTACTGGGGCACCACTCAATCGAACCTGGCTGCAACGGCTGGCAAAAGAAACCGGCGGTGCGATATTAGCATGGGAGCAGTCCGCCAGCCTGCTTGGAAAACTACCGGCAAAGAACCGGAAAGTGGAAATTGTCCGGGAATATTCTCTCTGGAATAAATGGCCTTGGTTGGCTGCGCTGATCCTGATTTTCTGTATGGAATGGTTTCTGCGCCGAAAGTGGGACCTGATTTGAAAACAGAACGGAGAAAAAGAAAATGACGAAACCTTTGCATGGGGCCTTGCGCATCTGGAAAAATGCCGGCCTTAGTGAACCGAATCAATACGTCCTCTTCCGGAAAAAATTCAAGTTGGAGCGGAAACAAACGGAATTGCTGTTGAAAATTTCGGTGGACTCGGATTTTATATTGATGTTGGATGGCACGGAGCTTGGACGCGGGCAATTTTCCGATGATCCGGATTTTCCCACTTGGAGTGAATTCATGATTCCCGAACTGGTCGCCGGAGAGCATCTGCTGGCTGTTCAGGTTTATCATAAAGGGGAGGGATTTTCCTGTTATGCGATCGGCATTCCGGGGCTGTTGCTGGCTCTGAAGAATGCGGAATTTGAGCTGCTCAGCGATGCGAGTTGGAAAATGCTTCCAGACCCGGCCTTTGCTTCCGGGATGCGTGCTAAACTGACCAGCCAGCTCGGATTTACCGTGGAATATGATGCCCGCAAAGCACTTGCTTGGGCAGACCCTGAATTGGATGATCAAGCTTGGCCAAATGCTGTTGCTATGCTGCCAGACAAACCTTATCAGAAACGGCCAGCCGGAGCGATTCCCCGCCTGGAGCCCTTTTGCTCCGCCAAGGTGATCCGGCAAGGCATGCTTTTTCGCCGGCATGAGGAAAAAACGGTGGCCCAAACCATGGCGGTTGACCAAGTTTATTGGAATGCCGAAAAACCTGATTTCCCAGCGAAGGAAGCCGACTGCTGCTGGGGCTCCTGGCCTCGCCTGGGAGGGGTGGGGGATGGCTGGGCGCTTATTGCGGACTTGGGGTGCGAATCCGTGGGTTTCCTTGAATTTGAGCTGGAGGCTCCGGAGGGCTGCATCCTTGATATTGCACACGGCGAACATCTTGATGACGGCAAAGTCCGCATGCAGTGTTTTGGACGCAATTTTGCCGATCGTTTCATTTGTCAAGCGGGTCGCCATGTCTATCATTTACCGTTCCGTCGTCTGGGAGTACGCTACCTGCAATTGCATTTCGTGATGCCGGAAACAGAAACACCAGTTCGGCTGCTTCGGGTCGGAATTTGTCCCTGGACTTTGCCTTTGCCCGAAGCGGTGCCGTTTAAGACCGGAAATATGGAACTGCTTGAGGTGCGCCGCCTCGCGATCCGGACGTTGGAACTTTGTATGCATGAGCATTACGAAGATTGTCCTTGGCGGGAACAGTCCTTGTATACCTATGACTCCAGAAATCAGATGTTGTATGGCTACTATTTGTGGAATAATGAAGATTTTGCTGCCGCATCCCTGAACTTGTTCGGTAAAGTCATTCTGCCGGATGGGCAATTGCGCCTGTGCGCGCCGACTCGTATGAAAACAGTTATTCCGATGTATTCGCTGATCTGGCCGATACAGGTCTATGAGCATTATCTTTACAGTGGAAGCATGGCTGTTTTTCAGGAGAATCGGAGACTGCTTGCTGAGGTGGTTGACAAAGCTTTGGCCTGTCGGGATGAAATCAGCGGATTGTGCTCTCCTCCCTCCAGAGAATACTGGTATTTTTATGAGTGGGCTCCGGAATTATCGCAGCAAGGTTGTGCGGAAGGCGAATTTCATTCTCTTTACAATCTCTATCTGATTGAAATGCTTGAGGCCTATGCCCGGTTGCTCAAAGCCGACCATCAGGCCGCTGATCACTATGAGAAGGCAGCGGAAAAACTGCGCAAAAGCGTCGAAAGCAACTTTTATGATCCGGAAAAAAAATGTTATGCCAGCAAAATTCAGGATGGCAAGCTGTTTGGGCTGTATCATGAGCATACGCAGCTTTTGATGCTGCATGTGCAAGCTGTCCCGCAGGAAAAGATTGCACCTCTTCTTGAGGTGATATATGGTGAGACTCTAGTGCCGATCACGCTTAGCGTGATGCCGTATCTGCTGTTGCTTTTTCTGCAGCAGGACTATGGCTCCAAAAGTCGGGAGTATACTTGGCACAAAATACAGAACAATTACTTTCTGATGCTGGATGGGCATAGTACCAGTCTTTGGGAAACGGTCAAAGGCGGCGATGATTTCCTGTATGCTGGCAGTCTTTGCCATGGCTGGAGTAGCCTGCCGGTTTATTATTGTGCTGCGGGTTTACTGGGTGTTATTCCGCTGGAACCCGGATTCAAACGCTTCCGCGTGAGACCCTGGCATGGCGGCGAAATGTTTGCAGAGGGAGAAGTCCCGACGCCCGCTGGACGTATCCGGGTCGCCTGGCAACGCAATGCGGCGGGATTCTTGGATCTCGAGGTGCATCATCCGGCTGCCTTACAGCCGGAAATTTCCGCTTGGGAGGATGCGCCGTTGGGAACTGTCAAGATTGTATGTGAACCCTGAAAACGGTTCAATGGTTTAGAAATCAGGTTTATCCATGGATGTCAAAGAATTCGGGCCGGTTGTTTTATCGGCTCTTCAATTAGAGGTTCAGATTGCTTCGACGACACTGCTCGAGCATCAGGATCTCTTGCTGCGTGAAGGAGAAAAAATCGGCTTGGTCGGGCGCAATGGTTGTGGAAAATCCACCTTGCTGAAGATTCTTGCCGGGAAAGAGCATTTTTATCGCGGCGAGGTCAATATTCGCAAGAATTTACGCATGGCTTTTCTGGCTCAGGAAGTAGACCTCCTGGAACAGCAAACGGTGCGGGAAAATATTCTTGCCGGTGCGGCAGACACTTTGCAGCTGTTGCATGACTACGAACACGGTGCTGCCGGCCATCAGTTGCACTCCATCGAACAGGAAATTACTGCTCGGGATGGCTGGGGGCTGGAAACACGTCTGAATGAATTGGCTGACGCATTATCTGTTCCTGCGCTGTCAAGACTGGGGGGGGAGCTGTCGGGCGGTGAAAAACGCCGGGTTGCTTTATGCCGGGCATTGATAGACTTCCCGGAACTGCTGCTGCTGGATGAGCCGACCAACCATCTTGATACACAGACGATCGAATGGCTCGAGACGTATCTGCAACGTTTCAATGGCACTTGTCTTTTTGTCACACATGACCGCTATTTTCTGGATTGCACCTGTACCAGTATCCTGGAATTGTCCTATGGGAAATTCTTTCGCTATCAGGGCAACTACAGTGATTTTTTGCAGCAGAAGGCTGACCGTATCAGCGAAGCGGAAAGTCACGAAGAAAAACGTCTCGCTTTTATTCGCCGGGAAATTGATTGGATTCGGCGTGGCCCGAAAGCCCGGGGAACAAAATCGTGGAGCCGGATCCAGCGCTTTGACGCCGCGGTCAATACCGAAGCACTGAAGCAGGAAGAAAATGTCGATCTGCTGATTCCGGAAGCGGAAAAACTTGGCAATATTGTTGCGGTTGTAAAGGATGTGAGTCTGGAACGCAATGGACAACTTCTTTTCAAAGAGCTGAATCTGGAATTCGCGCCCGGAATGCGCCTTGGTGTGGTTGGGCGAAATGGACTGGGCAAAACCAGTTTTCTGAAATTATTGTTGGGAGAACTGACACCCAGCTCCGGGACGGTGCGTCTTGGCGAAAGAACAACGATGAATTATGCCGATCAGCATCGGGTGACCCTGAATGATGAAAAAACAGTGTTGGAGGATTTGGGGGAAGGAAATGATTTTATCTGGTTCGGCAACCGAAAAATCAGTATCTGGACGTATTTGAAGCGTTTTCTTTTTCAAGATGATGAGATCAATACCAAGGTTGGCCGTCTTTCCGGGGGGGAGCGGAATCGCTTGGTTCTGGCGAAAGTTCTGAAACGCGGCGGAAATTTTCTGCTGTTGGATGAACCGACCAATGATCTGGACTTGGCGACTTTGCGTATTCTGGAAGAAGCTCTGGTGGATTTCGCTGGCTGTGTCGTTGTCGTTAGCCATGACCGATATTTTCTCAACCGGGTCTGCACCCATATGCTGTCTTTTGAAGGCGGGGGTGATGTGATCTACCAGCCCGGGAATTACAATTATTTTGTGCAGAAACGCAACGAATGGAGCCGGCAAAGTTTGGCTTCCTCGGAGGACAGGCAAAGCAGCGAAAAAAAAGCACCCGATGACAAGCCCAGGGAAAGAAAAAAAACGAAACTGAACTGGGCCGAACAGCGGGAATTTGAAGGGATGGAAGAAGCGATCCGGAATGCGGAAGGAAAAATTGCCGAAATCGAAGCCTTGTTCATCTTGCCGGATTTTCATGCCCGTCATGGACGCCAGTTGCCAGAGTTGCAGGCGGATCTGGACAACGCCAAGGCGGAAGTGGAACGCCTCTATGGGCGCTGGGCTGAGCTGGAAGAGCAGAATGAAGGATGATCGGGTTCTTGTCGTTTCACCGGATGAAGTCCACGGCTCGTCCTCGATGTCAGGACTGGCCGTTGTGGTATGCGCGGTTCGTTTGCCTTCCGAATACGGAGGCTCCTGTGGATCGCCGGCGTCCTCAGCGGCCTGCGCCCGGCGCTTACTATGATATCGATCTTTCGAAGCCTTTGACAAAATCAATCTTTTAGCAGACGACGGTCGGAAAAAACTTAACCCAACTTTCGCCCCCAATTTATAATAAAATAGTGATTAGAGTTGAGATATGGAGAATAGCACCCGGTGTGGTTCTGAAACGCAATGAAGAATATTGAAAAAGGCCGTTGGCAGCAAGGAGTTGTCCGACTCTTCGACTCTTTAAAGGCAGAGGCTGCCCAGCTTGCAATCAACAGCTTTTACATTATACTTACTTGAAGTTTCAATTCTCACAAGAGCTTGTTTTTTTCTTTTATTTCTTGTTCTCTCAAGAAAGAAAATCAACATGGCTCTTGGAAGTGTTTTTCAATTGATCGTATTAATCTCCACCTTGATGAAACTCCTGTGAGGGTGTTTTTTTTGGGGGGATATGTTTGCCCCAGAACTAATATTTACTTTATCAATGAGGGTGCGTAATGAAAAGAAAGTTGTGTTTTTTGCTTGCAATTATGTTTGCCAATTTATCTGGATGGAGCCTGACACGGATAACTCCGATTAATTCAGCGGAGGCAATATTCGCTCCTTTCTGGGATACTTCACATGAAGAACATAAAAACTGGCAAATTACGAAGGGCAGCTGTAAGCCCAATTGGACCGGATTGATTATTCAATGGCAAAAAAAAGATTTGGAAGCTGGGAAACCGGTTTTTGAATTTATTCGTGAAGACGAATTTTCCTGTGCATCGTACGATCAGCTCATGCTGTCCGGCATGGCTCCTGAAGGCTGTAAATTGCGCGTGACAATCGATACCGATCAGGGAACATGCGCCTTGGAATGGATATCAAAGCGTTCTGTGCGCGATGAATATATTCTGCCTTTGCAAGGGGCGAGCATCATTAAGAAAATCACCATCGGCATTTTTGCTACAGAGAGAAACCAGGTTTGCAATGGTTCCATCCTTTGGCTTGGGTTGCAAGATAGTATAAGGCTCAAGCAGATGCTGGGACGGCAAAAGGAATTTATGACACAGCCACTTGACGTATTTCTAGCGCCCAAGGGCACGATCCCCTCTTTTACCGGCGGAGTTAATTTGCTTGCTCCTGCTGAAACTTTGAAAGCCGTGCAGGAAAAGTATCAGATTGACAAAGCAAAAGCAGGTCATGAATTGCTTGGCGAAAAGGAATTGGAAGAATATGCACCTGAAACATTGTTTTCGGATTCATTACCCTTTTCCAATCTATATCTTTTTGGCAGGGTACGTGACGAAAACCGCAACTTCAAAAAGATCCGTGGGCTTATCAGTAAGGGATTGATTTCCAAAAATCAGGAAATGCTGGAGAAAGCCGTCCGAACAGCGATTGTTTTTGCCCTGACCCCGAATTGGGACTCCTCTTTTTTGTCTGCCTTTCCAGGCAGCGGATGGGATCAGAGGGTCTTCAGCAATGCTTTTGTCGTTGAAGAAGTGGCTTTGGTTTTGGATTATTGCGATGAACTCCTCTCAACGGCCGGACGTAATTTATTACTAAAACGTCTTTCCCTGGAAGGATTAGGCCAAATTAACTATAATATCTGGCGTTACAGCTATCTCTTCGGCAATAATCAACTTTCTGTTTTCACCCGCGGCCGAGTAGCCGCATATCTCGTTTTGGAAAAAACTCGTTATTGGAATGGT
>Ga0172378_10003294_pt1 | contig 15216 bp, 15 predicted proteins | sample GrowelOW332metaG_FD_119755 | JGI IMG/M metagenome (GOLD analysis project Ga0172378, IMG submission 119755) | Groundwater microbial communities from an aquifer near a municipal landfill in Southern Ontario, Canada - Pumphouse #3_1 metaG | ecosystem: Environmental > Aquatic > Deep subsurface >... | reverse complement strand
ATGGAGGGCAGTATGAATTATCAGGTAGCGAATGAGATTATTAAGTTGGTGGTGTCAGATCATGGTGCTGAGATGCAGTCGATCACAAAGGACGGGCATGAATATCTGTGGAGCGGTGATGCGAAGTACTGGAAGGAACATGCGCCTGTGCTGTTCCCATACGTCGGAAGATTTACAGATGGGAAGTACACTCTGAACGGAACTGAATATGAGATGGGTATTCACGGGTTCGCAAAGAGAAATGAATTTACTGTTATTCGGCAGGAGGATAACAAGCTGGTCTTCGAACTGCGCGATAATGAAGAGACCAGAAAAGAGTACCCGTGTGCATTTGTTTTGACTGTTACTTATGAACTGAAAGGCAATATGATCGCCATTGAGTACAAGGTGAACAACCCGTCGGATGAGCGCATGTTCTTTGGAATAGGTGCACACCCGGGATTCAGTGTGCCGCTCGAAGAGGAACTTTCATTCAAGGATTATTATCTGGAATTTTCCAGGAACAGCAGACCGTACAGGATAGGAATGTCTGAAACCTGCTTCCTCAATGGGAAAGACAGCGAATATGAGCTGGCTGGCGGCAACAGGATAAACCTGAAGCATGACCTCTTTGATAACGATGCCATAGTGCTGAAGGATATTGCGGATGAGGTCACGATAGGGTCTGATAAGGGCAGCAGAAAAGTGACAGTATCATATCCGGATTTCCCCTATATCGGTTTCTGGCATGCGCCGAAGAAGGACGCACCTTACGTTTGTGTAGAGCCATGGGTATCACTTCCTTCGAGACAGGGTATTGTCGAGGAATTCATGGATAAGTGTGATATGGTAAGACTTGATGCACATAAGGAATACAGCAATAAGTGGAGCATAAAGATCGATTAGTTGCCAGATTGTCCTTTTTGACTTGTGTTTCGTATAAATGTAGAAAGACTTTTCACATCTGAAGAAAGCGTATTTACCCAGGGAGAGTTTTGAATGAAAAAGGAATTGCTTGATAAAGAAGTAATCTGTATTTATGACACAAGGGCAATACAAAAATTCATATTTTCCAATAACTATAATATAGACATAATCGGAGCCGGCAACATTGTGAGCGATGTTTTGCAGGAAGCCTTGAGGTATGCTATTGAGAATAATCAGGGGATGCCTCTTGGCAGGGATGAGTACTGTATGTCTGAGATGGAAGACCTGGACAATGTTCCCTATTTTGATGATCAGAAGATCAGGGCACAGGTAGTAACGATAGGGGGCGGCAACGCCTTTATGCTGTATAGGACAGGGAGACTTTGCAGTGAAGTAAGCAAGGCTTTTTCCCGCTATATTCTGGAGCACACATATTCACTTCAGGTCGCTGTTGCCGCAGTCGCGAAGACCGAAAACATGGATAATGATATAAATCAGTTGTATCTGAAACTTGACAGAATCAAGAATACCGAAGCTTTTTCACATCCACTTGGAACATTGCCGATCATAAAAAAAGAAAAAACGAGCGGAGCACCTGTCATAGGTACAGATAAGGATACAGGAGAAGAAATCTCCATGCAGACTTTTTTCAGAAGGGAAAAAGTCAGGACAGATAAGCATCTTCAAAATAAGGTCAGGACACTCGGTGAACTGAGCAAATACAATGATAAACTCGCATATATCCATATGGATGGGAACAGTATGGGGCTGACTATTGGCAGAATTATGGGTTCCATAAGTGATTACAAAGAAGGAATTATCGCCAGGCGCAGGTTGAATATGAATATTATGAATCAATATATGCAGACACTGGCCGTTTCCAGAGACTGGCTGTTAACACGAATGGTCGATGATGGTATTCCGGCAGAAGAGTCAGAAAGGTATTTTCAGGAACTCCATGCAGGCGGAGATGATATAAATATTGCGATGAATGCCAGATATAGTTTTATGTTTGTAGAGCATTTTATAAAGGAAGTCTCCAAAAAAACACTGTGGAATGACGACAGATTGGGAATAATCTATTTCAGTGTCTGCGCAGGGATAGCATTAGTTTCAGCTGATGTTTCCTGCGGAATGGGCTTATGGCTTGCGGAAAGCTGCTGTGAAACAGCCAAGAATGAGGCGAAAAAACCGATCAATCTGATTAACGGTAATGTCGGAAACTGGATAGATTTTCACATAAATGAAGATTCCTATATAAATGATATTGATACAATAAGGGAGGACAGGTTCAAAACAGATACCAATACTTATCTTTGTCTGCGTCCTTATTGTGTTGACAGGGAGCGATCGGACACACCTACATATTATGAAAAATTCAAGACACTTTGTCGTATGCTTCAAAACGGGATTTATGAAGAAAAAGTCACCAGGATGCTGTTGGATGGATATGGAGTCGGAATGTCATATATGGATAATCAGCTGAAGAGTTTTGAACTCCTTGGTGGGGAAATACCGGACTCAATCGGAAAAGCTTACGTGAGAGTTGCAGGAAGAGAAGGCAATTACGCCAATTGGTTCGACGCTCTGCAGGTTATGGATTATATGGGAAAAGCCAGAATATGATCATGTTTATCAGTTTTGAAAAAATGGAGTGTGAATATGCCTTTACTTAGAATAGAGCTTTTAGAGAACTGCTATATTACATCTGGGGATACGTATAATTCATACATAAAGGAAGATGTCTTTTTTGATCGTTTTGGTTTCCCATTCGTGCCAGCTGTCTACATAAAGAAAAGACTCAGCGATGTTGCACAAAGTGTTATAAGCAGTACTCAGATCGAGCAGATATTCGGCCGGAATCATGAGAGGGGCTGTCTTGTTCTGGACAATGCGCTTGTTGAAAACAGAGACAGTATGCTCATGGAAATAACAGGCAGTGATGATCCATATATCAGTAACGCTTCTAACATACTTGGTCAGTTTACTTCATACTACACATATTACAGACGCGGTAAGGAATACAGGGCACGCTACCTGAAAAGTTCGTTGATATTTGAATCATATTTTGAACTTGAGAAGGAATACAGGGAGCCATTTGAGCAATGTGTGAATTTGCTCGACATACTGAGCTATGATCGAAAGAGCCACGTCACGTGCAGTATAGATTGGGAATATCAGAAACCGCGTTAAGGCAGCGCTGTGAGTGATATGGATATACAGGAGACAGAAGACGCATATCGGCTGGAGTACAGCCTGCAGTTACTGTCAACAACCTGTATAAGTAATACGATCGATAACAATTCATTGACAGTACCATATATCCCCGGAAGAGAGATCCGCAGGATTCTGGAGAAGAGATTCGGAGAAAAGCTCGAAAACGGATCAGGTGGGGACTGCGTTAAGTGCTCCTATGCTTACTGTGATATTGGTGGCAGAAGAGGAGTCCCGATGCCTGCAAGCTATTCTGTTACCAAGACGGATAAGAAGCAGCTCCGGGATAAATTATCGAATGGCAGACGACCTGATGATTATGCCCAGTTAAAAAATATCTCGGGATCATTTGTGAGGGACATCGATGAAGAGAATATCAGATCAATGTCAGTAAGCACATGCAGGGGAAATCTATCATATCCAAATGACCGTGGAGATAATGCCCCGGAAAAAAGACTATATGTAGGATTGAATCTTGAACAGAGTTTTCGTGGATTCATCGAAGGTAACAGAAAGCAGATAATGAAGATATACAGATCAATTGCTGCTGACGGGAATGTAAGGGTAGGCGGTCATTCGGAAATCGGATTTGGTAATGCTTATATATCCGTAGACAGAGTATCAGTAAAGCAGACGGAACCAGAATATGCCACTGAAATAACGGTACTTGCCGTTTCTCCGCTGGTACTTAAGAATGACAGAGGATTGTACAGCGATAATACAGAATACCTTGTTAAGGAACTGGAAAGGCAACTGAATTGTCCGGGTAGCCTTGAACTTGTAAAGTGCTATAAATCATACGTTCCACTGATTGAAAAGAATGATAAATGGAATGAAGTGAATCCGGTAATGTACGGTTCAGCAAGCGGATCCATATTCAGAATCAGAAGAAAGGACGGGGAAAAGTTCGATTTCTCCAAAATTTCCAGCACATTTATAGGCTCTGATGTGGCTGACGGCCGCGGAGAAATAATGACACATCCCGCAGTTGATATTTATTATCGGACAATAGCCAAGGAGGAACAGGGGACAGATGGAATCAGGAAACGCAGGTGCGATGACCCCAAGCCGGGAATACATTTGGTAAGGCATCTTCAACAGGAACACATATATGAAACCGCCAATCTGATGGGACGGGTAGATGCGGAGGAATTTTTCAACAATAATTACAGGAACCTCGCAAAACTGCTGAAAGACATGTATGGCAATAACTGGAATAATGAAGATGTTATGAAATATTACATGAACGGTATAACAGAAGCTGTGAAATGCATGAACGTGGAGGACAACGGTGAACATTGAGATAATACCTGTAAAGGGTCATATACTTGCATATTCATATGAATCTCTTCTTTTTGACCGTTATATAGTAGAAAACGGCAGAATTGTATTGAGCACGGGAATGTGTTTTGAAGATAAAGGGTATTATGAGATTCATTGTTTTGATGAGATGAACGAATACCGCTTCCTTAGCGATGATGGCAAAACAAATGAATTTGTCCTCAGTGCCGACGAAGAAACTGATGATGCTGATTCCTTTGTATATACTGAGAAGCAACTGATTCAGGACAGATATACGGAAGATAATAACAGAGCATATCTTACAGTTGTAAATCGTTTTAAATTTACAGAAGACGATGCAATTTATCTGGATGATTACAGACTCGCGGGGGTTACACATGAATAAGAAGGTATGGAAAGAAATGGTAAGCATAGCCGGCCCGGCAATCGTAGAAAGCCTGTTCATGATTTTTATTGGCATGATAGATACAAAGATGGTCGCTGGAATGGGGAGGCGGGCTGTATCTGCGGTTTCTCTGACAAATCAGCCGAAACTTTTCTTCTTCACAATTTATTTCGCACTGGCAACTTGCCTGACTATATGTGTTTCTAACAGTTATGGCAAAAAGGACAGCGCAGAAGCGAGCAAATAACTCGTTGCCATCATGAGGCTCACTGCAGTTATTGCCATAGCAGGCGGTGTGATACTGTATTTCTGCGCAAGACCGGTAATGATAGTGTGCAGTAATCAGAAAGATACAATGGACATGTCAGTCGAGTATTTCAGAATAATAATGGGAGGAATGGTGTTCCAATCCCTCACGCTGATGATGAATGCAGCGTTGCGTGGCATAGGCAAAACAAAGATCACCCTGTTATCAAATTCTGTCATTGGTGTGACGGATATTATCTTTAATTATTTCCTTATAGGCGGCGAAGCCGGGTTCCCGGCATTGGGAGTTGCCGGTGCAGCATATGCGACAGTCATCGGGACAGCATTTGGCTTTGTCGTGAGTCTTATTCCTTTCCTCAGTCATAAGGGCTTTATGAGCCTTACTGACAAAGAAAAGCTCAAAGGATTCAGTGAAAGGGAAATGCTACGGAAGATCAGGCCGACAGTGCTTAATCTTTTCGGAGAGAATTTCCTTATGCGTATTGGTTTTCTGATATCGGGAGTTATTGTCGCCCATATAGGATCATTTAATACCGCCGTATATTCAATCGGAATGATCCTCATGAATATTTCAATCGCGTTTGGAGAGGGACTTCAGACGGCCTGCGTTGCATTGATAGGCCGGTGCTGCGGTGCAGATGAAAGGGAAAAGATCCCGTCATATCTGAAGACAGCTCTGATCACCGGAGCTATATTGGCTGTTATAATTGCTTCTTCATACGCTTTATTTGGAGAGGAGTTCTTCAGATTCTTCCTGAACGACAAACGGTTTGCCAAGATGGGAAGTTCAGTCAGCCTTATCGTGGCATTTGTATGTATATTCCAGATAGAAAGATCGGTATACATAGGAGCTATGCGGGGAGAAAAAGAGGTCGTTATCCCGAGGCGTATAGCAACGCTGTGTGTATTAGTAATAAACCCCTTACTGAGTTATGTATTCGGAATCGTAATGAGATATGGAATATGGGGAATCTGGATATCAATTGCGATTGATCAGGTGATCTGGTTTATATGTACCAGAGTGTGCTACAAAAAATTTCTGGATGACAAAATGAAATGAGCATTTGTGAAACCCTGGAGGTACTGGTTTGTTCCTGAATTTTTCAAATCATCCACACAGTGTATGGCAGACGAAGCAATGTGAGGCTGCCGGTAATTATGGCGAGGTAATTGATTTTCCTTTTCCGCAGATAGACCCTGCGGCATCTTCGGAGGATGTGGAAAAACTGGCCAGAGTTTATGTTGACAAAGTGATAAAAATGAACCCTGATGTTGTTTTTGCGGCGGGAGAATTCACATTCACATATCTTGTAGTGAGAGGTCTGTTGCAGGCAGGTGTCAGGGTCGTCAGTTCATGCTCAGAGCGTAGGACCGTGGAAATCGCAGGGGATGACGGCACTCTGACAAAGAGCGTGAAGTATGATTTCGTGCAGTTCAGGGACTACTCAGATAATATATAACGCGCCAGATTATGTTACAAAACGAGCGAAAATTGCTCGAATTATGTTACAAATTATACAGTTCAACGCAGATAAAAGGAGCTTTAATGGATTACAGCGAGCTTAAGAAGAATAAGGAAATTCAGGTGTACTACAAGAAAGGTAACGATATCCTCGGAAAGATGGGATATACGGATCATTCTGTCGGACATGCGGAGCTGGTAGCACAGGAGGCGGCTCATATTCTTGATTATTTTGGATATTCGGAGCACGAGGTGGAGCTCGCAAGAATTGCGGGCTATCTTCATGATATAGGCAATGCGATAAACCGTTCTCATCACGCGGAATACGGATCGCTCCTTGCAAATGATATTCTTAAGGGTACGGACCTGCCGCTTGCGGACAGGGTAACGGTCGTAGCGGCCATTGCAAATCATGATGAATCGACGGGAACAGCAGTCGATCCGGTCTCTGCTGCGCTGATAATAGCAGACAAAACAGATGTCCGCCGCAATCGTGTCCGCACGAAGGATCCTGTGATGTTCGACATTCATGACAGAGTGAATTACGCCGTGGTCGGGCAGAATATTCACTGCGATAAAGAGAAGAAATCGATAACGCTTAATCTTGAGATAGACGAGAGTATATGTACGATGTACGATTATTTTGAAATATTCCTGGGAAGAATGGTAATGTGCAGACGCGCGGCAGAGATGCTCGGAGTGACATTCAAGCTCAAGGCGAACGGGCAGAAGGTACTGTAAATAGGATGAAAATGTGAGGTGAATATGAACATATATGTTGATGCAAACGCAGGTCATGACGGTAACGGTCTTAAGGAAACGCCGTACAGAAGAATAGGTGAGGCCGCCAGGGCAGCGATGTCCGGAGATGTCGTGCTCGTTGCTCCCGGTACATATCGCGAAAATGTTGAACCGATACATGCAGGCGAAGAAAACGCGCGCATAACGTACCGCAGCACTGAGCCTCTCGGTGCCGAAATAACAGGCGCGGAAGAAGTCCGGAACTGGAAGCCTTACAAAGAAAATGTCTGGGTCACGAGGATAGATAACGGGATCTTCGGTTCCTATAATCCGTACACGACCTGGGTCTTCGGAGACTGGTATTTTGCAAAGAGAGATAAGCATACGGGCTGCGTCTGGCTTAATGATGAGGCACTTTATGAAGCGACGTCTCTCGAAGCCTGCATAGAGGGCGCAGTCTACGATTGTTCATGGAATCCTGAAGCGTCCAAACGCAAGTGGTTCGCAGAGCAGGATGTCACAACAAATGAGACAGTAATTTACGCTAATTTCCAGGGCGCTGATCCGACGAAAGAGAACGTCGAGATCACGGTGAGGCGTGAGTGCTTCATGCCTCAGCAGAACGGAATCGGTTACATCACGGTCAGCGGTTTCAATATCAACAAGGCCGCGACGACGTGGGCTCCGCCGGCCGCATATCAGGATGGAATGATAGGCCCGCACTGGTCCAAAGGCTGGATAATAGAGGACTGCGAGATCTGGGGCAGCAAGTGCGCCGGTATTTCGCTCGGCAAATATTGTGATCCTGCAAACGACCATTTCTTTACGACAAAACATGTGAAGAGCCCCACACAGATGGAGCGCGATGCGGTATGCCGCGGCCAGTATCACGGATGGCTGAAGGAAAAAGTAGGGAGCCACATTATCCGCCGCAACAATATTCACAACTGTGAGCAGGGCGGAATCATTGGACGTATGGGTGGTGTCTTCAGCATTATCGAGGACAATCACATTCATCACATCAATAACATGATGGAGCTTGGCGGCGCCGAGATCGCCGGCATCAAGATGCATGCCGCGATCGATGTCGTCATGAGGCGTAATCATATCCATAACTGCACTATGGGAATCTGGACAGACTGGGAGGCTCAGGGAACGCGCATCACGAAGAATCTCCTTCACGATAATGAGCGTCCTTCTTATGCAAAACAACTGGAGGGCGGCATGATGTGTCAGGATCTTTTTGTCGAGGTGGGTCATGGCCCGACTCTTATCGACAACAACATTCTGTTGTCTGATGCTTCGCTCAGGTTTGCGACAGAGGGAGTCGCTCTTGTCCATAACCTTATCTGCGGTGCATTCACGATAGTGGGCGGTGGCACTGGCTGGCGCTACACTCCGTATCACATGCCCCATCGCACGGAAGTCATGGGCTTCATGACCATACTTCACGGGGATGACCGCATTTACAACAACATTTTCGTCCAGAAGTGGTCGCCCGAGCCGTTCCTGATAAGACATGACAGTGATGACAAGACCGAAACAGAGAACCGCGTGGTGGGGACACATGTTTTCAATGAGTATCCGACTTACGACGAATGGATATCGCAGTTCGAGATGGATAGAGAGATTCCTGACATGGCAAAACTTGAACCTGCGCACAACAGTCATCTGCCTGTGTGGATAAACGGGAACGCGTATTTCGACGGTGCGAAGGCCTGCAGCAAAGAGAAGTCGAATCTTGTCGATGATGAACATAAGGTGACGGTGGATGTTGTTGCCGAAAATGATAGTAATTATAATAATGATGCAGGTGATGACCATTGCAATAATGTGGTTAACAGTAACGGGCAATCAGGAGATGGCCGAGAGTATAAATTAAAGACAAATCTCTATGAGTATCTTGCTGATTTCAAATGCGGAATGATCAATACGTCGATTCTCGGCAATGCATTCGAGCCCGATGAACCGTTTGAAAATCCGGATGGAACACCGATCACATTTGATTCGGATTATCTGGGGAATCACAGAGGGATCGATGTTATACCGGGACCTTTCGCGGCAGCAGAAGACGCTAAGAGTATCATTTGGTGAATCAATAATGATGTGTGAGAATTATTAACAGCGGACAGTAGAATGATTAAGCGGATATATGTGTTTTGAGCGCAGCCATTGCACAGTAATAGACAGGAAAGGACAGGACTTATTATGACAAACGATCTTTCTAAAACCCCAAAACTCGGTTTCGGATTAATGAGACTCCCCAGGAAGGGGCTGGCAATTGATATAGAGCAGACATCACAGATGGTGGACATGTTCCTTGATGCGGGTTTCACTTATTTCGATACGGCATTTGTTTATCCGGGGTCGGAACCTGCAACAAAGAAGGCACTGGTAGAGAGACATCCGCGTGAATCATATACGCTTGCGACAAAACTTAATATAACAGCCGCGCCTACAGCAGGTATGGCAAAGGATGAGCTCAAGAAGAGCCTTGCAAGGACGGGGGCGGGGTATATTGATTTCTATCTGTTGCACGCAATAATGGGAAATAATTACAAAAAATTTGAGAAATTCGGCATTTGGGATTTTGTGGAAGATCAGAAGAAGAAAGGGCGCATAAAGCATTATGGGTTCTCGTTTCATGACGGGCCGGAATTGCTTGACAAGCTTCTGACTGAGCATCCCGGTGTCGATTTTGTTCAGCTTCAGATCAACTACGCAGACTGGGAGAATAAGTCTGTCACTTCGAGAGCAAATTATGAAGTGGCGAGAAAACACGGAAAGCTCATTACTGTCATGGAACCTGTAAAGGGAGGCACACTTGCCAATCCGCCTGAGGAAGTGCAGGAGCTTTTCCATGCATATGATCCCGACGCATCAGCGGCTTCGTGGGCGATACGTTTTGTAGCGTCACTCGATGGAATACTGACAGTTCTGTCAGGGATGTCCAATGTGGCTCAGATGGAGAATAATCTTTCTTACATGAAAAATTTCAAACCTCTTAATGAAGAGGAACAGAAGATCATCCAGCAGGCACAGAGGATCATGGGCAATTCAAGGACCATCCCATGCACGGCATGCCATTACTGCACGAAAGGGTGTCCCATGCAGATACCGATTCCTGAGATATTCGCGGCAATGAACAAGCAGCTTGGAAACGGACAGTATGACGCGGCTGCAGCTGACTATGAGAAAGTCACATCTAAGGGACACAGAGCTTCGGACTGCATCAAGTGTAAGCAGTGTGAGAACGCCTGCCCGCAGCATATCAAAGTCACAGAGTGTCTGGAGCAGTGCGCGGAAGCACTGGAAAAATCTTAATTATGAAAGACACCTATACAATTCCCAAATACTATAAGGATTTCCAATGTCTTGGCTCAGGCTGCAGGCACAACTGCTGCATGGGCCTTGCTGTCGGAATCACAATGAAGGAATACTTCAGGCTCAACGCGCTTGACTGTAGCCCAAAGCTGCGCCGCCTGCTTGACGATGCGCTTGTCCGCATCCCCGGAGGAACTGAAGAACTTTATGCGAGGATCGAGCCTGATTATCTTGGACGCTGTCATTTGCTGTCTGAGGAAGGACTCTGCCTGTTGCAAAAAGAGTGCGGCTTTGATGCGCTCACCGGGGTCTGCGCTTGTTTTCCCAGGAGCCCCAGACGCGATCCTGCTGTACTCGAATGCTCATGCTCGAATGCATGTGAAGCGACATTGCGGCTGCTTCTGCATGATAAAGACGCCATGAGCCTGACCACGGCGGGACTTGAGTTCAGCAATCTTTCACCATATCCGGCATCAATGTGCGATCCTTTTGCGGCATCCAAAACAAAGATCCGCCTTCGTTTCATGGAAGCACTCACTGATACGTCGCTGACATTTCATGATCGTATAACGCATCTTTCTGATATGTATGATCATTCGGAGTATGAACCAACGGAATATGAACAAAAATCGGATTACGAACCGGGGTTTACGCCTGAACGCTTTGCCTTTCTTTCGTGCCTTATAAACTGGTGCGGGAAGAGTTATGAATCACTCGCGCCCTACACAGTATGGAATCTTGGCGCCTGTCAGGATTCTGGCAGTATCTCTTGCGAAAACTCTTATGGTATTTCTGCGCCCGATAATGTTATCCGTGTTCCGATACGCTTCACAGAAGAGGCTTTTATTCCGGCAATAACAGCGGTGCACGAAAGGTTCAGAGGTTTTGACGATTTTCTGGGACGGGTATTTGCAAACGATGTCTTCTATCGCGGGTTCCCATTCGAGGACACAAATATAAGACTTGGCGAAGCCGTAAGGATACTGTGCTGCAGCGCGGATATTCTCCTTGTTCTGTGTGCAGCCAATCTTGGAGCTTTCTCATCAGAAGATGATCTCATTGACTTGTTCGCGGCTTTCTTCAGGATGGTAGAGCTCACAGATTTCCAGCACAATATTTCCATCAGGATGCGCGCTTATGAAAACGACAACAGCGATGATGATCCTGATGCAACTCCTACAGCGTCTTAACGAAGGCCGTCACAGCGCGTGACTTTGCGCCTTTCCTGCCTATCACAATGATCGGCAGTTGAACATCCGGTGACAGAGGGATTGTTGTGACGCCGTTGTGCCTGAATATTTCGAAGTTGCCCAGCGGCAGCAGACTTATACAATTGCCGAGTGAAACCGAACTTAAGATTGATTCCGGCCGGGCGGTCCCGATTATTGTGGGACTGATCCCGGCTTTTTTAAACTCATCAATGCACAGACTGTATATGGATGTATAGGGATTCATCAGAACAAATTTCCCGTCAGCTATATCCTTTAACGACAGGAACTTTTTCCTGCATAGACTATGGCCAGAGGGCAGGACAGCGACCAGCCGGTCCGTGCAGATGACGCCCTTCTGAGTTGAATCTTTATCAAGCATTGATTTTCTTGCAATTATTAGATCATATTTTCCATTATGGAGACCGGACATAAGCTTCTCCTCTTCGACTTCTTCCTGAATCAGCTGTATGTCAGGATTTTTCTGCATGAAATCCCTGAATATCTCTGCAATACCATATTGCGCCTGGAAAGGAAGAGTACCGATCCTCAGGATATTTTCGTCACTGCGGTGCAGAGCATAAAGCCTGTCGAGTGAGCAATGATACTGGTTTAGCAGCGACTGTGCTTCTTTGTAAAACAATTCTCCTGCATCAGTGAGCACAGCCTTCCGGCGGCTTCTGTCAAGGAGACTCACGCCTAACTCTTTCTCGAGTTTCTGAAGCTGCTTGGAAAGCGCCGACTGCGTTATGTGAACACGCTCCGCCGCATCGTAGAAATTTTTCTCCTCAGCAACTGCTATAAAATACTCAAGCTGATCGAATGTCATAGATACCTCCGGAATAACTCATTTCATTCCTTTATGGAATCAATTGTACATCTATTTGAATTGATTGCACAGATAGATGTGGCTGATACTGTTTACAGAAGTGTTCATTATTTGCTGTTAACTGGAATTTGGAGTTGAGAAAGCTCACGGATTACGTTTGGTTGCCGGCTTACCCGCGAAACGCGGTGGTTCATCAAAATCGCGGGTAAGGAAGCGAGTCATGCAAGAGCACGATCAGCAGGCTTACCCGCGAAACGGGGCAGTTCAACAAAATCGTGGGTAAGGAAGCAAGTCAGGCAAGAGCACGATCAGCCGGCTTACCCGCGAAACGGGGCAGTTCAACAAAATCGCGGGTGAACAGACAAATCATTCAGGTTTTACTGGAGGGTATAATGATCGATCAATATGATACAGGCATAGACAGTCTCAGGAGTGCAATAGAGTTCCTGGAGAAGATCCCGGGACAGATAATCAGGACGGATGTTGAAGTGGATCCCAAAGCTGAGCTTTCTGGTGTTTACAGATATGTAGGCGCCGGTGGAACGGTCATGAGACCGACAACTATAGATGGCCCTGCAATGATATTCAACAATGTCAAAGGACATCAGGACGCAAGAGTCGTCATAGGAATGATGGCGAGCCGTGAACGCGTTGCAAGAATGTTCGGTTGCAGCAAAGAAGATTTGGGACATCTTGTAATGGAGTGTGCGGCGCATCCGATCCAGCCTGTGGTAAAAGGCAGAAAGGTTCGCCCTCAGGCTGACTGCGAGAGCATGGAGATAAATAATAACCATGCAGATGGGGAGAGCTCGGTATCAAAAGCTGATTCATTTCCTCCCTGCCAGGAGGTTATTCATCTTGCTGCTGATCCGGGTTTTGACCTGAATAAATTCATTCCTGCACCGACCAATACACCGGATGACGCGGGACCATACATAACACTGGGAATGTGTTACGCCACGCACCCTGACACCGGCCTTTCGGATGTGACTATTCACCGCATGTGCATTCAATCCAGGGATGAACTGTCAATCTTTCTTCAGCCGGGTTCTAGGCACATCGGAGCGATGGCAGAGCGAGCGACAGAACTGGGACAGCCACTTCCGATATCAGTCTCAATAGGCGTAGATCCGGCGATCTCGGTCGCATCTTGTTTTGAGCCGCCGACAACACCGCTGGGCTTCAACGAACTTTCGATTGCGGGCGCGCTCCGCGGGAAACCCGTTGAGCTCACGCCTTGTGTAAGTATTCATGAGAATGCAATTGCTAATGCTGAGTATGCTATCGAGGGCGAGATCCTGCCCGGCAGCAATCATGTAATAGAGGATCAGAATTCACACACGGGCTATGCAATGCCGGAATTTCCGGGGTATAACGGCCATGCGAGCCACGAGTGCTGGCTGCTTAAGGTAAAGGCTGTCACACACAGAAAAAATCCAATAATGCAGACCTGCATCGGACCGTCAGAGGAGCATGTGAACATGGCGGGAATCCCGACAGAAGCATCGATACTGGGCATGCTCGAAAAGGCGCTGCCTGGCAAGGTGGCGAACTGTTACTCGCACCGTGCCGGCGGCGGCAAGTACATGGCAATCCTTCAATGCCGCAAAACTGTCCATACCGACGAGGGCAAGCAGCGGCAGGCTGCATTGCTCGCATTCTCGGCATTTCCGGAGCTCAAGCACGTGATCCTTGTTGATGACGATGTTGATATTTTTGATTCGAACGATGTGCTGTGGGCGATGAATACGAGATTTCAGGGAGACAGGGACATCATTACGATCCCGGGCGTGCGCTGCCACCCGCTCGATCCAAGCTCCAGCCCGGAGTACAGCAATTCAATAAGGGACATCGGGATATCATGCAAAACAATTTTTGACTGCACAGTTCCTTTTGACATGAAGGATAAGTTCAAGCGCGCACAGTTCATGGAGGTCGATCCTGAAAAATGGACAAGAAAATAATAGTCGGGGCATCGGGTGCAAGCGGGTTCCCACTTCTCATAAAGTGCCTTGAACTCATACGCGAAGCACAGGGGTATTCGTCGGAACTCATACTGAGCGATGCTGCTGAGCTGACCGCCGGATATGAGATGGATAATGGCTGGAATATTGATAAAGTGAAAGCGCTTGCCGGCAAAACTTACGACATAGATGACACAGGTGCCGCTCCGGCAAGTGGTTCTTACAAAAATGCCGGGATGCTTGTTGTTCCATGCTCGATGAAAACACTGGCCGGAATTCACAGCGGATATGCGGAGAATCTGCTCCTTCGCGCTGCGGATGTCACGATAAAAGAACAGAGAGAAATTGTTTTGGCGGTCCGGGAATCACCGCTCTCACCGATACATCTGCGGAATATGTATGAGCTGTCGATGATAAGGGGAGTGCACATAATTCCGCCGATGATGACATTTTACAACCGTCCGGAATCCATAGAGGAGATGACATATCACATCGCGGCAAAACTGGTGGAGCCGTTCGGGATAGAGGCGCCGCTCTATAAGCGCTGGAATGCAGAGGACTGATATGACAACAAAACACTTGAGCATTGAATCCACATGGGTGGGAGATGACCT
>Ga0172378_10003291_pt1 | contig 15219 bp, 15 predicted proteins | sample GrowelOW332metaG_FD_119755 | JGI IMG/M metagenome (GOLD analysis project Ga0172378, IMG submission 119755) | Groundwater microbial communities from an aquifer near a municipal landfill in Southern Ontario, Canada - Pumphouse #3_1 metaG | ecosystem: Environmental > Aquatic > Deep subsurface >... | reverse complement strand
GCTATGATGTTTATTCACCTAAATTGGTGAAAACATTTTAATCGACAAAGCCCTGCAACCATTATTTTTACAGGGCTTGTCGATTTTTTTGAATTTATCGCTGCGGATTTAAGGTATTCTTTCTTTCGTTCCTGTTACCTAATCCGTGATAATCTTTTTACCATCCCCTCAGTCCGTAAACAAAAGATCCTATCCATTCATGAAAAATTCCCTGCCATTTCGAAAATAATGAAAAATCAGGGAAAATATCAGTAAATAAATACTGCGGATCAATGGATACATCGGTAACATAAGGAACAGAATGTATCCCTACCTTTTCAAAGCATCTAAGCGAACGTTCCATATGCATAGCCGAAGTAATCAGCAACGAAGGGCTGCAGAGCAGACTATCCCCGATTAAACGAAGTGTGAATACGGCATTCTGACGAGTATTACGGGCTTTCCGTTCCAGAATTATATCCGAACGTTTCACACCCCATTCCTCCATCATTGACAGCAACACTTCAGGATCGTTTTGTTGTCCCGGTATATCAGCTATAGAACCGTCAGCTGCAATAATAATCTTTTTTATAATCCTTTTGTGATAGAGTCTTACAGCTTCAGTAAGCCGGTCTGCATTTTCGTTAAAATCCACACGGTGTAATCCAGGATCGTAACTTGAAAATCCACCCAGTACAATCCCGTATTTATATGTTTTTACTGTATCTATTTTACCAATATAAGGCATAGCCGATGCTTTTACAACCTCATTGTAAACCCATTTGTTAGAGCAGAACAACAGAATAAAAACAGCCAGAAAATATGAAACCTGTTTAATCCGCCTCCTTTTACAAAGAGCTGCCAAACAAACAAGCACAATCAGGTATGTTACCGGACTTGCTGTTAATGCGAATATTTTTGATAAGATAAAGAACATATAAACTTTTAACTGTTAATGTTAATCATCTGTTTTATACAAGATACCTTTATTATTTTTTTTGTCAATAAACTCATAGCAAAGCGTACGGTGTAGCCCTTCTTTTAATGTATAAGGAGCTTTATAACCACAAGAATGTGCTTTTGTTGCATCGAAATTCGTTGTTGCACAGAATTTTTTAACTCTAACAGCACTTACAGTCAATTTTTTACCTGTTATAAGACCTAAAAGATCAAAGCAATAACCTCCTAACATTCCTAACCAATAAGGAAAATGTGTTGAAAGAATGTGCTTATTCAAACTTTTTTCTACCTGATTAACAAGTTCATTCATATTTACATCAGGCTTGTCTATATAGTTGAATACATTATATCCTGACTTTATGTTCTCCAGCTGAAATTTTATGAATGCGACTATATTCCCAACATATGCCATGGATTTATAATTAGTTCCTTTTCCTACAAGGAGAAATTTCCCGGAAGAAATTTGTTTAAGTAAATTATATACATTTCCTCTATTCCGTTCTCCAAAAATTACAGTAGGACGAATGATAGTAAGAGATCTGTTTTGGGTGTTCTTGTTATACCATTCTCTTAAAATTTCTTCGGCCTGCCATTTACTTTTACCATAATGATTGAATGGATCGGCAGGATGGTTCTCATCAGGATTTTTTTTATTCAATCCATATATAGCTACAGAACTGGTAAAAACAATGTTCTTTACTCCATTTTTATCCATAGCAGAAAGTACATTTTTTGCTCCCTGAACATTTACATCATAATATAAAGAAGTAGGAGATACGTTATCCTTATGCTCAGCAGCTAATAGAATTACAGTATCCTGACCTTTCAATGCTTCATTTAATTCTTCCTGATGTCTTACATCTCCCAATGTGGTGATTTTAGGAAAGAAAAGGCTCTGTTGTTTATCGAATATCTTTATCGAAAATTCGATTTTTATCAGATTAGCCAAACGTGATCCCACAAAACCTGATCCTCCTATTAATAATATATTTTTCATTTTAATTTTTTTTACGTAAGTATTTATAAATATAACTTAAAAATAAAACTGGCATTAAACGAGGTAATCCTCTTAAAAAAATATTTTTTATATATCGAGGAGCTGATATAAAATTCATCGAATAGAATCTTTTCTGTAACATTAATTCACGTTTGAAAAATTTAAGACCTTGTCTCCTTTTTATCATATTATTCCCTATGCGAACATATACTAAATTTTCTTGTATATTGGCTGCTCTATATCCTTTTAAAAACATTCTAACCCAAAGGTAATAATCTTCATAACCAATAAATGTTAAGTAATTGCCAGAATTTAATACTGCACTTTTTTTAAATATAATAGACACATGGTTCATAGGATTTCTTTTTTTTGCGAATCTAAAAATATCCTCATGTTTTTCCGGGACTTTTCTAATACCACAAACTAAAGAAGGGGTTTTTATAAATTCAGCAATATTAGAACCTAATAAAGAAATGTCAGGATGATTTTTAAGATATTCTATTTGTTTTTTAAATCGATCCGGTGTTGAGATGTCGTCGCTGTCCATTCTTGCAATAATTTCGTTTTTACAAGTAAGAAGACCTTTTGCTAATGCTACTCCTAATCCACTATTGTTTTTTAGGCTTATAATATGCACAGGTGCTTTTTGAGCAAAATTATCTATTATAATATCAAGTTGCTCTGTTAACGGACCGTCTTTTACAATAACAATTTCTGAAGGTTTTAAGGATTGGTTATCCCATATACTTTTTAGTGAGGCTTTAAAATAATCACTTTCTTCTTCTCTGTATACTGAAATTAAAACAGAAAAATTCATTTTATTTTTTTTAATAATCTAATAAAAGTAACAAAAGAATAATGCATTTTTTTCCCAAATATTAACAGAATCAAATAATGCATTTTTTCTTTTAATGAAATCATAAGAGATTTTTTCACCCAATTTCCATCAAAATGATGTATACAATAAGTATTCTTATTTGGTGTTATTTTTTTTGTATGAAAATTTTTTGGAGAAAAATATTGACAAGGGTAAATGTTGAGAATATCTTTTATTTCTAAAATAGATTTTTGTGATATTTTTTTTTGATATAAAGATGATAATTGATTTTTTATAATTAAAGGGAGTGGCGTAATATCATATGTGCCATTGTTTTTAATAAATTTTTTCCCTATATAATAATCTAAAATTTTTTTTATCCAAGGAACCCCTTTTTCGCTTCCAATAATAGCAGCTTCAAAATCTCCTGTTGAATCCAAACCAATAAAAGATTTATTGAATAATAAATCATTAAAAGATTTCAAAATTTGTACATCAGCATCTAAATAAATGCCTCCATAATTATAAAGAGCATAAAATCGTATATAATCTGCAGCAAAAGCATATTTGTGTGCATTATAAGCTTCCTTTACCCATGTGTTATTTTGAATATCAAATTTTTTTCTATCCCATATAATAAATTCATATTCCGGAAGAAATTTTTGCCAACTTTTGATGCACTTATTTATTAGATCTGGGAACTCATCGTCACTCAACCAACAATAATGTATAATTTTTGGAATCATTTTTGTAAATTTTTAAATAATTTTTCCCATATGGAATATATTTTTTCATCAGAAAAATTATCTGAATTTTTAATTGCATTAATACCAAACCTTTTCCTTAATTCTTTATCTTTTATTAATTGTTCTATTCTATTAGCCATTTCATTAATATCATATGGTTTAACTAGGAAACCATCAATCCCATTATGTATAATATCTCGTGGTCCTGTATCACAATCAAAGCTTACGATTGGTAATCCAAAGGATTGGGCTTCTAATAATACCATTGGAAAACCTTCAAATCGAGAAGTCATAATATATATTGAAGAATCAATATACATTTTGGAAATTTCCTTTATTGGTTTCATTAAACATATTCGGTGTTTCAGTTTTCTTTTTTTTATTTCATCGTTTAACCATTTTTCTAATGGCCCTTCACCTATAATACAAAGATTCCAGTCCGGTATTTTATGCGAAAGTTTTTCAAATATATCCAGTAAATAATTATAACCTTTTTGATAGGATAGTCTACCAATAGCTAATAATTGTTTCCGTGCTTTTTTATTAGAAAAATCTTTAATTATTATAGGTGTAAACGTTCTAGCATTTGGAATGGTATAACAATATTTGGATATTTTAGATAAAAATATTCTATCTTTTTGTGTTAAAGAAACAACTGCATTGAGTTTTTTGTAATATAATATACGAAGTATACTCCAAATTTTATTGACAGATTTATAAGAATTGTGTTCACAACCAATTCTTATCATGTATGGATAATTGATATTCGAAAGTAAAATATTAGGATATGTACCTATTCCTAAAACAAAAGACTTATTTCTATTTGATTTCAAATAGTTTTTCAAACTAAAAAAAGTTTTTATTTTATAATATATATTTTGAATTTTGTTGTTAGACTTTTGTTTGATATTTAGATACTTTATTTTTATTCCTGATTCTATATTATAAAAAGTCTCTAAAGAAAACAGACCAAGTGAAATAATTTCGACATTATAATTTGATTCTTTAAAAAAATAATTTGCCATGTTAGCAACAACTCTTTCTCCTCCACCTCCAAAATTTAAGTCTGTTATTATAAAAATTATATTTTTCATACATTATTATATATATTTTGTTCAAGTTGCTATGTTCCTTTATAAGTAATCGTCTTTTTTTAATAATCTTTTAATGGAACCAAAAGATATATTCAAATTTTTAATGTGACTAATTCTCGTTGATCATTTATTTCTATTTCTATTTATTTTTTATTAAATATATTCGAACGTCTTTTTGTTTAAACTTTAATCTATTATGAAAAGAGTAATTCTTTACCACTCTCCTTTTCAGTTTTATTATACTTTAATTTGTTTTTATAATCAGAGATATATAATAATATAAGAATAAAAATAGATTCAAAACTTGGTACTAATAAAAAACGAATCCAGAGGAATAGGGTATAAAACAAGAGACTAATTATAAATTCAAAGTTATTATAATAAGACAAGTGATTAAATTTATATAACATAAAAATCCCGAAGAAAAATAATATAAAAACACCATATTCTACTAAAATATCAAAAAGTTCCATATGTGGCATTAAGAAAAATTTATCTATATATTCTTTGTTTTTATGAATATCACCGTAACCCCATAATAAATTTTTATCTTTTTGAAAAATTGAAAAAATCACTTTACTATTAATCCCAAATCTTAACTTATTGGATCCATCATTAACATCAGTAACTCTTGATATATCCGTTTCATAAGCAATATCCGATTTAATATTAAGAGTATACCATATAGAAAACAATGAAAAAATAATGTATACAATCGGTAAGAATAAAAAAATATTGATTTTGTGTATTTTATTTTTTAGAAATACTTTTCCAAATCTGACAACATAAAATATCCCTATAGAATATATTAAAAGTCTACTTAATAATATTAATGATAGTATCATTACAAATATTTTTCCTGATCTTTTATTAAATATATCTGAAAATAAAAAGAAAAGGAAAAGATAGGCTCCTGAGAGATTCATTTCATAACCCATTTTAGGTCTACCATCACTAGATCTATAAAATATTATCTGTAAAATTATACCTGCTATTAGTAAATAATAAATTTTGTTTATGCTATGAGATTTTTTTATAATTAAATTTATATTATTAGGTGTAATAACAAATAGTCCAAATATACACAAGAATGCGTTAAATAGAGATGTTTGAAAACTTCCTTGCATATAAGAACAAAATAACAATATTCCTCCAATAATAATATATAGTAAAGATTTAGATTTAATTTTTTGCTTATATAATAAAGAAAAGTATGACAAGAAAAAAGATATGGCTATCAAAATTCTTAATGGTTTCTGAAAGGGTTCAGGAATTACAAAAAAAATTATTAATAGAATATAAAAGATATAAAAAGTATATTTATCTAGTCTTATCATGAATTTAAATATTTTGTATTTTTGTCTTTATTAAGAAAAATATCTTTGCACCAATGATTTATATTATAGATTTTTATAATATTTTGAGGAATTTTTATCATCTCAACAGATAGAAAATTATTGATGTCTAATACATTATCTTCCTTTAAAATAAAAATATTATTTGGATTGTAAAAATTATATTTTGAAATTGAGTCATTGTTTGTAATTAATTTTTTACCCATTCCAATTGTTTCAAATGTTCTCATAGTAAGACCTTTTTGTTCCTTGTTTTTAATGTCAAGAATACAATCTGACATACTCATTATTTTAATAAGTTTTTCTCTTTTTAATTTTTTTGTTTTTAAATATTTGAAATTTATAATGCTGTTATTTAATAATTTTTTAATTAATAAGGTCTTAGATATATAGATATATAAATATAGACCTTTATTACCAATTATGTTTATTAATTTATTCATTATAGCCATTCTTTCAGGATAAAATGAACACACGCTGGAAATTTTATATTTATTAAAATCTAATATTTCTTTCTTAAAGTTATTACAAAAAAATAAAGGTCTAAATTTTAATCCTAAATTCTTATATCTTTCATAATCATCATATTCAAATGTAAATGTTTCATTAAAATGTGGTATTAACTTTAAAATATTTGGATATCTAAGAATACTATCGTACTGGTATAATATTTTTTTACAATCTAAATATGAAAAAATATTTATTACTTCATCATCAAAAGAAGACCCTTTTATCACGAAAAGAAAATCGAATTGATTTAGCTTAATGGTTTTTAATAATGATTTTTTCCACTGTTTACGAATATACCTTCTAAGGAAATATTTCCATCTTGAAATATTTTCTATCTCTTTAATATAGATAACCTTTGCCCCTGATTTATTTAATTCTTTAATAATATCATTCTCATATCCAAAAAAAGAAGGAGAAATAAATAAAATATTTTTATTTAATAGATATTGATTATTCATAATATCTCGTTTCTAAAAATTTATTTCCTGATAAGTATTATTATTTATATAAACCTTTTTCTTTCATCTCTTCTATAGAGTTTTCATATTTATCTTCCTGTATCTTTTCTTTATTTACCCACTTACAAAATTCTCCGATACCTTTAGAAAAAGACCATTTGGGTTCAAATCCTAAAATAGTACGAGCTGCCGTTATATCGGCATAATTATGTCGGATATCACCTAAACGATAGTTACCTGAAATTTTAATTGGTACATAGATACCATATTTTTCACAAAGAGTTTTTGCAACCGTTAAAACATTTGTGGCAATTCCTGTCCCTATATTAAAGGTATGTCCTGCTGCTGATTTTTTTTCAAGTCCTAATATTGTTGCATCAACTACATCGTCAATGTAAACGAAATCGCGAGATTCCTTGCCATCTTCAAAAATGTTGATTTTATGTTTGTTTTTTATTATGGTCGAAAAAATAGATAAAATACCTGTATATGGGTTCGACAAGGATTGTCCTGGTCCATATACATTTTGATAACGGAAGGATACATCATCAATTCCAATACTAGGACATACAAGATGTACCAATTGCCCTTCTACCTGTTTCGTTATTCCATAGACAGAGGTTGGATGAATCAAAGAATCTTCTGTTGTACTTACCAATTTTAATGGTTTATTACAACCGGGATACTTTACATCGAAATCACCTTCGCTCATGTTTTTATCAGGACGTTCTTTTGGGAAAACATATCGTTTGTTTTCTTCATCATAATAGCGTCCTTCTCCATAAATAGCTCTTGATTCTGCAACTACTACTTTTTTTATTTTGTGCTTTGTGTTTGTTAATGTATCTAACATCAGAGCAGTTCCGCCTATGTTTGTATTAACGTATTTTTGGATTTCGTACATGGACTGACCCGTTCCAGTTTCTGCTGCCAGATGAATAATTGCATCTTGCCCTTTTATCGCATTTATCCAATCCTCTTTTGAGGTAACATCCCCTTTAATAAAATTAACCTTTTTGTTTATTGATTCAAAAAGAGGTGACGTTTTCTCTGGATTATTACCGTGAATTTGAGGTGATAAATTATCTAATACAGTAACATTGTATCCTTTTTTGATAAGTTTTAAGGCTACGTTCGAGCCAATAAAACCTGCCCCACCTGTGATAAGTATGTTTTTCATTATATTATTTTTTTGATTTTTGGAATGTGTTCTTTTTAATTAAAATTATATGTTAAAAGTTCCATCTGGGAATGTTCTCTCCCATTGATTTTTTTTAAAATTATATCTTTTTTTTATAATCGCAGGTGAACCTACTACTAAACTATAATCTGGAATATTTTGTGTTACAACAGAATTAGCTCCAATTACTACATGATTTCCAATATGACAAGATGGTAAAATAATAACATTATTATAAATCTTACAGTCAGAACCAATTAAGACTTCTGTTACTTCAATATCTTGTTTTTCTATAGGTATGTGAATGTTTTCATAAGGATGAATGATATCTGTTATTGTTACATTTGCTGCAATAGCTGTATTTTTACCAATTATTATAGAATTACTACATGTAAGATGTAAATTTTGTTCAATTGATACGTTATCGTTAAAGATAATTAATGGCTTAAACTGGAATTTATTATATTGCTTAACTCCTTCAATTCTACAGTTTTTAAAAATATGCACATTTTTTCCACATACTATAGTATGTGGCGTTATTTTTAAGGGACTATGGATATAACTATTGAATCCAAGTTTGTTATAACTGATTTTATTATAGAGCCACCAAATGAGTCTCCATAAATATTTAATATTTTTTATGTTGTATTTCATTTTTTATAAAACTCCAATCTATGTGAAATATTTTAGCAATTATAAATGTGTAAGCAAAACATATAGCTATCTTAAGTAAAAATATGCTAACAGAAAGTTGAACATTAAATCCAAAAAAGATACTAATTGTTATTGCAATAAATAAAATTAACGCTATAATTTCAGATTTTAAGCTTTTATTTGGGAAATCCATTCTTGAAAAGGAATAGATGTTCATAAAACAGTACGATATAGAAGAAGATATTGCAGCAGCATAAATTCCCCATAAAGGAATTAGTAGTAAATTAACAGTTAAATTTATTCCAGCACCAATAAGAGATGTAAAACCAACTATTTTAGTCTTTTTTTCAGCGGTTAGAATTGTTTGAAATATTATATTCTGTCCTGACATTAGAGCCCCAATAATAATAACAGGTACAAGTAGGTATCCTCTAAAATAGTCATCTGAAGTCATTATTTTAAAAATTTCCTGACTAAAAAGTGTTAAAAACATTGCAAGTGTAAATATCATAAAAAGGAAATTTGACTGAATTTTTTTTGCAAAATGGAAAAATCCAGGTTGCTGGAAGCGTTTGTAAAATTCAGGCTCAATTGCTTTATATCCACTTTGAATTATCATATTTAGGGCAAATGCAAGTGTATAAGCGACAGAATAAATTCCAATATCGAATAAAGAAACATATCGCTCAAGAATAATTCTATCAGAAATATTTAATATTAAAAATGCTAATGCTCCAGGTATTAATGGTAAAGAAAATTTTAGTCCTTCTTTTATCTGCTTAATATTTATATTTAAAATAGCTTCTTTTTTAATAACTATCCAATAAATAAAAACATAAATAAATACAGAGAAGAATTTACCTAAATAATTACCTATTATTCCTTTTTTTAATACAACGATAAGAAAAAATGTAAATAAAAATTGTAGTAAAGCTCTTCCTAATGAAAGTTTAACAAAAATTTTTGCCTTTTGCTTGACTCTATAAAATACTAAAGGAATAATCGAAAATCCATCAAGAAAATTATTAATCAATGCAAGTTGAAAATATGGCTTCCATGGTATTTTAACATTATATTTTTCTATAATTAAAGGAACTATCAACCACGCAATTGCTAAAATCAAGAAATTTATGAATCCTATAAATAAATAAATATTTCCAATTAATTCTTTTTTTTCTTTTTCTTTTTTTATTCCGTAATAAAAACGTAAAACATAACTATTTAAAGAGAGAGCGCCTAATACATATAAAAATACAACTATAGAATTAGTGTAATTTATAATTCCATAATCACTTGGAGATAAATAATTTGTATAAATAGGCAAGAGAAAAAAACTAATTATTCTGGGAGCAATTTCTCCTATGGTATATATTCCTGTTTGTTTTGCTAAATTAGTTGTAGGCAAAGAATGAAGTTTTATATTTTAGATATTAACTATATTGAAATTAAATATGTATTTATCTTTTTTTTGAAATTTCAGCTAAAATATTTAAAAAAGTTTTTTTGTTGAAGTCCTCAAAGAAAATTGTGTTATCAATATTTTCAAGAGTTAAATTATTTAAATTTTTAAAAATATCCTCAGCTGAATCAACTAAATGGACGAAAGGATTATGAAAGATATCTGTAAGTGTTTTATAATCCATTTTTTTATATAAAAAAACATTGACCTTATTTTGAATTGCCTGGTATACACACGTAGATTGAATAGCCAATATGGATTTTGATACAGCTAGTAGACTTTCTATACTTTTTTCATTTCCAATAATTTTAACACAATCGTAATTTCTATAATGATTTTCGATTTCAGTTTTCTGGAAAAATTGATTAGGATGAAGTTTAATACATATTTTTTTTTCTTTTTTTAACAATAAATCATCAATTAAAGAAATAAGTTCTGTTGTATGTATTACAGAAAAGATAAAAGTAATATCATATAGTGATTTTTTTTTAATTATTTTTTTTGAAAGTTCTGAATTGCCAATTGGAATAATGTTTTTTACAGGGAAATATAAATTTTTAGTCCAATATTCAGAAAAGGAGAAGAAATACATAGGTAATGTATAGAGTATGTTTTTATCAATAAACTTAGGATATGAATATGCTGGATGTATATAGCCAATACGTCCATGTTGTATCTCAATGCAAGGGATAGAAAGGTTTTTTGCTGCAGCAAAAAGTCCTTTTTGAATTCCATTTTGAACGATAAATATAGCCTCTGGCTTTAATCTCTTAAATAATTCGGAATAATATCGATATTCTAATTTATAGTTTTCTATTAATTTATAAATTATGGAATTAATATTAATTTTTGTTTTAAATTCCTGTTGTAATATTTGAGATATTTTAAAATTTATTTGTTGCTTTTTGTTCTTCTTTTTTATTGAGGCTATGATTTTTGTTAAATGTAGTCCTTGATTGAATATGTGAGTATATTGATACTTTTTCCCTAAAAACGTTTCTATTATAAGAGAATCATCTTTAATTATTTTAAAAATATCGTTAGAAATTATATCATAATTTTTTCCCTCATTATTTTTATTTCGAGAAGCAGTAAAACATATATATTTATATTTTTTGAAAGAAATTTTTAGATAAAAATTTAATAACTCAAATAGATTTTTTAATATTTTGTTTAAAAAATTTTTTTTTATAGAAGGACCTTCTATCATTTTGGTGGAATTATAAAATATAATTTCGAATATTTCAAACCGGACTGTTTCCCAATATTTTAATCCATAAGTATCTTTGTAATCAAAGAAAGAATATTTTTGTTCTATTTTTTGGAATTTATGTGCATATTCATTAATATCCATATGTGATTTATTTTTTTGTTTTATATCATTTTAAGTACTATTTCTTCAATAAATGTATATCAATACTTTTTCATCAAAAGAAGTATTGATATACATTTATAAAAATTATAATATTTGTTTATGTATATTATAATGAATGTATTAGTCTAATATAATGTGATATTTATTATTTAATGATTTTTTTTATTTGAAATGGTTTGATTTAATAATTTTTCTCCTATAATATTTTCTACAAATTCTCTAAAAGCACCTTCTCCTCCACCCTTAGTCATTATCGTTGATACTATTTTTTGTATATAAAGCGGAGCACTGGAAGGAGCGGCAGATATCCCTGCCTGTTTTAATAATTCCATATCGTTTAAATCATCTCCGATATAAGCCACTTCACTCAAATCAATATCCATCTGAGAGCAAATTTCTTTTGCTATCTTAAGTTTATTACTTACTCCCTGAAACAAATAATCAGCATTAATTTTTTTTGCCCGTCGTTTTACAATTTCAGTTTCCTCACCTGTAATAATACCAACAGGAATATTAAGTTTATGACAAAATAAAACACCGGCACTGTCATAAGTATTGAATTTTTTCCATTCATTCCCAGTCTGGTCATAGTACATACCTCCATCTGTCCATACTCCGTCAATATCGGTCAATATAAGTTTAGGCAGCATATTATTGTTTTAGATATTTAGAATATATAATTTCATTTGCAGGAATTTCAACAGAAGCTTTTTTACCTGCTACCTCGTTAATCTGGGACCATTTATAACCATCCCCCGGACTAAGCATATGCAAATCTTCCTTACTGATAACCTGGTCTTTTTTAATTAATTGTTTTGTTGCAATTGATCTTTCAAGTTTAATCTTTGAAGACTTAATATCTTTTTCAATACAAAGATCTTCTGTTCCAAGCCAACGCTCCGCTATCCTTATATCTCTTACCATTCTGGTTACACCTTCAGGGCCCAAAGAACCTGCCTGATCAGTTCCTTTCATGTTTCTGTCAATAGTAATATGCTTTTCAATTATTTCAGCTCCCATTCCCACAGCAACTACAGGAGCAGAAATACCAATTGTGTGATCTGAAAAACCAATATGATACTGACCGTAATGTTTCTTAAGATAGGTTATTGTTTTTAAATTTAAATTATCAGGAGCTGTAGGATACTGAGAAACACAATGTAATATAGAAATATCGGAATGATATCTGCTTATTATATCAAGAGCATCATCCAGTTCTTTTTTTCCTGCCATTCCGGTTGATAAAATTATAGGAATCTTAGTTTCTGCCATTGCCTGTAATAATGGCAAATTTGTAAGATCTCTGCTTGCTACCTTAAGATAATCAGGAGTAAATAATTTTAATAAAGACAAACAACCTATAGCGCAAAGAGTTTCAACAAAATCAAGACCCTTTGTTTTTGCAAATTTATATGTTTCAAGATGTTCTTCATCGCTTAATTCCAAAAATGCCCTGTGTTCACCATAAGTTTTACCAAAAGAATTTGGAGAATCGTAAATACGATTCATTTGTGAAATTGTAAGTTCTTCGTTTAAATCACGTTTGGTCAGTTTTATCGCATTTATAGGTTCTAAATCCAAAGAAAACACATCTTCATGAACTGGTCTTGCTATTAACTCTATAATTAATTTTGCTATATCCACGGAACCATTATGATTCTGGCCTATTTCTCCTATTATATATGTTTCTCCTTTTTTTATCATTATTTTGAGTTATTATTAATTTGTTTTTGCATAAATGAAAGTAAATTGGGATGATTATCTAAATAAAAAATTATATTTTTAATAGACAAATCTTTATTACTTTTTAAATTGTTATATATATACTGAGCTGTCTTAAAATCATCTGTGGTATCTATAGTTAATCTTATATCATTCCTGTTCTGTAGAAAAGAAGGAGTCTCAATCCATTCAATTTTAAATTTTTCTGGATGTGAATATATATAGTTCGTTACATGTTCATGGTATATTTTTTCATTTGTAAACGTTGTAACTTTTTTTAATACAGAAAGACTAACATATTCTCCCCAAAATCCGAAATGTGTTTTTATTGTCGGCTTATTATTAACACGAAATCCTATATAATCAGCATTTGAATTAGAAACAGCATTTATCAGTTCTTCTAAACCTTCTTCATCCATAAAAGGATTGTCTGAACAAATACGGATTGCTTTATCTATGCCGTTAGCTTCTGCTGCATCAATAAATCTTTGTAATACATCCTCTTCGCTTCCCCTGTATACATTTATATTTTTATGATTTAAATACTCTGCCAATCTATCATCATTAACGGATAAAGAGGTTGCTACAACTAATTTTACATCAGCAAATTTCTCCAGCTTTTTAAGCAACATATCTAAAATACATTCGTCTTTATAAAAAGGCAACATAATTTTTCCCGGCAATCTTGTTGAACCTAATCTGGCTTGAACTATAAATCCTGTTTTCATGTATTTAATTAATAAAATTATTTAAATATTTTTTGTAACATAATTATTATACTTTAATTTTTAGTGATATGGCTCTTATTTGACCTCCCAAATCAGCAGCGAAGCCTCTCCCTTTTCAAAACATTCCTTTTCTTCTGCCGGTGAAATAATCTTTGTCATAATAGTTTTTTTAATTATTTTCTCAGCTTTATTTTTTAGGTTTTGCAGGTAATCGGTGTCTATGTTTTCACCTGTTAAAACTATTTCAATTGTCTGGCTGTCTTTCCCTTCGGCAAAATCGCCGGTTAACCATGCCCGTTGTACGTTCCCCAGTTTTTTAACTACATCGTTTATAATTTTGTCAATGCCGGTGTGTTTCAATAGAATATTGTGGATATCCTTAAATAGCGGATACCTGAGGTTTGCTTTAAAGAGTTTTTTGTTCCCTTCGTGGGTGGATGTTATCAGCCCGGCTTTCTCGAAGCGGTTTAGTTCCAGACGGATGGCGTTGGTGGATTCGTTGAACTCTGTGGACAGACCACGCAGATAGGCTGTCTGGCTGGTGTTTAGGAAGAATTTCAGCAGGAGGCGGATGCGGGTTTGGGAGGTTATTAGGGATTCTAGCAAAACTTAAATGTTAATTATATTTTAAGAAGGCACAAGGCTGGAGACTTGCGCCAAAGAAATTAAGAAAGACTTGTGCCAAAGATAAATTAAGAAATGGCACAAGTGAAGACACTTGCGCCAAAGACGGAATTTACCGGGGTTTTCATGGCTTCGCCCTCTCTGTCCCATTGGGGATGAGTGGCGGTTTTTTGTATTTGAAGGGCAAAGATAATGAATAAAATTATTACTCATTACTTTGTTTAATAAATTTTATAAAAATAAAAACCTGTGCTTTTGGGCACAGGTTTTTACATATAGGGGAGTTTAATTTTAATTAAGAGGCACAAGGCTGGAGACTTGCGCCAAAGAGAGCCAAAGAAGTGAAGGAGAGAGCTTTAGAAGGTTTTAAGCTTTATCGAATTTCTCAAATTTAGAATTCTGTGATATGTACTCTGGTACAATATGTTTCATCATTTTTATTGTTTTATCTATATCCATATTGGAGGCATCCTGTTCTAAAATTTTGTATTCTTCTTTTATATCATCCAGATTATACTTCCGTACTTTGGCATGGAAAATCTTTTTATGATCTGTAGGTAT
>Ga0172378_10003290_pt1 | contig 15219 bp, 12 predicted proteins | sample GrowelOW332metaG_FD_119755 | JGI IMG/M metagenome (GOLD analysis project Ga0172378, IMG submission 119755) | Groundwater microbial communities from an aquifer near a municipal landfill in Southern Ontario, Canada - Pumphouse #3_1 metaG | ecosystem: Environmental > Aquatic > Deep subsurface >... | reverse complement strand
TAAGGTGCGCAAGAATCTTCATATCGTCCTCGCGCAGTCCCCTTGTGGTAGCTGCCGGAGTGCCGATGCGTATGCCGCTTGTGATAAACGGCGAGAGAGGCTCGTTGGGAATGGTGTTTTTATTGACAGTGATATGAACCTCGTCGAGACGATGCTCCAGCTCCTTGCCGGTGACGCCGGCGCTGCGCAGGTCGACAAGCATGAGATGGTTGTCCGTGCCGCCCGATACGAGGTCGAAGCCCTCCGCCATAAGCGAATCCGCGAGTACGGCGGCGTTCTTGACGATCTGCTGCTGATAGGTCTTGAATTCCGGCTTGAGCGCTTCGCCGAAGCATACAGCCTTTGCGGTGATGATGTGCATGAGCGGGCCGCCCTGCGTTCCGGGGAACACCGCCTTGTTTATCTGCTTTGCAAGCTCCTCGCGGCAGAGGATCATACCGCCGCGCGGGCCGCGCAGCGTCTTATGCGTGGTGGTGGTGACGACGTCGGCATACTGTACCGGGTTCGGATGAAGTCCGGCGGCGACAAGTCCGGCGATGTGAGCCATATCGACCATCAGATAAGCGCCGACCTTCTTCGCGATCTGCGAGAAGCGCTCGAAATCGATGATTCTCGGATATGCGCTCGCGCCGGCGACGATCAGCTTGGGGTGATGCTTCTCGGCAAGCTCCTCCACTTTGTCGTAATCGATACGATGTGTGGTGGGGTCGACGCCGTAGGGTATGAAGTTGTAGAACATACCGCTGATATTGACCGGCGAGCCGTGAGTCAGATGCCCGCCGTTGTCAAGGCTCATGCCGAGGACGGTGTCGCCGGGCTTTATGAGCGCGACATAGACGGCGGTGTTCGCCTGTGCGCCGCTGTGCGGCTGAACGTTGGCGTGCTCTGCGCCGAACAGCTTTTTCGCGCGCTCGATAGCGATGTTTTCCACGACGTCGACGCATTCGCAGCCGCCGTAATAACGCTTTCCGGGGTAACCCTCGGCGTATTTGTTGGTAAGGACGGTTGCGGCGGCTGCCATGACGGCGGGAGAAACGAAGTTTTCTGAAGCGATAAGCTCGATGCCGCGCTTCTGACGCTTATATTCGGCGCGGACGGCCTCTCCTACCTCGCTGTCGAACGAGGAGAGAAAATCGATATTTTCGGAAACAGTTGACATTGAAAATCCTCCGTAAAATTCGGATTTACTCCGAAATGTAATAAATTTAAATTATTCTATCACATTTTGACGGAATAATCAAGCAATTTATTTGGGTAATTTATTAACAAGCTGAAAACGAAAAACGGAAGAAAACGGCGCAGGCTGTTTTCTTCCGTTATGCTTTGATAAAGTCCCGCTTAAATTGCATTATTTATCAAGCTTAGACATGGTTTTCGCCATGAATTTTTCGTTTTGTATAATAAAACGTTCGTGCGTACCCTCGCCGATGAGCGTTTCCGTGCCGTTTTTCGATATGTCGTAGGCGGCGACGCTGAAAACCAGTTTGCGGCCGTCGACCGCCGTAAGGGTGCTGTCGCAGCGAACCGTCATGCCGACGGGCGTCGCCGAAACGTGCGCTACGTCGAGCTTTGTGCCGACTGTGCCGCAGCCCGCATCGAGCATGGGCGCGACGCTCTCGGACGCGGTTTTTTCCATGAGCGCTATCATCGACGGCGTAGCGAACACCTCGAGCATACCGCTTCCGACCGCTTTCGCGCTGTTTTCAAGCGTCACCGTGACGCTCTGAGAGCCTTTGATTCCTGCTTCAAGCATTATAATTTCCTCCATATATGTTATATAACGTTGGTTAGGTCTTGTTTGTTAATATGCTGTATCGACGTTATTATACAATATTCGTTATACCCATGTCAATGAAGATTTTATAAATTTTATATTATATCAGTCGCGCCGCACGATTATATTCATACATATTCGGCGAAAAAGTGATAATTATAACAATAGTATCAATGTATAGTGCTGATGTGATGAAAACATCAAAAACAATACAGATTTTAATAATAACCGCAGATAAATTAAAACTTAATTAATAAAAAAGCGGCGCGTTTATGGTATAATGATTTTATGTACGGCAAAAGTGTCATTTTTCCAGTGACGCATCGCCGTTTTTACTAATAAAAACAACGTCACGGAGATATACTTAATGAAAGAAAAAACAAAAATCGGCTTCGTATCGCTCGGATGCCCCAAAAATCAGCTCGATACCGAAGTAATGCTCCACGACCTCATGGAGGCCGGCTACGAGATCACCGGCGAGGATATCGACGCCGATATCATTATCGTCAACACCTGCGCCTTTATCGAAAGCGCAAAGCAGGAATCCATCGACAATATCCTTGACGTCGCGTGGCTCAAAACCAACGGCAAGCTCAAGGGAATTGTCGTCACCGGCTGCCTTGCCGAGCGCTACCGCTCAGAGGTCATGTCCGAAATGCCGGAGGTCGACGCTCTGCTCGGAGTCGGCAGTGTGCATGATATCGTCGACGCTGTCAAAGCCGTCGAAAACGGCGAGAATTATCAGTCGTTCAAGGATAAGGACACCTGTCCGCTGGGCGGCGAGCGAATCGTCACGACGCCGGAGTATACGGCGTATCTCAAGATCGCCGAAGGCTGCGACAACCGCTGCACCTACTGTGCGATACCAAATATCCGCGGCAAATACCGTTCGCGCCTGCCCGAGGATATCGTCGACGAAGCGAAGCAGCTCGAGAAGCTCGGCGTCCGCGAGCTTGTGCTCGTCGCGCAGGATACCAGCCGCTGGGGTTTTGATCTCAGCGGAAAATACGAGCTTCCGGCGCTCATCCGCGAAATATGCGCCGCTACGAATATACCGTGGATACGTCTGCTCTACTGCTACCCCGATAAAATCACCGGCGAGCTTATCGCCGAAATACGCGATAATCCACGCGTGGTCAAATACATCGATCTGCCGATACAGCATATTTCCGAAAACGTACTGCGCCGCATGAACCGTCACGGCGGAAGCGTGGCTGTCCGCGAAGCCGTCGCGAAGCTGCGCGAATCGATACCCGGCATTATTATACGCACGACGGCTATCGTCGGCTTCCCGGGTGAGAGTGAGGAGGATTTCGGAGAACTTTGCGAATATATCCGCGAATCCCGCTTCGACCGTTTCGGCGCGTTCACCTATTCGCGCGAGGAGGGAACTCCCGCCGCCGATTTTGATGATCAGCTCGACGAGCAGACCAAGCAGGACAGAATGGATAAGATCATGTCCATACAGCTCGAGATAGTTTCCGAGGAAAACGAAAAGAAGGTCGGAAGCGAATTCGACGTCATCTGCGAGGGCTTCGACGCCGTGTCTGAGGCGTATTTCGGACGAAGCTACGCCGACGCTCCCGAGATAGACGGCAAGATCTACTTCACCTCCGGTCATAAGATAGCCGAAGGACAGTTTGTAAAGGTGAAGATCACCGAAACCCTCGATTACGACCTCGTTGGCGAAGTCGTTTCACAGTCTTGACGTCACAGGCGGGAAATCCGGCGGCATTTGCTTCGGAACTAAAAATAATGTGCCGCGGCTGCTGCCGCGGACTCAATTCCGGCGAGCCGGATTCGCTGCTCAGCCGCGGCCGCGGCGGGAAGGAATGGTCATTATAATGAAACTCAATCTGCCGAATAAGCTCACCGTTCTTCGTGTCATAATGATACCGCTGTTCATGGTGTTTCTCATATTCCCGATATTCGGAGAGAATGTATCGCGCATCGTCGCGGCGGCGCTTTTCGCGCTGACGGCGTTCACCGATTTTCTTGACGGCAATATCGCGCGCAAATACAACCTCATCACCGATTTCGGAAAATTTCTCGATCCGCTCGCCGATAAGCTGATGGTTTTCGGCGCTCTGCTCGCTATAATCGTCCATAACCGCGCGGACGACACCTTTGTCACCGTGTTTGTGTGGGCGGCGTTCATCATAATGCTGCGCGAGCTTGCCGTCACCTCGCTGCGGCTGATCGTTTCGAGCGGAGAGAAGATCGTTATCGCGGCAAACTGGCTCGGTAAGATCAAAACAGTCACGCAGATAGCCTGCATACTGACGGTGCTGCTCGAGCCGGTCATAACCGGAAAGCCCTGCGGCGTCGTTTCCTATATCCTCATCGCCGCGATGACCGTTATGACACTCTGGAGCGGAATAAATTATTTCGTAGCGTATCTGCCGCATATAAATCCCGATAAATAATCATTGCGAAAGCTGTCTGCGAGGATATCCGGCGGTCTGCTGTATATCCTCCGCAAAAAATATAAGCAGGACGGAACGCCCGCTCCCCCGGACGTCGGCGCAGCGCGCTCCGCTGCCATGCAAATTACGGAAGTAATGTAAAAATAATGAACAATAAGCCTGTCAAAGTTCCCAAAAAACGTTATGCCGCCGGCATTGTCTTACTGCTGTTTTTCACCGTCGCCGTGATAATAGCGGCGTATTTTCTCGCCTATAAGCCCTCACTTGACGCGACTATGCCGTTCGACGCGGCGCCGCAGGGCGTCACCCCGCAGAACGGAGCGGAGGACGATGTTCGCAACGCCGCGCAGAACGCCGACGCCGAAAAATCCGACGCTCCGGTCATAAACGATTCCGGAACGCCGTTCGAGGGCGTTTCCTATGTCAGGCGCGAGGGCGTGTATAACTTCCTTGTCGTCGGACTGGACGCCGAGGGCGGCAATCACACCGACGTTATCATGCTCATATCCTACGATATAAACGACGGCTCGATCGCCGTCATGAGCATACCGCGCGACACCTATATAAACGTCGGCCGCAACTTCAACAAGCTCAATTCCTTCTACACCGGCGAATACAATCGGCTTTACGGCGAATGTCAGAGCGAGGACGAACGCATTAATCAGAGCATGGAAAATCTCTGCGATCTTATCGAGGTCGGCTTCGCGGTCAAGATCGATTACTGGGCGCAGATGGATCTTTCCGGCTTCCGCGCTATCGTCGACGCGATCGGCGGAGTCGATATCGACGTGCCGCAGGATATGGATTACGAGGACCCGGATCAGAACCTGTATATTCATCTCAAGGCGGGTGAACAGACACTGACCGGAGCGCAGGCGGAGCAGTTCGTCCGCTTCCGCTCGGGCTATTCGACGGCGGATAAGGGGCGCATCGAGGCGCAGAAGATATTCGTCACAGCGTTCCTCGACACCATTAAAAGCCGACTGACCGTCGACAAAGTGCCGGCGGTGGTTTCGAATATTTTAGCCTGCCTGAAAACCTCGATATCCGCCGCCGACTGCGGCTACTTCGCGAAATCGGCGCTCGGCGTCAGCCTTTCGGATATCACAATGATAACTCTGCCCGGCGAGGGCGCGTACAATTCATCGAGCGGTGCGTGGTACGAGGTCATTTACCGTTACAGCGCGCTTGATATCATAAACGGCTACCTAAACGTTTACGATCACGATATTACCGACGAGCTGTTTGACCGCTATGGCTATTTGAACAATTATAAGGCAAGCTATATAAGCGAGGTCTACTACAAATCCGACGCGGAAGCGAATATCGAAACCGCCGACGAGATCGATCAGAACAGCATTTCAATACCTGTTAAAAACAGCTGAAGCACACCTTGGAAGCTGTCGTAAAGCGCGGATACATTTCGTACCCGCGCTTTTTGTTTTATGAAAAAGACGCAGCGCTTCCATTAATCTCTGTAAACGGAGTGTTTCCCGCCAATGTCCCTTTTGTGAACGCGCGACGTTGTATTACAGCAATACAGCAGAACAGAAACATATGTTTAATTTGCACAATAAAACACTTTGCCTTTCTGCACAATCAACATTGACATATGTGACCGATTATGCTATACTTTATACATCGCAAACATATATACTTTACATAATGTGGTGCAAATTTCCAATCATTATATGGGATGGGGTTGCCCGGCGAGGGGGAAACGTCGGGCGATTTTTTATTTTTTCTTCAGCACGAACAAATGTTTTTTTGATGAGTGAGGAGTTCAGTCCCATTTAAACAGTTTCAAAATATTTATCTCTCCGCGCGCGTATTCTATGTCTTGTTCGTAAAATGAAAAATCACGAAATAAAAACCATATATTCGAGTTTTTGTTTCGGATTTTTCGGTGTGACATAAATTTACAATATACTTTTATACAATTTAATCGGTTGCGGTGATTTTACGAACAATCCCTAAGAATATTTCGCCGACGGCGGCGTTGTCGGCGGTCGACGCATAGCAGATCCAGCGTCCGAGTGTGAAAAGCTCGGGCGCGTTTTCTTTGTTTTCAAGCGTTTTTATATGTTCCCGCACCGCAATAAGCACCTCGCGGACATCACGATCGTCCGCGACGCGGAATATTCCTATCTCACCGCGTCCGGCGGCGCGATATGGAACGCGCAGAGCATAACCGACGAGCGCCGACAGGTCGAGCGTATCGCCGAACGTTTTATAGACAAGCGATTCGCCCTCCGCGTCATAATCGGTGACGACAGCGCCCGCGTCGACAGCCACCGCGTCGCCGATAAGCAGCATTATGTCACCGCACGACGCCTGCGGCGCTTTATCGCACGCGGCGAGAAGCGACGACGATACAATAGCCGAGATAATGCACAATGCTGCGGTGTAGAAACGCCGGAAATTCATCATATTCATCATTTTACAGTCCCAACCGCGGTATTCATGCCGCCGCCGGAAAATTTGGCAGTATCCTCGGCGACGGTTTCTCCGGATACTTCGACGCCGAAATATCCGCTTTTTATGCAGGCTTTTGCCATATTCGCAAAATGTGCCGCAGCGCCGACTCCGCCCTCGGCAAGCACCGTTATGACGATATCGCGTCCTCCGCGCGAAACATAGCCGGTGAACCACGAATGTATAAGCTCCTCGCCGTTCTCAAACTGTCCGCTCTGCGCCGACGCGGTTTTTCCTCCGATGGTGTACAGCGTCGGTATGTCGCCGCGCGCCGCGCTTCCTATCCCCTCGTCGACGACCGAACGCATCATCGAACGCAGCTCATACGCCGTATGAGAGGATATTACGGTTTCGCCGCCTGCATCGAGCGAGGGATCGAGCATGAGCGAAAGCTGCGGCAGCACGCCGCCGTTTACCATCGCGCATACGGCGCGCGTAAGCTCGGCGGGCGTGAGCAGCGTTCCGCCCTGACCAATTGCAAAGTTCGAGGCGACAGAGGAATCGATCTTACCCTGTCCGAAATCGACGAGCGAAACGCTCATTCGTTTACCGATGCCGAGAGTTTCTGCCATAGCCGAAACTCGCTGCGCTCCGATACGCTCGCAAAGCTCCGAGAAATATTGATTGCACGACTGCGCGAGCGCACCCCGCATATCGACCTTGCCGTGTGCGATTGCGCCGTAGCAGCGGCTGCCGTCGCATTCGCAGGTAAAATCGCGCAGGGTGGAATCAAATTCAAGCGCGGCGGCGGCGGTTATCAGCTTGAAAACCGATCCGGGAGTGAATGCCGTCGCCGCGCGGTTTATAAGCTCGCCCTTGTCAGAGCTGAGATAATCTCCGACGCGTCCGGTTTCGAACTGGGGAAAGCTGGCGCAGCAGAGAAGCTCTCCGTTTCCGGCGTCTGCGCAGATCACCGCTCCGCGCTCGATGCCAAGCTCAGCAGCAGCTTTTTGCAGACGGGCGTCGAGTGTGAGCGTCACGCCGCCGCCAGCGGTGTAGTTGATATCGTTCACGACCACGGGAAGCCCGCCGAGCAGACGTCCTGTGCCGCCGACGCTGTACGACAGGCGCACACTGCCGCCGTCGGACGATAAAAGCTCATTGTACGCCCGTTCGACGCCGCTCACGCCCCAGCCGTCGCCATTAACATAGCCGACGATGTGCGGTGCTATACCAGACGAGCGGCGATAGATCTGAAATGACAGCGCCCAGTCGTTTGAAAAGCATTCGGATGTGCGCAGGGTAAACATTTTGCCGTCGGATATTTTGTCCGCGATATCCGCTTCGCCCAGTGAATCGGACGATGCGCGGGAGAGCAGCAGGCAGACGCGCTTCACCTCGCCGGACGGTATTTCGGTGCAGTTGACGGCGGTGACATAGCCGTCCGGCACTCCGGCGAGAGGTTCGCCGTATCGGTCGAAAATGAAGGCGCGGCGCGAGGCTATTTCGACATCTGCCGTCCCCTGCGAAGCCGCCGCCGCAATAACGTCCGAATAAATTATACCGTCCGAAATATAAAACAGCCGCACCGCCGTAAGTGCGAACAGCAGGATAAAAATAATGTATATTTTAAGTCCGCGCGACGGTATCATCGTCACCACTCCTGTATTGTTGTAATATGTAAATATGAGACGTCCTCTGAAATAGAGCGCACTAACATTATAGCCGCGCGGCAGTACATATATTCGGCAAAGCGATTTTGCTTATTGATAAAATATTCGGATTGTGATATAATAAACGGTAATATAATGAACGGAGCTTGTGAAATGAGTGTGGCGGAAAACGGAAAAATCAATGTGCGCGGCGTATATTTCGACGACGTTTCAATGGACGAGGCGGTGGCGATGTGCGCCGTTATGCTCGGCGAGGAGGGAGTTCACGTTATCCATACGCCAAACGCCGAGATAGTCGAGCTGTGCGTGGAGCATAACGAATATTATCCGCTGATAAATTCGGCGGACCTTGTCATTCCGGACGGCTCTGGCGTTGTTTTGGCGGCGAAAATTCTCGGGCGTCCGCTCACAAAGGGCAAGGTCGCGGGGGTGGAGCTTGTCGAACGGCTTTGTGCGCTCGCGGCGGATAAGGGCGTCGGCGTTTATTTTTTAGGAGGAAAACCGGCAGTCCACGCTCAGAATCCTCCGGACGGCGCTGCCGACGGCGGTGAATCCGAGGATGTGCCGTCGGTCGCCGATATGGCGGCGAAAAAGCTCATGGAGCGTTATCCCGCGCTCATCGTGTCCGGTACGCGCGACGGTTATTTTAAGAACGACGACGAGGTTGTCGCCGATATCAACCGCAGCGGCGCACGGATACTTTTTGTCTGCACCGGAGTTCCGCGTCAGGAAAAGTGGATCGCGGCTCACCGTGCGGAATTTGAAAACATACGGCTGTGCGGCGGCTTTGGCGGAAGCCTTGATATTTATGCTGGAACGGCTAAGCGCGCACCGAAAATATTTATAAAAACAGGTTGCGAATGGCTCTACCGTCTGCTGTGCCAGCCGTCGCGCGTCGGACGTATGATGAAGCTGCCGAAATTCATCCTCGGAACGATATTCAACGGTAAAAAAACGCCGAATAACGGCGCGGATACTGATAAAAACTGATATAAACCGGAGTATGAAATAAAACGATGACAGAAATGAACGATATTAACAATACAGCCGGCGATACTGCCGGGGACGATGGAATCGACGGAGAAAATAGCGATTCTCCCGCCGAGAGCGCCGAAGGAGCGCGTGAATTTTGCTCGATACGGCGGCTCAACAGCTTTGGGCGGCGAGCAATCGACGAATACGGACTTATAAACGAGGGCGACAGAATTGCGGTGGGACTTTCCGGCGGCAAGGATTCGATGGCGCTGCTTTGTATGCTCTCCGATATGCGCCGATTTTATCCCAAGCACTTCGAGCTTTTCGCTATAACCGTCGACATGGGCTTCGAGGGAATGGATTTTTCGCCGCTCCAGCGCTTCTGCGAGTCGGTCAAGGTTCCGTTCAAGCTTATTAAAACGGAAATTTCACATATAATTTTTGATGTGCGGCAAGAATCTAACCCCTGCTCGCTCTGCGCGCGTATGCGGAGGGGGATTCTGCACGACGGCGCGGTCGAGCTTGGCTGCAATAAGCTCGCGCTCGGTCATCATTTCGACGACGTTGTCGAAACCTTTATGCTCAATTTGTTTCATGAGGGGCGGCTGGGCGCGTTTTCACCGCAGACCTATCTGAGCCGGAAAAATATCACCATGATACGTCCTCTGCTCTACGCGACCGAAAAGGACATACGCTACTTCATGGGTAAAAATCCGGATATCCCGATCGTAAAAAATCTCTGCCCGGAGGACGAACATACCGAACGCGAAACCATGAAAAATATGCTCGCCGACCTCGACCGCTCCGACAAGGGACTGAAGCACCGCATTTTCACCGCACTCCAGAAGTCGCATATCGACGGCTGGTGAGAATCAGCGCGTTTTAACATATTTTAAATAAAGAAGTGATCGATATGATTAAAATCAAAAACGCCGAAATACTCTGCGTCGGAACAGAAATTCTGATCGGAGATATAGTCAACACCAACGCCGCGTTTATATCGAAGCGGCTCGCCGCGCTCGGTATCAATCAGTATTATCAGGCCGTCGTCGGCGATAATCCCGAACGGCTGTCGCACATGATAAACGAAGCGCTCGGCCGCTGCGAGCTGCTTATAATGAGCGGCGGACTCGGCCCGACCTATGACGATCTGACCAAGGAAACAGCCGCCGCGTGCATGGGGCGCACCCTTGCGCTGCATCAGCCGTCATATGAGCGGCTTTGCGGATTTTTCGAGCAGCGCGGCATAAAAATGACCGAGAACAACAAAAAACAGGTTTATATGCCGCAAAATTCCATAGTGTTTCAAAATGACCGAGGCACCGCACCCGGCTGCGCGATAGAGGACGAGGAGCGCGGAAAAATCATCATAATGCTGCCCGGCCCTCCGCGCGAGCTTGAGCCGATGTTCACCGAATCGGTGGAGCCGTATCTCGCGAAATTCTCCGATCATATCTTTTACAGCCGCAACATTAACATCGTCGGCATGGGTGAATCGGCGGTCGAGGATATACTCAAGCCGCTTATGACGGCGTCTGAAAATCCGACCGTTGCGCCTTACTGTAAGGAGGGCGAGGTTCGCCTGCGCGTCACGGCGAGGTGCGCCGACGCCGCCGAGGGTGAAAAGATGTGCCGCGATATGATTGCGCGCATCGAAAAGACCGAGGTAGGCGCGTTCGTTTACGGTATCGACGCCGAGCTTGAAACGGCGGTCGTCGAAGCTCTCGCCGCGCGTTCGCTCCACGCCGCGACCGCAGAATCCTGCACCGGAGGGTTGATTTCGCAGCGTATCACCTCGGTTTCCGGCTCGTCGGAGGTTTTCGACGGCGGAATCGTATCCTATGCAAACCGCATAAAAGCCGGAATGCTCGGCGTTTCGGAGGCTACCCTCGCCGAGCATGGCGCGGTGTCGCCGGAAACCGCACGGGAGATGGCAATCGGCGTCCGGAATGTTATCGGCGCGGATTTCGGCGTATCGGTCACCGGAATCGCAGGTCCGGGCGGCGGAACTTCCGAAAAACCGGTGGGACTTGTCTATATCGCTTGTGCGGACGCCGTCGGCTGCGAAGTAAAGCGGCTGGATCTCGGCGGTTCGCGCGAGCATATACGCCATTTGACCTCAAATTACGCCCTTTCGCTGCTGCTAAGTCATATACGCTCGAAATAAATGCGTCATAATACAAAAAAGCTCCCGATTCGCTCGGGAGCTTTTTTCGCATATTTATGACGTCAGCACGACGTGAATCGTGCAGTCGTTTATGTGTTTATTTTGAATCGTCGCCGCTGTTTTCCGGGACGGAAGCTTTGGCTTCGCGCTCTGCGGCGACGATTTCCGGAAACGCCTGCTCGCGTGTCTTTTTCTCCGCCTTGGGACGGGGGGGACGGTTCGCGTCGCCGTAACGAGTCATGGGAGCAGCGTTTTTATCGTCAATACCGGTGTCGGATTCGGTGTCCGATGTATCGATATCAGCCGTTTTCGCAGCCATGGCGTTCTTTGCAGCTGCATTTGCAATGTCATTTGAAATCGGTTTTGCAAATTGCGGTGCTGGACGGCGCGCGCCGTTATAGGGCTTTGCGGCAGGACGTTCTGCGCGCGGAGGATTCTGCGTTCTGCTTTTGTCCTCGAGATAAATAACGACGCGGCGGTTGGATTCCGAACCCACCGACATAGTCGATACGCCCTCGATGTTCTGTATCTCCGAATGGATAATGCGGCGCTCATATGGATTCATCGGCTCGAGCGTAATATTTTTGCGGTATTTGCGAACCTTTACCGCCATACTGCGCGCAAGGCGGCGGAGCGATTCTTCGCGTTTCGCGCGGTAATCCTCGATGTCGACTGTGATGCGCGTATATGTCCCGCCGCTTTCCTCCTCACCGCGGTTGGCGGCAAGACTGCAAAGGCACTGGAGCGAATCAAGCGTGTCGCCGTGATGACCGATAAGCACGCCCGCTCCCGCTCCGGTTATACGGATGAGCCGGTCGCCAGACGGTGTAAGCTCGTGCGCAAGCTCCACTTGGGCGTCGATGCCCATGTTTTCAATCAGATTGCGGATAAATTCAAGGGCGCTGTCCTCGGGTGTTGGGGTATAAATAACCTTTACCTTCGCCGGAACCTCTCCGAAGCCTAAAAAGCCTTTTTTGGGCTGTTCGAGCACCTCATAGGTGACGCGTTCGCTGTCGACTCCCAGCTCTGCCGCGCCGTTTGATACCGCAGCTTCTATCGTGCGGCCTGTTGAAATAGTTTCCTGTTTCATTTTCACTACCTCATGTATAATACGGTCGTATATCTGCCGAAGCTGTCACACCGCGCGGTGTGCGGCGGGGTAATGCCTCGGCGAACGGTTCGGAGGACGTCACTCCGAGCCGCTTATTTTTTATCCTGTGAATCGCCTTCGGACGAAGTATCGCCGTCCCCGGCGTCATTTGCGCCGGCGGGAGCGGATTTTTCGTCCTGCTGCGAAGCGTCGTCCTTTTTCTCCGGTTCGTCGTCGGTGATGTAGGATTTGGGCTTTGGCTTATACGGCTTCTGCACCGATACCTTGTCCTCGCGCAGCTTGGCGGGAGCGACCGGAGCCTTTATCTCGGCAGGTTTTTCCTCAGCCGGCTCATCGTCCTCCTCGTCAATGCGGTGCAGTGAGCGAACCTTCTGCTTCGCGGCTTTATTTTTCGACACCTTGCCGTTCATCTGACGTTCGGCGTCGCGGTAATCTTCCTCGGTAAACTTAGGATACGGATACATTTTAAACAGTACGAATTGGCGCAGAGCGGACAGTATGTTCTGATAAATCCAGTAAACGCCGATGACAGCCGGAACGGTAAACGTAATCCACACGCTGAACAGCGGCATCGTGATATCCATGATTTTCATCGACATAGCGGTATTATTGTCCGCCTGTCCGGGCGCGGTGGGCGCCTGATACATGAATTTGCGCGATATCTTCATACTGAGAAACGCCGCGACAAAGGTAAGCACCGGAATGGCAAGCAGCCACGACACGTTTGATATCGACGGAGTTTCGGAAAGGTCGATAAGACCTCCTAAAATACGGAAATTCGGCAGTACGATACCCTCGGGGAGAATATCGGAAAAGCGGCTCAGATCGGAGGACATGAAGTTTATCATCTGGATCTGTGTAACTGCGGTCGAGCCAAGCTCGGTGCAGCGCTCGGTGATCGCCGTTATGATGTCGCTGCCGAGCATACTGATATATTTGAGCGGCGCCTGAATGATATTGTAAAGAATGATAATGATAGGGAACTCGATGAGCATCGGCAGGCAGCCGCCCATCGGGTTGAAGTTTTCCTGCTGATAGAGGTTCATGACCTCTTCCTGCATTTTTTGCTGAGTGATTTTGTCGGTGCGTCCGGCGTATTTGCTGCGTATCGCCATCTCACGCGGGCGGAGCGACGCCTGTTTGACCTGATTTTTCTGCTGCTTTATGCCGAGCGGCAGCAGTACTATTTTGACCAGCACCGCAAAAATCAGCAGCGCGACCGCATAGTTGTGTGTGAACGAATAACAAAACCTCAGCACATACCCGAACGGTATGTTGATGATATCAAAAATACTGCTCATCCGTTAATCCTTTTTGGTTTTAAGATTTTTACGAGCCGCCGTACGCCCGCTGCTCTCCACGCGCCGTCGTGTGAGGCGCGCCGCGATCTCCTGTCACCGCGGTTTTATAACGATAATTATAGGCGGAAGCGCCGTGCGGTGCCCGCATCATATTTCGGGTTCGATTATCTCACCCGAGCGTTTTTTTACCCGATAGCTCCTCGGACGCCTGCGGCGCCGGTTTTCCGGGACATAATCGAAGCCGCCGCGTCCGAACGGATTGCAGCGCAGAACTCTCCAGATGGCGAGCGCGAGTCCGAATAAAGCTCCCCATTCGTCGAGCGCGTCGAGCGCGTACTTCGAGCAGGTCGGAATAAAACGGCAGCACGAGCCGCCCTTGAGCGGCGATATGAAGCGCCGGTAAAAGCGTATCGGTGCGGCGAGCAGACGCTTCACCGCCGCTCGCCGTTCTCCCCGGTCGCGTCCGCCGTGCGAATGCCGGAAGCCTGAGCTTTTCCGGCAGCTTCGGGCGGCGTTTTTCCGACAGCTTCCAGTGGCGCTTTGACGGCGGGCGCGGGCTGCGGGAGCATATCCAGCTTTTTGAAGGCGGAGTCGAGGTCGCGCCGTATATCCTGCGTTTTTGCGGATGTGGCGCGGTCGCGGGCGACAATCACCACGAGCATACCGTGCCGGACGCTTCGCTCCTTCTCCGTCAGGCGGTATGCCTCGCGGATAATGCGTTTGACACGGCTGCGCGTCACCGCGCCTCCGATTTTTTTGGTGACCGTGACGCCTACGCGGTTCATACGTCGCATACCGTCGCCCGGGCGCGAATACGCGCGCGCGAACAAAGCCGCCTTGTAATCCTTTAAAACGTAGACGACGACACATTTGCCGACAAATTTTTTGCCCTTTGCATAGGTTTTCGCGTAAAGATGGTTTTCGCCGATCGCAACTTGTTTCATAAATAATCCGGTCTTAGGCGAGCCGTGTTCCGGCGCGCGTATTTGTATAGAAAACGTTAAAACGGCGGCAGACGCCGCGCTTACCCCATCGAAATCTGGCGCTGTGTGCGGTTTCCGCGTTTTCTGTCCGGCGGCGCGTTGATTTTGCACCCCGACGTTTGGGCGTCATGGGCTTTAAAAATGATAATCGGACACCGCCATAAAGAAATTGCGGCTTTTTTAATAAGCCGATACCGCCGGAAGGTCGTCCCGGCGGCATCGCCATGAAAAAGCCGCATAAACTGTCAAAGGCTGTGACGCCTTTATGAAAAAAATACCCATACAGTTAAAGCCCGGCGCATACGCATGAAAATGCGCGGCGACGATCGTACAAATGCCGAAAAACAGGAGCGAAACGCCTCTGTTTTCAACGATATACGGATTTCCGGACGGT
>Ga0172378_10003287_pt1 | contig 15224 bp, 13 predicted proteins | sample GrowelOW332metaG_FD_119755 | JGI IMG/M metagenome (GOLD analysis project Ga0172378, IMG submission 119755) | Groundwater microbial communities from an aquifer near a municipal landfill in Southern Ontario, Canada - Pumphouse #3_1 metaG | ecosystem: Environmental > Aquatic > Deep subsurface >... | reverse complement strand
TAAAATATTTCAAATATATTGATTTTTAATATACTTATTGAAAATTCTTAATTAAAGCATTAATGTTACGTATTATAAAAAATGTATAAAAAGAATATCAATCACAGAGAAAAAGAATTGTCACAATTGCTTCAATTCTTAGTTTTCTGTCTGAACTGCACTACAAATCTGATACAAAGTGCACCCCTGTATTTTTTCTCTGAAATAGAAAACCACGGCTAATGAATAAAAGCTTGTCATAAAGTGAATCGCTGGAATTAACGTGCCATGATTCATTATGCTGTTTAGCATGCAGCCACCTCATTGATGATGGCAATCGGACAAAAGGTTGATCCCAAGCCGTTATTGTCGGTTGTTGAAAGTATAGCAAACTATCAGTCAATTTCTTAAAATACTGACGTACAATTGAAAACCCCTAATTCTATGGTGTCTTCGGCATGTATCAAGTCTTTTGACAGCCATACCTTGTATGCGACAGATTTTTGCTGCTGCCCTCACTGTGGAGTCACCGACATCAAGAAGAACGGAAAGACCATTCTTTTCTTCTCGAAACTGAAGCCCATGCAGATAAAGAAGACGTATTCTTTTGAAAATTGAATATAAAAAACAACATCCCGAGGAACGGGATTATCAGATAACTAAAATGTCTGGATGTGTCGAACTTTATAACACAAAAAAATGTGACACATATCATGTCACATTTATGCTTTAATTTGGGGCGGCTAATGAGGCTCGAACTCACGAATGAACGGTTCACAGCCGTTTGTGTTAACCACTTCACCATAGCCGCCATATAAAGCCGATCTTGAAGGAGATCGGCAGACCTGACAACGTGAATTTACAGCTTACGGTTGTAGAATTCGATGACCTGAGCTTCGGCGATTTCGGAAGAAAGTTCATTTCTTTCAGGATATCTGCTGAAGGTGCCTTCGATCTTGTTGGCATCAGAGGTGACATAAGCGGGAATAGAAGGCTTGGAATCGATGACTTCATGGATGACCTTTAAGGACTTGGAAGCTTCCTTGAAGGAGATGACATCACCGACAGCGCATAAGTAGGAAGGAATATCGACCTTCTTGCCATTGACGGTGACATGACCGTGATTGACAAGCTGTCTGGCCTGACGACGGGTTGAAGCGAATCCCATACGGAAGACCATATTATCAAGACGAGACTCAAGCAACTGTAAGAGAAGTAAGCCAGTAGTCTTTTCCTTATCAGCCTTAGCGATTAAGAAGAGACGCTGGAACTGACGCTCGGAGACACCATAGGTGAATCTAAGCTTCTGTTTCTCAGTCATCTGAGTTCCGTATTCTGTCTTCTTCTTCTGTCTGGCAGCACCATGCTGTCCAGGAATAGTAGTTCTCTTAGCAAGCTCTTTGCCTGTTCCTAAGATAGAATAGCCTAAACGTCTAGAAAGTCTCCAAACTGGTCCAGTGTAACGTGACATTTAAATGTCTCCTTTCTCTGAAAAGCTGAACGTATGCATTTCGGATAGGGCGTAAGATCAGACAATCCCGGATGAGCGTCGTTCACCTTCATAGCTGAGGCTACTTGAGTAGGCGTCATCGGACGGATAGCCATCCTGCGTGCTATGCATGCGAAGGATAATATAGCAAAAAGGAAGAGTTTATGCAAGGATTTTCGTAACGGAAAAGAAAAAAATCCCTAACTGGTTTTATTCTTTTTGTCTTTTGAGGAATAAAGAGCTGGAAAAAGAAAGAATAAAAGATGCAAGAACGCTATTATAACCCCTTTTTCCTTTATATAATAGGGCGATTGTTTTATACTATTTCAGTATTCAAAGGAGATTTCCACATGGGTTACGAATTTAAAGATATCGAAGAAAAATGGGAGAAGGTCTGGGACGAAGAACAGTCATTCAAGACTGACTGCTATGATTTCAGCAAGAAGAAGTTTTATGTCCTGGATATGTTCCCTTATCCTAGTGGCATCGGCCTTCATGTCGGTCATGTCGAAGGGTATACTGCCACTGATGCTTTAGCCCGTATGAAGAGAATGCAGGGCTTTAATGTCCTTCATCCTATCGGCTATGACGCTTTCGGTTTGCCAGCTGAGCAGTTCGCCATCAAAAACAATAAGAATCCGGCTATCTATACTGATCAGAACATCGACAATTTCCGAAAGCAGCTTAAGAGACTCGGTTTCTCTTATGATTGGGACCGCGAAGTCAAAACCTGTGATCCTTCCTTTTATAAATGGACTCAGTGGATATTCCTTAAGATGTATGAGAAGGGCTTGGCCTATGAGGATTACCGTCTTGTCAACTGGTGTCCGGCCTTAGGCACCGTTCTTGCCAATGAAGAAGTAGTCGACGGCAAGAGCGAACGCGGTTCCTTCCCGGTTGAGAGAAAACCGATGAAGCAGTGGGTTTTGAAGATCACCGCCTATGGAGACCGTCTCCTTGAAGGTCTCGATGAGATCGAATGGCCTACTTCCACCGTCAATATGCAGAAGAACTGGATTGGAAAATCACTTGGCACGACTGTTGTCTTCAAAGTCTGCGACAGCGATTTGTCTTTTGAAGTCTTCACCACCAGAGCTGACACTCTCTTTGGCTGCACCTACTGTGTCTTAGCTCCTGAACATCCGTTAGTGAAGGAACTCACTGTTGACAGTCAGAAGAAAGAAGTCGAAGGATATCTTGATAAATGCTCTCACAAGAGTGATTTGGAGAGAACGGATCTCAGCCGGGAGAAGACGGGTGTCTTCTTAGGAACCTATGCCATCAATCCTATCAACGGCCGTCAGGTTCCTATCTATATCGGCGACTATGTCCTAGCCACCTATGGCTCAGGTGCCGTCATGGCTGTTCCCACTCATGATCAGAGAGATTATGACTTTGCCAAAAAACACAATTTGGAGATGATCCAAGTAATCGAAGGCGATTGCACTAAAGGCGCCTATGAGGGCGATGGCCGGCATATCAATTCTTCTTTTGCCGATGGCCTCGACAATTCCTCGGCCAAGAAAGCCATCACCGACAAACTCGTCTCTTTGAATGCCGGTCGCTATGAAGTTCATTTCAAGCTTCGTGACTGGCTTTTCTCCCGCCAGCGTTATTGGGGTGAACCGATACCGATCATCCACATGGATGACGGAAGAACTCTTCCTGTTCCCTATACCGATCTTCCTTTGGCTCTCCCTGAGATGAAAGACTACAAACCTAATGGTGACGGCAAACCTCCGCTCAGCAAAGAAACCGATTGGGTCAATGTCGAAATCGACGGCGTAAAAGGCGAAAGAGAAACCAATACTATGCCCCAGTGGGCCGGTTCCAGCTGGTATTATGCCCGTTATATCGATCCTCATAACAATGAGGCTATCGGCGATAAGAAGCTTCTGGATCATTGGCTTCCTGTCGATGTCTATGTCGGCGGTGCCGAACACGCAGTTTTGCATCTCCTCTATGCCCGTTTCTGGCATAAATTCCTTCATGACATCGGTGTCTTCAAGTGCGATGAGCCTTTCCGGAAACTCTATCATCAGGGTTTGGTCTTAGGACCTGACGGTCAGAAGATGTCAAAGTCTTTAGGAAACACTGTCTCACCCGATGATGTCGTCAATGAATTCGGCGCTGATTCACTTCGTCTCTATGAGATGTTCAAGGGACCTGTCAATCAGTCTCTTCCCTGGAATGTCGATGGACCCCGCGGTGCCAAACGTTTCCTCGATAAGTTCTTCCGTCTTTACAGCGACGAACTCTTCAAGACCAAATGGACCAAGGGCGAAAATTCTGAACTGGACTACATCTATAATTTCACCGTCAAGAAAGTCACTGAGGATTTCGAAGAGCTTCACTACAACACCGGCATCAGTCAGCTGATGATTGCCGTCAACGAATTCTACAAAGCTGAAAAGATCCCGGAAGAGATGCTCTTGGGCTTAGCCAAGCTTATTGCTCCTATCTGCCCTCACATCGCCGAAGAGTGCCATGAGCTTTTAGGTTTCAAGGGACTTATCGACTATGAAAAGTGGCCGACTTACGATGAAAGCAAATTACTGGATAAGCCTGTCACTTATGCCATTCAGGTCAACGGAAAACTCCGTGGAAGAATCGACTTCAGGAAAGATGCTTCTGACGAAGAACTCGAAGAACTCAAGAAGATGGCTTTGGAAATCGACACTGTCAAAGCCTTTGTCGAGGATAAGACCATCGTCAAGGTGATCGCTGTCAGAAACCGCATCATCTCCATCGTAATCAGATAAAAAATGTCAAAAAGAAAACGGAACTCGAGATGTTGAGTTCCGTTTTTTGTTTTATCAGAGAGCCAGACTTCCCATCGGATCCCAGGGCTCAAGGACGATAGGATCACTTTCGTAGGCTTTGAGCTGTTCAGGAGTCAGATATTTCTTATTGATGACGACCTGATAGGTGAATTCATCGAACCATTTGTCGTCCATGACGAAGAACCCGTTGTTTCCGTTAGCCGGACCCCAGGAATTTTCAACTTTCCAGCGGTTAGGACGTCCGCGTACTAAGTTGACGCCAGTCAGTGTCATGGCGTGAGTCATCAAAGACTCGCCGTAATCGAGCCGCTCGGCCTTAGTGAGAGGGAATTCCGTGGAGAAGAGATTTTCAAGATTGAAGATCTCTTTGGACATCTTGCCTGAGAGACGGTCACAGTACTGGCCGACGTCGGAACCAAACCAGACGGCATTGCCGTCTTTGAGCTGGTTAATTGCCATCATCTTCAGTTCCTTGATAGGCAGATTCAGATAACGGACCGGTTTTCCGCCTTTGACATTTCCCAGGAAGTTGACGGTGAAGGAGCGATTGAAAGGCTTATCGGAAGTAGGGGCATTGATGACGGAGACATAATCCGACAGGTCAAGCTTCACATAAGTGTTATAGAAATCGACCGGTGTGATGTCCTTGATACTGACGAAATTGTTTTTCTTGTCACGGGTTTCAAAGGTGAACTTGAGAGGCGGCTTTCCTAAAGCAATGACTAACATTCTATAAATTGTAGTTAGCATCTTTTTCTTCATCGGACGGAGGTCTTCTTCTTTTTTGCCTTTTTCATGCTGGGTGCGTAGGGTTTTGGCATATTCCCTGAGTTTGAGAGTCAGGTATTTGTCAAGGGAGAGGGTATTGCTGGAGCTGAAGGTCTCGGGCATGCAGCTTTTAGGGCAGATTCCATATTTTCTGATCAAGTCGGCGAACATGTCCCACTGGCCGCCGTCACCCATCGGGGAAGAGAGAAGGAAAGCGATAGTTCTCGAGGAGGTTTTCTCATCAAGAGTGGTTAAGATGGCTTCGAGGAAATAATTGGCTTTTTCCAATTTGTCATAAAAGAGAGGATAAGACTGAGAAAGCTCCATATTAGGCAGATTGAGATTCTTCATCACTTCAAATCTCATGACGTTAGTCGCTGCGAACATCCAGCAGCGACCGCTTCTCTTCTGGTCGGTGACATTTCCGCCTTCGACTTCAGTTGAAAAAGCATGGGTCAGTTTTTTGGAATCCTCATTGGAGATAGCGCAATTGACAATACCGTTAGTGCAGACAGCATCCATGATGGCCAGATTCTTATCGGATTTATCAAAGTCCTTTTCAAAGGACTTGAGATCATTAAGAGTTATTTCAGTGGCCATAAATTAATCCATTTTCATGAATAAAGTATCGAAAGGTGAAATTTCAACGGGCTTGGAAGCTTCAAAGGACTTGAGATATTCTTCAGGCACGAACTTCTTGTTGACGAAGACCTGGTAGACATATTCGTCAAACCACTTATCGCTCATGACAAAATATCCATCCTTGCCATTTTCCTTGCCCCAGCTGTTCTCGACCTTGAAACGGGTCGGATTGCCTTTTTCATCGAGATTGACACCGGTAAAAGTCATGGCATGAGTGCAGAAGGAGGAACGATAGGCGAGACGGTCATATTTAGACATACTGAAATCGACATCAAAGAGATCGTCCAGTTTATAGATGCCGTCAATCAGTTTGCCTTCTTTTCTCAGAGACTGAGCGCCGACATCCGATCCAAACCAAACACATTCTTTGGCCTTAAGGGATTCAACGACGGCGTTTTTAACAACGCTGTTTGGAACGTTGAAGAAGATGACCGGCTTTCCCCCGATGACGTTGTTTACGTATTCGGAGGTATAACTGGTATTGTCCTTCATCATAGGAAGCTTGGCATCGCCAAGAGGAATATAGTCATCAAGTTCAGTTCCGATTACCTTATTGAAGAATTCGACTGGAGTCATTTTCTCCATTCGGACGAATTTATCCTTCTTGTCCTTGTATTGGTAGGTGAACTCAGTGACTGGCAGACCTAAGGAAACCGCGATGACTTTGAAGATGTCTTTCATCATGACTTCCTTGAGATTTCTTAAGGAAGGCAATCTGACGCCTTCAGCCTTTCTATTTCTCAGGATCATCATGTCTTTGGCTAAAAGAGAAGAGAGAATCTTATTTAATTCACCAGTATCAGAAGATACTTTGGTCTCGCCCATAAATTCAATCGGTACGATACCGTATTTCTTGACTAGATTCGAGAACATCACGAAATGTCCGCCGTCTTGAATCATCGAATCCAGAGCGAAGACATTGAGACGGGAATCATAAGGCTCATCGATTAGTTCTATAACTTTTTCGAGGAAGAAATTGGCTTTCTCGAGTTTGTCGAAAAACTGAAGATAGGCCTGAGAAAACTCGATGTTCTTGACATTGAGTTTGCGTATGGCAATGGCTCTTAAGACATTGAGGCCGCCAAACATCCAGCAGCGACCGCTTCTTTTCTGATTAGTGATGTCACCTGAATCCAAGTCGATGCTGAAAGAGGAGTAGTCGTTCTTGAGATAGACGTCATCGATGGCTGATTCGAGAATTCCGTTTCTGGAAACAGTTCTCTGACTGTTTTTGAGCTTGGAATCTTTTTCGTAGTTTTCAAAAAGGGCAGTGATATCCTGCTTGCAAAGCTGTTCTTTCATATATAAAGTCTCCTTTGATAATTAACTTTTTTATGATAGCACAAATACATAAGGAAATTGCGCAAATCACAACCTGGCTAAGAATAGAATTACTAAAGATTTCCGTTATGATATAATTTGGTTATGAAAAGAAAATTAGTCTTTCTCTTACTACCCTTAATTCTGTTATCCGGATGCCAGAATCAGAGCAAACCTGACATGGAAAACGACAAGAAAGTCCTGACCTCTCATGAAGACAGCGACTTTAATGCGGATTTATCGTCAGTCTTCACCTTTACCGGGACTAGAAAGTATCAGGACACTGGCAAGAAATACGTCTATTCTCTTTCCTTTTCCGCCTTCAGAGAAGAAAAACAGTCTCTTGCACACTTGCTTATCGACTTTGGAGATTCGTATTATTATTTTGGATATGAAAGCGATTACACCTTGATTAGCGCCGGAACTGCCGACCCTTCTAATCACATCTACAAAGGTTTCAATCTCAATATGTCATCAGCTTCTGAAATCACCACTTTCAAGGGATTGTTCGCCTCTGACAAAGTCGATAGTTTTTTATTTAAAATTACTTTTTAAAAGGACCAAAACATGAATATCAACCAGTTTTTAGCTGACGAATTAAAGCTTAATTTAGATTCCGTCAATTCTGCCATCACTCTTTTAGATGACGGAAACAGCGTCCCCTTTATCGCCCGTTACCGTAAAGAAGTGACTGGCGGACTGACAGACGAAAATCTTCGAAACCTTGAAGAAAGACTGATTTATCTTAGAGGATTGGAAGACCGAAAGAAAACCGTCTTTGATTCCCTCAAAGAACAGAATGTCACCGATGAGAAGCTTCTCGAAGATATCAAGAACTGTACCTCCCTTTCCAAAGTCGAGGATCTCTACCGACCCTACAAGCCTAAGAAAGTAACTCGAGCCAGCAAGGCCAAGAAAGCCGGTTTAGACAAGCTCGCTCATTTTCTTCTCAAGGACAAGACCGGTTTAATCAAAGAAGAATGTGCTAAGTATCATACCGTTGGTTATGAGACTGACAGCAAGTGTCTGCAGGGAGCATATGATATTTTGGCCGAAAAAATATCTGACAACCCAAATTATCGAACCTTCATCAAGGACATCGCCTGGAAAGAAGGCATTTTAACCTCAGCAAAGACCAAGGATGCCGATAGCGACACCTATGATACCTATGCCCAGTACCAGAGAAGAATCAGGGACCTGAAAGGCTACAATACCTTAGCTATCAATAGAGGCGTGACCCGCAAGTGTCTGACTAAGAAGTTCATTTACGATGATGAGAGAATACTTGAGCATATCGGTCTGTTTGAAATACCCTCCAACACTCCCTATAAAGAAGGCTTTGAGGAAATGATCCTGGATAGTTATAACCGACTTATCAAACCCAGTGTCGACAATGATGTCTTCGCCGATTTGCTCGATAAGGCCTCTGATGAAGCAATCAAGGAATTTGAAGTGTCTCTGAAGGCCACTCTTTTAGTTCCTCCGCTCAAAGGAAAGAAAATATTGGGCTTTGATCCTGGTTTCAGCCACGGCTGCAAGCTGGCCTTCATCGACGAAAACGGAAAAGTCCTCGATACCTATGTTCTCAATAATCCCTATATGAATGAAAGATCTGAGACCGTTGCCAAAAACAAACTCGCGGAGCTCAACGTTAAAAACGGCACCTATGTCGTTGCCTTAGGTAACGGAACTGCCAGCCGTGAGAGCCAGAAAATCTTGGAAGAGCTGAAAAAAGAAGATCCTCGGTTTAAGGATTTGGAGATAAGTGTTGTCAGCGAAAGCGGAGCTTCCATCTATTCTGCCACCGCCTTGGCTCAGAAAGAATTCCCCGACTACGAACCCAATCTCCGTTCCGCTGTCTCGATTGCCAGACGTCTTGAGGACCCCTTGGCAGAACTTGTCAAGATTCCTCCTAAAAGCATCGGTGTCGGTCAGTATCAATATGATATCGACCCGAAAAAATTGGAGAATGCCTTAAATGGCGTAGTAGAGGACACTGTCAACTATGTCGGTGTCGACATCAACACCGCTTCTGCCTCTCTTTTATCATATGTTTCGGGAATATCGACTAAAATTGCCGATAGCATTGTCAAGTATCGAGATGAGAATGGAACCATAAAATCCAGACAGGAACTCAAGAAAGTACCCTATCTTGGACCGAAGGCTTTCCAAAATGCAGCCGGCTTCTTAAGAGTTCCAGAATCAAGTGAACCTCTCGATAATACAGCCGTCCATCCTGAATCCTATAAGGTTGCCAAAGATATCCTCAGAGAACTCCCTAAAGGCACTAACGAAGAACAGAAGGCGATGCTTAAAAAGCTAACTGAAAATGATCTTCAAAACTTGGCGGCAAAATTTTCAGTAGGTTTATTTACACTAAAAGATATCGTTCACGAACTGATTCAGCCAACCCGTGACCCTCGTGCCAGTGCCAAAACTGCTCACCTTCTTGAAGGGATAACCGATATCAAAGATCTTAAAGTGGGAATGATTATGGAAGGTACAATCCGCAATGTGGCCGGCTTTGGTTTCTTTGTCGATATCGGCATCGAAATAAACGGACTGGTCCATCTTAGCGAAATCACTGACCATCACATTGAAGATCCTCACAGCTTTGGAAAACCAGGCGACATCGTCAAGGTCAAAGTAATCGCCGTCGACTTGCAGAGAAAACGAATATCTTTGTCTATGAAAGGGCTGAAGGCTTAAAACTATAGTTTATTTAATAAAGTAAATATATTAAAATATACTAGTCAGTTTTGTGGAGGTAAATAAAATGTACTCATATTTCTATGTTGGAAATAGCCAGAGCGGGAAATTAGCCATTTCTTCCTTTGCTTTTTCTCAGATTGCCGAGTCGACTCTTGATTCTCTGGTTACCAATGGTGATTTGAAGGATGCCATCGCTCTTAAAGACGGGAAGAAAAAATGCAAAGTGACGACTGATATCGATAAAAACAAGAAAGTCACTGTCACAGTCCAGGTCATCGGAATCCGGGGCGCGGATATTGATTCTGCTGTGACTAGGATTCAGAAAGAAGTCTTCACCAACATCTATGATGTCACTGAAATCTCCGCTTTGAAGGTCAATGTCAGCGTTTTGGCTGTCGTTGATAAAACGAATGAAAAGTAAATCTTCATACACGGTCGAGCAATACAAGAAGGATAGAAACAAATATCAGATTTTTGCTTCCAGTCCTATCTGGTTTGCCATCATTCCCCTGTTGGCTGAAGTTTTTCTTCAGACGACTCTCACCTATACTGAAGGGACTGGATTCTCTGACCCTAAATCGCTTGGCTGTCTTCTTTCTTCGGCGGCATTTGGGTTAATCGGGGTTTCAGGAACTTTCAATTTATCTCTCATGAAGAGTCTCAGCGCCATTATCAATGTCGGATTTGCCCTGATTCTTATCCTTCTTTCTTCTTATTCCTTTAAGAAAAGAGGCTATAATCTCTTGGCCTGTACGGCAATTTACGGGGCTGATACCCTGGTCACCATTCCTCTTATCGCCTGTTCGCTATCAGGACTTTATCCTTTTTCCCTGACCGCTGTCGATATTGTCCTTTTGATCGTCGTTCACCTTGCAGGACTTGCCTGTCTTACCTATTCGGCCATCCTCGAAAAAAAGGTCCGAGTGTTTGAAATAGAATACGAGAAGAAAAAAGCCTTAAATGAAAGGATCAATATCAAATGATCACCTATACCAGAAGAGATGAAAGAACAAGAACCATGAATGCCTTCTATCAGGTATTTCTTTTCCTTCAGAACAAAGATGATTTCGATGCTACCGAAGTTCTAACCAATCAATACAAAGGCTGCGACATATCAGAAGTTCCTCTGTTTTCCAAAGCTGTCTATTCTTTGGGCCTTGATCACTATGAGGAAATCAAGAAGATGATTTCCGAACATTTGGTCAACTGGACTTTCGATCGTCTTGATGAAGTTGCCAAAGCTATTCTCTTTGTGGGTATCAGCGAAGGACGCTATGCTAAACTTGCTCCCCGCAAAGTCGTAATAAGCGAAGCCGTCAATCTGGCCAAGAACTATCTCAAGGCCGGAGATCACCGTTTCATCAATGCCGTCCTTGAAAAGTGCATACCTGAGTATGAATTCCAAGGGAAGTAATCTTTTAAGTGTCAGTCAACTGAGTCAGATCCTGAAAGCCTGCTTTGAAAATCCGGCTTTTCAGGACATTGAAGTTTACGGTGAAGTCTATTCTCTGCGTCTAGGCAAGTTTTCCTATATCGAACTAGGCGATCAGGGCAAAAATCAAATATCCTCTCCGTTATTGAAAGTCGCTTTCTCTACCTTCTACGGACAGGATTTCCAGCTTGATCAGGTCAAAGTAGGCGATGTCATCAAAGTTCGCGGTTCTTTGTCATACTATCCTCATGGAAGCTCAGTGACCCTGTGGGGAAATGAGCTCACTTTATTGGAATCCCAGATGGGAAAGACTCTTCTTCAAAAAAGAAAGACTTTGGAAAAGCTTGAAAAGCTTGGATATCTTGACGAAAAACGAAAGAAGAAAGTACCTGCCTACTGCAGGAAAATCGCTATTCTGACAGCTGAAGGCGGTGCCGCCTATCAGGATATACTGAAGACTCTTCACGACCGGTTCCCAGTCAGCACTGTTCTCTTCCCCGTCGTCGTCCAAGGCGAAAAGGCCGCTTCTTCCATCTATAAAGCCTTAGAGGAAGCGAAAAAAGGTCCTTTTGACGCCATACTTTTAGGAAGAGGCGGAGGATCGAAAACTGATCTCTCCTGCTTCGATGACGAAAAAGTTTCTCTTTCCATAGCTACAAGTCCCATACCTGTTATCACCGCCATTGGCCATACTATCGATACTGCCATCGCTGACCGGGTAAGCGACGTCAAAGCCATCACTCCGACTGAAGGAGCGTCTCTTATCAATCCGTCATTAAGCGAAATTGATGACAGACAGAAAGAGTTTCTTTCTTCTCTCCGTGAGCTCTTTATTCAGAAACTGAGAGAGAAAGACGAGAATCTGAATTCATTTGTCGAACAGATTTTGGCCCTGTCTCCTAAGAAGAACCTTCTCAACAAAGAAGAGAAGAAGAAGAATTATCTTTCTCACCTCAATTCTCTCTTCCTGACTAAGATCTCCCTTGCTGACAACGGACTTGAAAACTATGGGGAAAAGCTTGAAGACAGCATTCATCTTCTTCTGGAACGAAAAACTGAAAAGCTTTCTTCCTATAAGCAGACTCTCCTAGCCTATGACCCGAAGAAAATTTCTGAAAAAGGGTTATGCGAAATCTTCAAGGACGGAAAGAAAACTTTCTCCGTCAGGGAACTCAAACCTGAAGACCGAGTCGAATTAGTCTACATTGACGGCAGAAGAGACGCGACGATTGATAAGTGAGGATAAATTTATGGAATTCAAGAAAGACTTAAGCAAACTGAGTTATGAAGAGCTGGAAAAGGAAGCTGATCTCGTTTTGACTGAACTTAACAAAAACGATATCAGTCTGGATATGAGCACCAAGGTTTACGAGTACGGCAAAAAGATTGCCAAGGCCATGGACAGCACCTTGAAGCAGCTGCAGAAGGAAGTCACCGATACGGTCGAATAAAATGGCGGAAGAATTCAAGTTTCAACCAGTTTTGAAGAAACTGACCAAATCACAGCTTAAAGTACTTGCCAGCGATATTCGCGCTGACATACTTTCAAGTGTTTTGAAAAACGGCGGTCATCTTTCATCTAATCTTGGGACGGTTGAAATGGAAATGAGTCTGCTAAAGAACTTTGATCCCCTGAAGGATGATATTCTTTTCGATGTCGGTCATCAGATGTATACCTATAAGATTCTGACTGGACGGAATCTTTCCACAATCAGAAAAACCGGAGGAGTATCCCCTTTCTCCCTCAAGGAAGAATCCCCTTATGACAAATACGACAGCGGACATGCCGCCAATTCCATCAGTGTCGCCTATGGCATGGCTAAAGCCAAAGCTCTTCAAGGCGACGATTCTTATACCGTAGCCGTTATCGGCGACAGTTCCGTAAGTTCGGGTCTTTCCATGGAAGCCTTGGGACTTCTTTCCCAGGACCGGAACACCAAGCTGATCATCATCATCAACGACAACGATATGTCTATCGGTCAGGATGTAGGCTTCATGGGAAAGAAATTTCAGAGTCTGAGGACTTCGCGTTTATATTTCAGAATGTCCTCTTCCTTTGGAAAACACCTTAGCCGAGATCACCATGGCTGGCGTTTCTTCCTTCATCTTCGGAATTTTAAGGATATGGTCTCCAGACTTCTCATCAAACCTAATGTCTTTGAGTCGATGGGCCTCAAATATGTCGGTCCTTTTGACGGCCATGATTTCGATTCTCTGGACTTAGCCATGGAGAAAGCCAAGGCCGTTAGCAAAAACAGATCAGTTGTCGTCCATGTTCTCACTAAGAAAGGCTTTGGCTATGCCCCCGCTATGTCAGACGAGTCAGGTGAATACCACGGCGTAGGCCCGGGATTTGATGATCCTGACCTTCCTAAATTTGGGTATCGTGATTTCACTGACGTCAAGGGAGAGTGGCTTTTTAAGTATATGGAAAAGGACAAAAAGGCCGTAGTCATCACACCGGCGATGATTAAGGGAAGCGGCCTTACCAGAGTATTTCATGATTATCCTTCTAGGAGCGTCGATGTCGGCATCTGCGAAGAACATGCGGTGTCTCTGGCTTCTGGCTACGCCTTGAAAGGATATCATCCAATCGTCGATATTTACTCGACTTTCATGCAGAGAAGCTACGATGAGATAATCGAAGATATATCGAGAGAAAAAGTCAGTACGCTCTTTATTGTCGAAAGAGCCGGATTGGTTGGAGAAGACGGATCTTCTCATCACGGTCTTTATGATGTTGCCATGATAAAATCTATTCCTTTCTGCAAGGTCTACATGCCTTTTGATGAAAAATCCGCTCTTTATCTTTTGAATAATGTTTCCTTTGAAGGAACGCAGTCGACTTTTATCCGCTTCTCTAAGGAAAAACCGTTTATCTATGACAAAGACATCAAGGATGAAAAGGGGTTTGTCTTTAGGAACAGAAAGAGACAGGACACCTTGGTCTTAGCTATCGGCCCTTTGGGTTACAATCTGCTACAGGAACTACCTGACACATATGATAAAGCGATACTTCTAGACCTTCTTCCTGAAACCGACTCTTTGAAGAAAAATGAAATTGATAAATATAAGAATGTTATCATTTACGATCCTTATTCGACTTTGAAAGGCTCTTCGGAACAGATAGGTTCACTACTTCTCAGCCTGAATTATCAGGGAAAATTCATTTCTTATGCCTTTGACAATGACTTCGTCACTTTCGGACAGACTAAAGATCTTCTCAGAATTGCTGACATGGATGTAGAATCTGTGAAGAAAAAAATAGTTTCATTGGATAAAACACCTGCTTTGGTTTAATAGATAGTAAGAGCTAAATAAAATGATCAAAGAACTGCACATTTCGAATCTGGCCGTTATTCTAGACACGGAACTCGATTTTTCTTCTTCCTATGTCTCCCTTTTAGGAGAGACAGGAGCCGGAAAATCACTGGTTGTCGATAGTCTTGGTCTGATGAAAGGCGACCGATCAGATTTTGACTTGGTACGGGACCGGAATAACAAGGCGGTTGTTTCCGCCGTCTTTGAGTTGTCGGATCCTTTTATTCACGAACATCCGGAAGTCAAAGAATATCTTGACGGACATGAATTATATGTGAAGAGAGTTCTTCTGCCTGACCGTACTAACCGCTCCTACCTCAACGGAGAACCTGTTTCTTTAAACGAATATCGTTTAGTGACCAAACATCTGATTGACATTCATTCTCAGGGGTCGAACAGTGACCTTCTAGATAAGAGCAAACATCTCTTCTATCTCGATTCCTATTCAGGAGAGAAAGACGGAAAAATTCTTAAAAAGTATGCTTCTCAATACTCTGATTTACAGGAAAAGAAGAGCGAATTAAGCCTGCTTGTTGCCGAAAACAAAGAGCTTGATTTGGAGTATCTGACTTTCCAGATAAAAGAAATCGAAAAGTATCATCTCAAAGACAATGAAATCGAAGATCTCAACGAAGAATTCAATTCGCTTCGTGGCTATGAAAAACTTCGGGAATCCTACGATGAATTCGACAAACTGATGTCCCTTCCTGAGGGACAACTCGATGATCTTTTGGCCTCAACTGAGAAGGGCCTCCGCCCTTTAGAGGATACAGATCTC
>Ga0172378_10003286_pt1 | contig 15227 bp, 10 predicted proteins | sample GrowelOW332metaG_FD_119755 | JGI IMG/M metagenome (GOLD analysis project Ga0172378, IMG submission 119755) | Groundwater microbial communities from an aquifer near a municipal landfill in Southern Ontario, Canada - Pumphouse #3_1 metaG | ecosystem: Environmental > Aquatic > Deep subsurface >... | reverse complement strand
CAATGCCGACGCTAGCGGTAAATGCCGCGGCTTGTCTTCTTTGTTTCGATAAATAAAACTGACCATAAACGCAAACGGAAATCTACCCGTGATATCGCCCTTATTTTCAGCTAAATGAAAACTAACTTTCCCCACATTCTTCCATGTCGGCGAAAGAGAACATAAAAATTCCGTAAAACTGCCGGCAAAGACGCTAAATTTTTCCTGGATAACGGCTTCAAAATCTAAATAAAATTGATAAAGCAACTCGCCATCAAAATATTCCCCGCCCGTCAATGGCGGCGCAGAAAGAGCCATAAATCCACATTCAACAATGGACGGACGCGCTAATGCATAGACCTTACTTAAATCTACATCAGCCATTTCACCAAAACTGGACAGCTTGCGCGTATAATCAATAAACAATTTCTGAAAATAACATTTACCCAGAGTATTCGTATCCACAGTCTGCTGTGTCAACGCCAATAACCCAGCGCCATTCCCCTCCACAAAAGTTCCATCCCGATCCCGTAACATTTTTTGCGGTATTATATATAGATCTAATGACAAGTCGGAGTTCATTCGCTCTTTTCTAACTTATAAATATTTTGAATGATTACATTTAAGAAATTGCAAAGCAAAGCCTTTGAGTAAAAAAATACTTTAATTTATTTTCTCTGCTTTTCAATTCACAAATTCACATTTTAATCATTTTTATAATTCCCAATTACACTCTTATATCATAATACACAGAAACGTGATGGTTGAAACACGTAAAAAACCATACTGATATTTACCCCACACAATACCCAAAATATGACATCGTTGCGACGATACACCTCGTAAAGACGCACGGACGCGCGGCGTTTTTATTTCCAGATATGTCTTCGCATTGGGGAACGTATTTCTATGTATTTCAACCATCACGGTTTTGGAAAACCTATCGATAAAACCTTGCGACCGTGCAAGGACGGGCAGAAAATATTCTGCCCCTACATCTCGTTTATATACGCCCTTCGTAAAGACACACGAACGTGCATCGTTTTTAATCCCAGATATGTCTACGCATTGGGGACGTCTTTTATGTATTTCAGCGATCACGGTTTTAAAAAACGTACCGATAAAACCTTGAGACCGTGCAAGAACGGGCAGAAAATATTCTGCCCCTACATCTCGTTTATATACGCCCCTCGTAAAGACGGACGTGCGTCATTTTTGATTTCAAATATGTCTTCGCAATGGCGATGTCTTTTTCCGTTTATTTTTTAATAAATTATTTTTAACGAAAAAAAAAATCAGCAAACATAACCATGTCCATCAAAAAACAAAAAAAAGATATTTTCCCTACACGGCATGAACAGTATCCATCATAATGAAATGTAATATATGTAATTAAATGGACACCCTTTTTGTTGCTTCGGGCGGTAGCCCGATAAACAAAAAATTGTGCAAAAGTCCACAGCCCATTCAACACACAAATTCTGCATTTTCTTGCCTTTTTCCGTTGTTTTCCGTCTTCCCTTCCGTTTTTTTCCGTTGTAAAAAGCCACGCTGATATTTTAACCGCACTCCACATTTTTATTCCGCGCGATACTTCTTGAAATTCTCCGCCTGTTCGAAGATCTCTTTGAATACCTCATCCTTAGGGACTGGCGGATATCCATGCTCCGCCAAAATCAAGATCAGATCGACCTTCAATTCTGCTTTAATGTCAACCCGCTGCGACCAGTCGGTATATTTGGCTTTGTCATCCACGACAATTTTTACGGCACGCGACAACGAAATCAATTTGTCATGCGGATATTCAAATTCATGCTTTTCTGCGACAGCTTTTAGAATGTCATAGAAGGCCTTTTCTTCAAAATTGATTCCCATTTCTTCGAAGGATATTTTTTCTTTCTGTAGGTCTTTGAAGAGGTCCTCAAAATGCTGCGCGATATCATCCAGGACATCATTTGCGAGGGCAAGGCCTTCTTTTCGCTCGTTGTATTTGTCTAAAAGAGCCTTGAACCTCTTGGTGAAATCAATGCCCTTTATCCGATTTACCTTTTTAAATTCATCGATTGCCCTCTTCAGCAATTGCTGGAGTAATTTAATCTTGGTATTCGGCAAGTTGATTTTATCAATCCGCGCCATGTACTCATCACTAAAAATATCGATACCTTTATCGGCTTTCTTTTCGCCAAGCTTAAACACCTCTTCAACGCCATCGCTCAGGAGTGCTTCCTGAATCATCAACTGTACCCTTGCATTCATCTGAGCCGTGTCCGGCGCGTCGCCTTTCGTCAGCTTATGCACTATCGAAGCAATCGCCATATAGAAGTGAATAAAATCACGCTCTTTCTGAGTTAGTTCCTCGCTTGTCGAACAAATTTTATAGGCCCCTCGAAGTCGCTTTGTCATCACCATAAAACGCGTTTCGGCTTCTTTGGTAATCTGAACATATTCCGCGCCCTGATTCAGACATTCCAACTGCTCAAGAGGCGTCCCGATAAAATAGGACGTCGAATCAAATTTCAGGAAAAGCCTCCGAAGTAAATCTAGCTGGTCTTTTAAAATAGTAACCGCCTTGTGAATATCTTCAAAATCATCTTCCTCGACCTCAGAGTATCTCCTGAGCGCCGCATTCATATTGCTCTTGATTCCAATATAATCGACAACCAGCCCGGCTTCTTTGCCTTCGTAGATGCGATTGACGCGAGAAATGGTCTGAATAAGAGAATGCTGCTGAATTGGCTTGTCGATATAGATCGTATCCAGAAAAGGCACATCAAAGCCAGTTAGCCACATATCGACAACCATCGCAATCTTGAAATTCGATTTAGCATTCTTGAACTGGCGATCTAGCTCTTTGCGATAATCCTTTGTTCCAAACAGATTCCAGAGTTCTTTCGGGTCATCCTTCCCTCGAGTCATCACCATCTTGATTTTTTCGATCGGCTTGATTTCTTTGCGCTCTTTTGGGGTCAGCGCAGCGCCTTCATCACATTCCCGGATTTCCGCCCACTGCGGCCTCAAGGCAATGATTTTCTTATACAAGTCGTAGGCAATCTGCCTGCTTGAAGAAACGAACATCATTTTGCCAAGAACAGTCGAGCCTTCATCAACGCGCGCCTCATAGTGACTCACAAAGTCTTTTGCGAGTTCGGCAAGACGATTCGGATCGCCAAGAATGACTTCCATGTTGGTGACGGCCTTCTTACTCGCTTCGATCTGATAATCATTAGTCCCATCGTCCGCGCATTGCCCGTAATACGTTTCGATTTCCTGGAGTTTCTTCTCATCCAACAGCACCTTGGCAGCCCTGCCCTCATAGACAATGCGCACCGTGATATTGTCCTGAACCGATTCTTTCATGGTATAGGAATCGACCACCCGACCGAAAACATCAAGGGTGGCATCAATGGGGGTTCCCGTAAAACCGACATACGTGGCATTGGGAAGGGAGTCGTGCAAATACTTAGCAAAGCCGTATGTTTTCTTGACGCCATCGGGAGTGACTCGAACACTCTGATCAAGATTGACCTGGGAGCGGTGGGCTTCATCGGAAATACAGATAACATTGAACCGATCGGTGAGAAGTTTCATGTCTTCGGTAAATTTTTGAATCGTCGTCAGGAACACACCGCCGCTCTTTCGATCCTGAAGATAATGGCGCAGTTCCTCCCGACTTTCAACACTGATAACGGTCTCGTCACCGATAAATTTTTTAGCATTGGTAAACTGTTCCGAAAGCTGATCGTCCAAATCATTACGATCGGTAATAAGCAGTATCGTCGGACTTGAAAAATCGATGCTTTTCATCAAAAGACGGGTGAGGTAGAGCATCGCATAACTCTTGCCACTTCCAGTTGCCCCAAAATAAGTTCCGCCTCTTCCATCACCATCAGGCCGCATGTTCTCTTTGATGGAATGAAATAGTTTTCTCGCAGCGTAATATTGCGGATACCGACAGACTATCTTGATGTCTTCCTTAGTGGTATCAGGAAAGAAAATAAAATTGCGAATGATATCAACCAGTCGCTGCCGGTTGAACATTCCTTTGACCATAGTATACAAGGAATTAATACCGTCTTCTTCTTTGAGTTCATAGCCGTCGGTCTTGCCCCAAGCATAGAAAAAATCATACGGAGCGAAAAGCGAACCCGCTCTATTGTTTACGCCGTCGCTGATAACACAAAAGGCGTTGTATTTCAGCAATTCGGGAATATCCCGCCGATAGCGGATCGTCAGCTGATCGAAGGCATTTTTGATCGTCGTGTTTTCTTTGATGGCACTCTTGAATTCAATTACCACAAGTGGGATGCCGTTGATATAAACAATTGCGTCCGGGATGCGTTTCTCGTAGCCCTGGATTTCAAGCTGGTTTACAATCTTGTAGATATTATAACTTGAATCATACTCAGCCGATTCCTCTGCCACAATAGTCGTTAATTCGCTAAGCTTTGGTATAAGCGTTAGCGGTAAATTGCTGTAATCAATCAACTCAATATAGAGGTCTTTCTTGGTGCGATCTTCCCGTTTCAGGACAAAGCCATCCGCGATTAATTTGCTGATTTTTTTATTGCTTCCATAAAGAGCGGAAGCCGGATAGAGTTCAAGTTTCCGAATGACGGATGAAATTTCATTCAGCGTGATGTTTTCACTGGAATATCGGTTGAGAAGGTATTGCCTGAGGTCATCTCGAAGCAGGACATCCGGCATTTCCTTATGGATGTGCTCACCGGTAAGATGTTTGTAGCCTTCGGCTTCAAAGAGTTCGATTACGGCTTGTTCAAGTTTTTCTTCTGTGAATTTCATTAGGCTGTTCATTCCGTAAATATTCTCATTTATGTACGTTGTTTTTTGTTGCCAGACTTAAAAGCAATAATTCTTTGAATTCATCAAGGTATTTGTTATGCAAAACGAGTTCTTCTTTTTGCTTAAATATCGCTTCCGCCACTGTTTCAAATTTGTTAAGTGTTGTGCAATCAGGCACCAACAATTCCGTTTTTTCAAGATCTGTTTTAGTCAACGCTTGCCGAGTAGAACCACCTTCACTTATACCGAGTAGCTTGGACCTGTATTCCGTTGAACATAAAGAACACAGCAATAAATTATGTGCTTTGCATACTGCTTTTAGACGTATTATTGCAACATGTTGATTCACGCGACCAGGAAGAACACTTTCAGGTATTTTACAGCATCGAGCAACCGACACACCTGTGATATTTAATAATACATCATTCTTTTTGAGTGCAACATTACTGAGTTTGTCGGCCTGTTTTTTATCAATGTAAGCCAAATTACGGAATGTGAAATTGAAATCAAAAACATTCATGCTTCTGACAAGTGCAATTCCATTATTTCTGTATCCAGCCTTACCACCTTTTGGTGTCGCCCCACTACCAATTTTAGTTGTGATATCGCTTAACTTTTTAAAATCCCAACCTTTCGGTATCTCACATTCAAATTTGCAATTATATTCCATCTTCCCACCACTCGACTTATACGGCTTCCCATTCTCATCAGGAAATTCAAAATCCACAAACCACTGCTTGTAAATCGCACGCGCCGTTTCTTCCAGTTTCTGATTAAGCTGTTCGTTCAGCTTTATGCGGTTTACGATAATGTTGTATTCCGCAACAATTTTTTTTTGCTTTTCGAGGGTGGGAACCAAAATTGGCAAAGTACAGAAGTCATCCCATCCTATTCCTCCCCTGACATCACTTCCACTAATAAACCACAAATATCTATCTGATTCAGGCCTTGAAAGCCACATCATCAAATAGTCGTCAAGTAATTTTTCTTTATCAACTATTTCAAACACATAATATGCTAACGATATTATCGCTTCCTCAAAATTTTGAAGCAATGAAATAGGAAGATGTTTATCACGCCCTACGCTCATTAACTTACAACCAAATTGGCCTTTGTTGATAACTAAATAATTATCCATATCGGCACCTATAATATTAGCTACTGATGAGATAAATTTTTTATCCAAATTAACGCCTAATAGTCTGGTAATCTTTCCCCCGCTATTTTTGCGCTTCACTTGTCTTATAAACTCACCAATCGGTTTATAATTTAATTTCATAGCCTAGCCTTTTAAACACTTTCAACAAATCTGTTTTTGATTGCTCTTCTTCTTTTAAAAGCTTAGCGAAATCAGCCTGAAGTTCTGCCATCTTTTCATCATAATCTATATTCTCGTCCCTGTTAACAAATTCAATATATTTACTCGGAACAAGCGAAAAATCTTTTGCCTTGATTTCATCAAATGTTGCACTATAACAATATTCAGCTTTATTTTCATACATCTTTTCAAATCCAGTTTGCTGCCAATCATGATATGTTTTGGCAACCTTCGCAATATCATCTTGCGTTAATTGTATGTATTTCTTTTGAAACGGCGACCCCATTTCGCGCAAATCAAAAAAAAGTATTTCTTTTTCACGATTTCGATACTTCTTAATTTCATCATTACGCTCAACTGTTCGTGCCTTTTGGTTCTTGTTCAAAATCCAAATTGTCACACTGATATTTGTGGTATAAAACATGTTCTGCGGAAGAATCATGATCGCTTCCACAAGATTATTCTCAATCATCTTCCGTCTGATTTTATATTCATCTCCGCCACCCGAAAGAGCACCATTGGCAAGAACAAAACCAGCAACTCCGTTTTCGGACAGTTTTGAAACCATATGCAAAATCCAAGCATAGTTCGCATTGCCGGTGGGCGGTACTTCGTAACCATCCCAACGGGGATCATCCGTCAATTCATTATCCGCACGCCATTGCTTCTGGTTAAATGGAGGATTCGCCATTATGTAATCAGCTTTCAAGTCTTTGTGCTGGTCACGGGAAAAGGTATCCTCGGCAACATCACCTAGATTCCCCGATATTCCCCTGATGGCAAGATTCATCTTTGCTAGTTTGTACGTCGTCGAAGTATATTCCTGACCATAGATGGAAAGATTTTTCTTGTTTCCATGATGACTTTCAATAAATTTCACCGACTGCACGAACATCCCGCCAGAACCACAACAGGGATCATAGATAATGCCGCCGTATGGTTCTATCATTCCGGCTAGCAGATTTACAATGCACTTAGGCGTATAAAATTCGCCTTTACCTTTCCCTTCGGCCAATGCAAATTTACTCAAAAAGTACTCATACACACGCCCGACAATATCCAGCTCTTTGTCCTGAAGGGTATCGATATTATTTATTGTGTCAAAAAGTGAGGCAAGCTTCGCAACGTCAAGATCAAGACGAGAATAATAGTTATCCGGCAATGCGCCCCTTAGGGAAGGATTATTTTTTTCAACGGTCGCAAGAGCCGTATCGATTTTGAGAGCAATATCGTCTTGTTTGGCGTTCTTCTTCAGGTACCCCCACCGGGATACTTCGGGAAGAAAAAATACGTTTTTCATGGCGTAGAACTCCACCATATCCACATATTTCTCTTTGCCTTCAGCAATGAGTTCGGCTTTCCGCTCCTCAAATTTATCACTGGCAAATTTCAAAAAAATCAACCCGAGTACCACGTGCTTATACTCTGACGGCTCAACTTTTCCACGAAGCTTGTTTGCCGAATCCCAGAGGACTTCTTCCATCGATTTTTGCTTTTTCGATACAGTTTTCTTCTTTACCATATTCTACCTTTTTCGTTCTTCTATAACTTATTCATTGCTTAACTCGTATATTATGAGGGCTGACGCAAAATGAAACGACCAATAACAATGCGGTTGAATAACTGGTTAGCCTTTTTCTTTGATAAGTTTATTTGTAAAAATCAAGACACATTCTTTAATCAATAAATATAACGCTCGAACTTCAATCGGTGTTATTAAAATATTATCTTCATATATATTAGGCGATTTTTGTTTCTTTAATAATGTCTCTGTTGATCTTCCTCCATTATGCACCATACAATGTCTAATTTCTCTAGCAAGGGCAATCGTATTATTATTCCAACATTTACTAGCCGTTTCCTCCCCGATAAAAGATATCATTTTTTTGTTGAACTTTCTATCGGTTATTCTAAGTTTATCTTCATGACTAACAATTTTAATTGATTGAAGGATATAATCTTCATAGGAACAATATATTGCGACGTAACAATTTTCAGACGTCTTGCCAAGAGCAGCTCCAAACTCAGATCTCTGTCTATATTGAATCCATAATTCATCTCGATTAATTTTGTAAGCTTCACTAACAGATGTAACGAATAGCCAAGGGAGCGTAAAAGCTCGTATAGCAGAATACAAATTACCGCTGAAATGATCTCCAACGTTATACAGAATGGTTCCATCGATTAGTTTATAAAAATTTTCAGACCAAATTTTATCAAAAAAATCACAATATTCATTTAAATCATATGGAATTAAATACTTTTTCATGGAACTCCTAAGACGCTAACATCACGGATCCTTGTAAAACCATTTTGTTGAGCTCATGTTATCTACTGATAATTATATCGGCCAAATCTGTTTTGATCCAAATTCACGCCATTCTTTGATTTCGTTTGTTGCAGCATTCTTAGAATCGCTTCGTGAAAGTCCCTTTTTTCTATAATGTTTTGACAATGCTCTATGTAATATTTTATTCCACTCATCTCTAAAAGGCCTTGAAGGAACTTCTACCAATATACGAGTATGATTAAGTGTTGTGCTAATACGATCACCTTCTTTACCTGACTGGATATAGACTCCTTGAGCATGAATGATTTGATCTACAATGCCAAATTGTCTTACAATGTCAAATTCTAGTTTTATTATACACTCACAGGGCTTTAGCATCATTAATATAAGCGAAATCTTATTAAGATTGAACCTAATGAACTTTGAAGTAATTGACCAAGCACTTTTAGTATTACCAGCTCCTATATTTTTATGAGCTTGTATCATATTTTTAATATCAGGACGGAATGATGTATCGATAATTAAGACAGGAATAATTCTTCCATCTGCAATTCCTCGTGTTGCGACAACCGCATCTGATATAATAAGTACAGGCTCCTTCTCGATCTCATTTCTTATCTGAATTTTGGTCTCATGCCATTTTATCATTATCTGTTTCCTGGAGCAAAGATGCTTCTAACTCTGTCGCCTGTCCACTATTATCAATTATTGTAACCATATAAGTATCTACACATGCCCCTCGAATCATTTCATTCGACAGTTTGAATATTGCTGAACCATTAATAGTTGAATACGAATCTATATTCAAAGGGATTTTTAATGGATTTTCAATTTTTTTGAATTTATTCTTCAAATTAGGATTATGCGGTATAGAAACATTTAAAAATGGGCCATCTCCTTTTTGGTATTCTATACGAAGCCTAATATCTTTGATTGAGTTCTTAGAGGCAGAGTTGTTAGTTATCATTAAATGAAAAACAAAAAGCCTTTCATCTGATTCATCTATACGCTCAATATATGAGTCTAAAATGGAAAGACCCAAAGACGAACAATTCCTTTTATCTTGTTCTAATGCAAGAGAATAAGCCTTTTTTGCAATCCCAACACTTCGAGCTGCATACCAAATTGCAAATAATGTACCCAAAAATGATATTATCCATTTCCATTCCATAATTTATATCTCACATCTAATGTGCGCTTCACCGGCCGAGGTACAAATTCCAGTAAAAAGCTGATTACATGACCTTTCCCATTTTGCTATCACACCTCAAACACCGTTGATATTTGTGCCCTTCAATCTCTTCTTCATAGCTACATTGATCACAGTAATTCATCTCGCATTTCGGACAATCATAGATTGCGTTAACTCGCTGACCAGTTCTGTCGCTTTTCTGACCGACAGTTGAACCACAAAAATTGCAATAAGCTTTGTTTATATTTAAAAAATATTAGTTGATAATCATTCTGATGTAAAAAAATCGTATATATCATATCATAATTTGGGAAAAATTAGATATTTGCAACCACTATTGTCTTTGTTTTCTTTTCTTTTTTTGATTTTACCTGATATTTCGATTCGGTGTCTGATTTTAGGATTCTTTCCAACACACCAACACCTCAAAATTATATTAATATAGCACAAATCAGGAGTTCATATAACACTAATTAAAAAAAATCCAACTTTAAATCCCCCGAATAACGCATATCCTAATATACCATAAAAATCAACCTTCAGTCTTAAAAAATGAACTACCTCGGCCCTCTAGATCTGGATAGTTCATTTAAATTCTATTAATTACTTTAATTTTATTTGTGCTGAATTTTCTGGCATATCGAATTTTTCCATAACATTTCCAATCTTTGTCATACAAGATCGTATCCAGAAAAGGCACATCAAAGCCAGTTAGCCACATATCGACAACCATCGCAATCTTAAAATTCGATTTGGCATTCTTGAACTGACGATCTAGCTCTTTGCGATAATCCTTTGTTCCAAACAGATCCCAGAGTTCTTTCGGGTCGTCTTTGCCTCAAGTCATCACTATCTTAATTTTTTCGATCTGCTTGATTTCTTTGCGCTCTTTTGGGGGCAGCGCAGCGCCTTCATCACATTCCCGGATTTCTGCCCACTGCGGCCTCAATTTAATGATTCCCTTGTACAAGTCGTAAGCAATCTTTCTGCTGGATGAAACAAACATGATTTTGCCGAGAACGGTCGAGCCTTCTTCAACGCGTTTCTCATAGTGAGTCACAAAATCTTTCGCGAGTTCCGCAAGGCGGTTCGGGTCGCCGAGAATGATTTCCATGTTAGTGACAGCCTTCTTACTCGCTTCGATCTGACAATCATTGGTTCCTTCGTCAAGCTCTGCAAATAGTCGACTTTTGGCGGCTTATTCACAGGTCATATACTGAACCACCAGATTATCAATGGAACGGTAAAGATTACAATAACGGCCAAAAGACACCCCTGGCCTTTATCGCTTGTCCCACCTCCCAGAGTGGGCATTTGCGGTGCAACCTTTCCCGATTTTAGTAGCTCTGGCGCAACAGAGTAGATAGCAAAATCCACCAATGAATCTGGGTTAAGGTCAGAATTGCCAACGGGATCTGCCCATCCTTCACCCCACCCCTGCGAGTCACCAAACAAGATAGCCTTCTTTATCACGGCTTTCGAGGGCTTCTTCACGTTCATCATGGAGCGTAAATCCGCATCCCCAAACATAAAATCCAACACATCGTCAATTCGCTCCTGGAATTGCTCAGCTTTGTCTTCGGCTTTCTCTTCAAGTTCGTCAATATACTCTTCAGCTCGCCAACGATTGATGCCCTTCTGCGAATCACCTCCCAATTTGGCTATCTTGTTGAGTTGAGCCTTGGTCGGCGGTTTCCCTTCTTTGGGATCAGCATCCATCTCAGCATCGCCAAGAAGTTCATTCGCTCGGCAAAAAGTCACGTTCTCAGGCAGACAAGCACCTAACTCTTCTGCTTGATTCCTCTGTTCAGGAGTTGCTGGGGCCGTCTGCGATAGAATGTCGCATATTTGTGAAGCTTCTCGTTTGGTGGCTGGGACTTCGCCATCCAGCATCTTGATGTACTCGATCTGTTGTTTTGTTGGGGGTTGTTCACCATCAAGCTGAGTAATAAGCTCCGATGCTTGCTTCGATGTGAGTTTCTGAGGGATTGTCGCGCCCAGCCCATGGAGGAAGTTGAGTTGCTTTTTCGTAGGCGGTGCCGAAGACAACAACTTGTCGATTAGCTCCGATGCGCCATCTTTTGTTAGGCTCTGCTTGGGCATCCCGCCGAGAGCCTTAATGTAGTTTATCTGTCTCTGGGTTGCTGGTTCACTCATAAGTTACTCCATTCTCTTGATTTATTTACATAATGGGCAGAGCACAAAACTTATTTTTTATCGAATAATTTTTTCGCAACACTTGAAATCAACGATATTTTAGAATACCACGAAAAATCATCAGATGTAACGATTCATTATATATTTTATTTTTTTCCATGAATCTTATTGACTTTATTGATAATTGACCATTCAGTACTGTAATAATTATTATCAATTGGTTTACCATTAGCAGCAAAGCTTTGAAAAACAAGACGGCTAATGCTGTCTAATATTTCAAGAGGCATAATTTTGTAATCTATGCTTTCAAAATCCATGTACATTACTTTGTAGCCTTGTAAATGAAGCTGGTCTCTACTTGATATCTTTTCTGTCAAGTGCGCCTTAAATTTCTTGCTATTATTTTCATTGAAATAAATTCCAATTATTTTTTCTGAATCTATTAATTCTAATTTTGATAACTCATCATTTTTATTCAAGCCATTCATATATTTTTTTCCAATTTTTTTAGATAACAATGTTGAAACAAAAACCTTATTGACATGACCAGATTTATAGCATTGCAATAAATAACCATTTTTATAATTATCATTTATTAGAATAACATAATCGGCTTCCAATGGCTCATCCTTAGACATTACATAAATACCAGATTTGTATAGGTTAAAATATCTAAGAAGTATTTCAGAATTATTAGTGCTCATATCTGAATGCTCTATATTGGGTTTAACATTTTTTATTTCTTGTTCCAATACTTTTTCTTTAGACAATATTTCATTAGTACTATTTGTAGTTTTTTCATATTGAACTTCTGTCGTGAGTTCATTTTCTTTTTCAGGCTTTTTAAGAGGTTCTTTTTCCTTAACTTTAGGAATCAGTTTCCAAAGAGGTTCTAAAGATTTTATTCGATTTGTATAATATTCATAACCTCTAACTCTAAAAAACTGCCAGCCACAACGTTCCAGAACTGTTTGACGCTTTATATCATTTTGATATTGTTCAGGTCCGTGCCATTTATCACCATCGCATTCGATAGCCAATTTTGTTCCATCAGGACAAAGCATAACTAAATCAATTCGATACCTTCCAGCAACTTTATATTGGGGAATTACACCAAAACCTTGCATTACAATTTCATTCCTTACCTCAACCTCAAACCAACTATCATACGGTTCTGGCTGTGTTCCTAAGGTTTTTTGTTTTGGAATAGATATTAGTTGTTTGTCAAAATGACCAGGAGTATTATAATTCTTGAAATGGTCTAATAATTTATACCGCAAGTCATTGTTGTTTTTTAAATCTTCCAACTGGACTGAATGGAAAAGATAGATTTGCTCTTTCGCACGACTGACAGCAACATTAAAACGTCTTTCATCTACAGGTTTTGTTAGAGCTGATCGATTATGATTATGTGCTGTTACTAAACTCAAAAAGATAATATCTCTTTCATCACCCTGAAAAGAAGCAGAATTGCCACATACAATTTTTCTTTTATGATACTCTTCTTCACCAATTGTTTTTAAAAGCAAATTTTCAATAAGACTTGCTTGTTGATTGCCTTGAAGTGTAATTACTCCAAAAGTTTTATCGTTATAACGATTATCTTTTATTAACTTTGTAATTGTTAATATGATTTGATTAGCTTCAGGCTCATTAGTAATTCTTGAACTTCTACCTTCCGTATATCCATTAGTGCAAAATACAGTTTTTAAAGGATCAAGCCTTTTTTCAGAATATTGTTTTAAAGGATAAAGCCCTTTCCCATCAGGGGCATAAAAATATTTATTGCAAAATTGTATAATTTCTGGCATACACCTGAAATGTTCTCTCAGAACAATCCTCTCATCACAGAAAACCGTAGCAAAGTCAAAAAAGCTAAAGTCAGGATGAAAGCAGTCTTTAAATTCAAAGTCACATAAAAACTCTTCAATATAAGGTGTCATTTTATCAACATCAACCCCAATGTTTTCTGGGGCAATTTGTTTGTCATCACCGACAATGATAATTTTTTTTGAAATATAGAGCAGGAAAATTGCATCTGGTCCTAACTGACTTGCTTCATCAATAATAGTATAATCGTACATTCCCTGTTCAGGGGTTATGGATTGTGCAACTTTATAAAGAGGCATAATCCAGCAAGGAATTGAGTCTTTACATTTTCCCATTTCTCTTTGAACATCTTTCTGGAATTTTCTTGCTTTTTTCCCTTTCCCTTTCGCTTTAATAGCAAACTGGGCAAATGCGCTAAGATGTTGTCGAATGTTTTTATCCTGGTCGATACTATGTAAAACATGTATCCAAGCCTTCTTTGCGGCAAGTTTAGCAACAAGTCTACCTTTTTTGACTTTTATTTGATGTAGGTTATGCCTTAATTCTTGCTCATAATCAATGTTCATTAATTTATTGATTTCCTTTTGAGCATGTTTAAAATAAATAGCTAATTTAAAATCAGGTAAATCTTGTTTTGTAAAACCACTTGACTGTATGGAATCAAATAAATTTGGTAATCTTTTTTGAATATTTTCCTTTAATTTCAAAAAAGCCTGAAAATTAAACTTTCCTTTATTTAATGCGTCAATTTGTTTTATGCACTTATTATAAGCATTAGCGTCAATTTGTTTAAATGCTTCAAATATTTTTTCTTTTATTGGATGACAATTTGGATTACTCAGAGATGCTTCCGCTTTTTTGATAATATCCTTATAAAATTTAACCTTCTGCAATAAATGATTGTATTCAGTTTTACTCAAAATAATTTCCAAATTTTCTGTATTAAAAGGAGTTATAGATAATTCAGAATAATCTTCAATCTCCTTTCTCTTTTTCTCTGACAAATTAATGATGTCTATTAATTTAACCACCTCAGAATGGATGTTCTGGAAGTAATTAAATCTTTTCAAATATGATTCTGTTTTAGGAATTTCTTTATTCCATAATTCAGATAATTCATTAATATCTTGTCGAATTGAGATGTCTTTCAAAACAATTTCAAATTCTTCTTTTGTATCACAAGGGCTTCCATTAACCTTCACTTCATCAATAAAACAAAGACGTTCTTTTATTTCTTTTGGTAGAAAAGGTTTTTTCAGTGTGAATTTAATACCTGATAATGAATTGCCATCTTTTAAGTATTCCAGTAATATTTGGGCATCTTTTTTAAGTTGTTTACTATTTTTTTCAGCGGGATATAAAATTTCTATATTCTTGTCAATTTCTTTTAGATTATATTTGCTTATTTTTTCAAGAGCCTCAGAAGAATATTGAACAGTTTCGTTCCATTTGTTTGAATTGCCATTTAAGTATATTTTTATAAAACGATCGGTAAAATCAATTTGCAAATCACCCAATTGTTTATAATACTCTTTTAGTTGTGTTCTGCCCATGAGTGAAACGAAATTTTGACAGTTTTGTTTAACGGCGATTATATTAAGCTAATCGCACCAATTATGAGGAACAAAATAATGCCAAAATTAAAGTACCAAACCAATCTT
>Ga0172378_10003285_pt1 | contig 15237 bp, 14 predicted proteins | sample GrowelOW332metaG_FD_119755 | JGI IMG/M metagenome (GOLD analysis project Ga0172378, IMG submission 119755) | Groundwater microbial communities from an aquifer near a municipal landfill in Southern Ontario, Canada - Pumphouse #3_1 metaG | ecosystem: Environmental > Aquatic > Deep subsurface >... | reverse complement strand
TGCCATTAAGGTGAAAAAACCTGATGCAAAGATTCTTTTTGTAGGTGCTTTGGGTAGAATGGAAATGCAGAGGGTACCTTCTGCAGGCTATGAGATTAAAGGACTTCCGATATGTGGATTCGACAGAAAAAACCTGTTGAAGAATATATCTATTTTTTTTAAGATCTGGAAAAGTCAAGTCATTGCTAAAAAAATCATTAAGGACTTTAAACCTATGGTTGCTGTAGGTGTTGGCGGATATGCCAGCGGTCCCACATTAAATGTATGTGCAAGCAGAAGAATACCCTGTCTTATTCAAGAACAAAATTCATATGCTGGAGTTACCAACAAACTTCTTGCAAAGAAAGCTGACAAGATCTGTGTCGCTTATGAAGGAATGGAACGTTTTTTCCCTGCTGACAGAATTATTATGACAGGCAATCCAGTAAGGCAAAACGTCTTGGAAACGACACTTACAAAAGAAGAAGCTCGTAAACAGTTCGGACTTAAACCAGACAAGAAGACTATCTTTCTGGTAGGCGGGAGTTTAGGTGCCAAGACCATCAATGATAGTATACTTAAGCATTTGGATCTCGTAAAAGAATCAGGTGTGCAATTTATCTGGCAAACTGGGAAATATTACTATACCTCTATCACTGAGCAGATGAAAAAACACAAGGATTTGTCAATGCTCAAGTTCATGGATTTTGTCAGCGATATGGGTGCAGCCTATAAAGCCGCAGACTTAGTTATTAGCCGTGCTGGAGCAAGCTCCATCAGTGAATTCTGCCTCATCGGTAAACCTGTAATATTGGTACCAAGCCCTAATGTAGCTGAAGACCACCAGACAAAGAATGCCATGGCCCTTGTCAATAAGAATGCTGCCATCTACGTGAAAGATGCTGATGCTCCTAATACTTTGTTGAAACAAGCCATTAGCATTGTAAATGATGATAAAAAATTAGCTTCTTTAAGTGAGAATATCAAAAAGCTCGGATTGAAAGATTCGGCCGATGTGATAGCCGAAGAAGTGATAAAACTCGCTAACAAACAATGGAACTAAAAGATATTAAAGCAGTGTATTTCGTTGGTGCAGGTGGCATCGGAATGAGTGCCATAGCACGTTATTTCATACACAAAGGAATGGTGGTTGGAGGATATGACAGAATATCTTCTGAACTTACACGTCAGTTGGAAAAAGAAGGAATGATAATTCATTATGAAGAAAATATAGCTGAGATACCTCATGCTTGTAAAGATCCGAGGTCATGTCTTGTCATTTATACTCCCGCCATCCCAACCAAACATAAAGAACTTACTTTCTTCAGAGAAGGAAATTTTGAAATTGAGAAGAGAGCCCAAGTTCTTGGTACTCTTACCCGTACCCATAAAGGACTCTGCGTGGCAGGTACTCACGGGAAGACTACAACTTCCACTATGTGTGCCCACATCATGCACCAAAGCCATGTAGATTGCAATGCCTTTCTTGGAGGTATATCAAAGAACTATGACTCTAACTATATTCTCAGCGATACTAGCGATTACGTCGTCATTGAGGCCGATGAATTTGACCGCAGTTTTCATTGGCTGCGCCCATGGATGAGCATTATTACAGCTACAGATCCAGACCATCTTGACATTTATGGTTCCAAGGAAGCCTATTTGGAGAGCTTTCGCCATTATACAGAACTTATTCAACCTGGTGGCACACTCATCATCCATAAAAACCTCGAGATGAAACAAAATGTACAGAAAGGGGTTAAGATTTATGAATATAGCCGTGATGAAGGAGATTTCCATGCAGAGAACATTAAGATTGAGAAAGGGAACATCTATTTCGACTTTATATCTCCTGTCGAAAATATAAAGGATATTGAGTTAGGACAACCAATTCCCATTAATATTGAGAATGGCGTAGCTGCTATGGCCATGGCACAACTCAATGGTTGCACGGTTGAAGAAATTAGATATGGAATAAAAACTTATTTGGGAGTAGATCGTCGCTTTGACTTCAAAATCAAAAATGAAAAGCTTGTATTTCTCTCTGACTATGCACACCACCCAAAAGAGATCTATCAGAGTGCAAAAAGCATTCGCGAACTATACAAAGACCGCAAGATTACAGCTATATTTCAACCTCATCTCTTTACAAGAACACGAGATTTCTATAAAGACTTTGCAGAAGCATTAAGCCAGTTGAATGAAGTAATTCTGTGTGACATCTATCCTGCCCGCGAAAAGCCCATACCTGGTGTTACGAGCAAACTGATCTATGATAATCTAAAGCCTGGCGTAGAGAAAAGTATGATTCATAAAGAAGACGTTCTGGATCTGGTAAAAAGCAGGGACTTCGATGTCTTGATTGTGCTAGGCGCAGGGGATCTTGACGATTATGTTCCTCAGATTACAAAAATTCTAGAGAACAAATAATGCATATCAATTGGAAAAAAAACATTACAATTGCACTTGACATAGTCATTGGTGGCTATCTTGTTGCTGCTTTCACCGCATTCAACAAACCGGATGAAACAGCTAAAGTATGTACAAAGGTCAGTATAAATATTCAAGATGAAACAACCAACGGATTTATTAATACCAAAGAAATAAAGTCAAGGCTTGAAAAAAAACGCCTCTATCCATTGGCCAAGCCTATGAGATTTGTGGATGCTAGAAAAATAGAGGAAGCCCTGAAATCAAGCCCTTTTGTGAAGACTTCCGAATGTTACAAGACTCAAGACGGACATGTATGTATCAATATAACACAGCGCATGCCGACAGTAAGAATAAAAGCAATGAATGGCGATGACTATTATTTAGATGACAATAACAGCATTATGCCCAATTCGCATTACACCAGCGATCTTATCATCGCAACAGGGTACATTAATCGCTGGTTTGCACAAAATTATGTATCGCATCTAAGCAATACCTTAATGTCAAGTAATTTATGGAAGAATCAAATAGAACAAATCAATATTCTCTCCAACTATGGGGTTGAACTCGTTCCAAGAGTAGGAAAACATATCATCTATATAGGTAAAATGCCTGAATGTAACTACAAAAATGAACGCAAAAAATTGATTTGTGATTTTGTAAAAAAGAAAATGGATCGATTGGAGAAATTCTATAAATATGGCCTGTCACAAGCCGGATGGAATAAATATTCCTATATAAATCTTGAATTTGACAACCAAATCATCTGTAAGAAACAAATTGATAATTGATATAAACGTATGGCAAAGGAATTTATAGTAGCTATAGAACTGGGATCTTCAAAGATCACCGGTGTCGCAGGAAAGAAAAACCTGGATGGCAGTACCAGCATTCTTGCTGTTGCCCAAGAAGATTCCACCGCTTGCATACGCAAAGGTGTAGTCTATAACATTGATAAAACAGTACTGTGCTTAACCAACATTGTGAAAAAGCTGGAAATAACTTTGAAAACGAAAATTGCTCATGTTTACGTTGGTGTTGGCGGACAATCGATCAAAAGTGTCAGGAATGTAATAGTAAAAGAACTTTCTACAGAAACTATCGTTACTCAAGAAATGGTAAATGAACTGATGGATGCCAACCGCAACATGAGCTATCCTGAACAAGAGATACTTGATGCTGTCACTCAAGAATATAAAGTAGACAATCAATATCAACTTGACCCTGTGGGCATACAGTGCAGCCGTTTGGAAGGAAATTTTCTGAATATTCTTTGGAGAAAGGCTTTCTACCGCAATCTGAACAAATGTTTTGACAATGCTGGAATAGCCATTGCAGAAATGTATTTAGCTCCTTTGGCTATGGCTGACTGTGTTCTTACAGAAATTGAGAAACGAAGTGGATGTGTTCTTATAGATCTTGGCGATAATACTACTACCGTTTCCGTTTACTACAAAAACATTCTCCGCCACTTAGCTGTCATTCCTCTGGGTGGAAACAATATCACTAAAGATATAGCATCTCTCCAGATGGAAGAACAAGAGGCAGAGAGAATGAAACTTAAACACGCCAGCGCATTTACAGACAATATTGACATCGATAACACACTCACTCTTCCGATTGATCAGGATCGTCAAGTTGAGAGCCGAAGATTCATTGAAATCGTAGAAGGACGCTTAGAGGAGATCATTGAGAATGCATGGTTCCAAGTACCTAATGAATATTTCGACAAACTATTAGGAGGTATAATTCTTACTGGCGGAGGTTCAAATATGCCAAACATTGAACGAGCCTTCCGCAATCATACGCATATAGAAAAAATACGTATTGCCAAATTTGTTAATCAAACCATCAATTCCAATATCCCAGAGATTACTTCTCACGACGGATGTATGAATACAGTTCTCGGTTTACTTGAGAAAGGAGACATGAACTGTGCTGGAGATGAAATTACGAACGATCTTTTCTATACTGGTGAAAACAAACCAGCTCCGACAACAGCAGAGTTGCATAAAAATGCTCGACCTTTTAATGAAACCACAGGAAAAGGAGTGGTTCAAACAGAAGCCGAAAAGCAAAAAGCCGAAGAAGAAGCTCGTAAGAAAAAAGAAGAAGAGGACGCTTCCCAGCGTCAAACTGCTGCAGAAGCTACAAAGATTGCTGCAGAAAAGAAGGAAAACAGCATTCTTCATAAAACATGGAAGTTCCTCAAAAAATTCGGAGGAGAAATCATATCTGAAGAAGAATAATCAAAGTTTAACAATATTTCTAATAATATACCAGATAATATGAAACCTACAATATTAGATTTCGGAGAGCCCGAAAAAGAGAATAGCATCATTAAAGTCATCGGCGTTGGTGGCGGCGGTGGCAATGCTGTCAATCACATGTATCGTGAAGGTATTCATGACGTAAGTTTTGTTCTATGTAACACTGACAGTCAAGCTCTTAACGATTCGCCAGTGCCTATACATCTCCAATTAGGAAAAGAGGGATTAGGAGCTGGAAATAAGCCGGAAAAAGCCCGCCAAGCTGCCGAAGACACTATTGACGACATCAAAAATATGCTCAGCGAGGAAACAAAAATGGCTTTCATCACAGCAGGTATGGGAGGTGGTACTGGCACTGGTGCTGCGCCTGTTATTGCACGTCTAAGTAAAGAATTGGGAATCCTTACTGTTGGCATCGTCACTATTCCTTTTCGCTTTGAAGGGGAGAAGAAGATAGATCAGGCTTTGGATGGTGTCGAAGAGATGTCCAAACACGTAGATGCGTTACTCGTAATCAACAATGAACGCCTGCGTGAAATTTATCCAGAACTCACTGTACTGGATGCCTTTGGCAAAGCTGACGATACACTGAGTATCGCTGCAAAAAGCATAGCAGAAATCATCACCAACCACGGCCTTATAAACCTTGACTTCAACGATGTAAAAACAGTCTTAAAAGATGGTGGCGTAGCCATTATGAGTACTGGGTTTGGAGAAGGGGAAGGCCGAGTCAAGAAAGCTATTGATGATGCTTTGAACTCTCCATTGCTCAACGATAACGATATTTTCAACTCTAAGAAAATCCTGCTGAGCATCAATTTCTGCAATGAGAAAAATGACAATACCGGCCTCATGATGGAAGAAATGAATGATGTTAACGACTTCATGTCAAAGTTTGGCAATGATTTTGAAATTAAATGGGGGCTTGCAATGGATCCAGAATTAGGTAAAAAAGTTAAAGTTACCATTCTTGCTACTGGATTTGGAATTGAAGATGTGGATGGAATGAATACCCATCTTAGCAACAAGCGTACACAGGAAGAGGCTGACCGCATAGCTCAAGAAGAAGAAAAAGCTGCAGAACGTCAAGATCGAAGAAATCGTTTTTATGGCAAAGACTCTGACAACCGGCAGTACAAACGTCGCCCTCATATTTTTCTTTTCCGATCAGAAGACCTTGATAATGAAGATGTTATCATGGCTGTTGAGAACACCCCAACCTATAAACGAACACGCCAAACTCTTGAAGAAATACGCAATCAGGCAAGTGGAAACACTGAGGAAGACAATAATGATGCAAAAGAGACTATTCAAGGGACAATCAATTTTACATAAACACTAAACAAAAAAACAAATTAAACAAAAAATAAAATGACACTATTTGATCAGATAAGCGAAGATATCAAAACGGCAATGAAAGCTCGCGATAAGGTGCGTTTGATGACTCTTCGCAATATAAAGAAGGTATTTCTTGAAGCTAAAACAGCACCTGGAGCAAAAGATACGCTTGAAGATTCTGAAGCCATGAAAATACTCCAAAAACTGGCAAAGCAAGGAAAGGAAACCGCTGCGACCTATAATCAGGCAGGCAGACCTGAATTGGCCAATGAAGAACTCGCACAAGTGACTGTGATAGAAGAATATTTACCAAAACCTCTCTCAGAAGAAGAAATAGAGAAGGCTGTAAAAGACATTATCCTTCAAACAGGCGTCTCTAATATGAAAGAAATAGGAAAGGTAATGGGAATAGCATCAAAACAAATGGCTGGAAAGGCTGATGGAGGAACCATTTCGAAGATTGTAAAGAAGTTATTAGCATAAAGACTAAAGTTCATGTCAATGTGAATTGACTACTAAAAGGTGGCCATTTTTCTCCAAAAAGAAATTAAAAAAATCTACACAAACAGCTCTTTAAGAATAGAGAATGACTTCAATTCTGGAAAATTAGGGATGTGAAGACGATAATAATTGATCATTAGTTCCGAACACCTATTTCGCTCCTCTCGATTCATCTTAAAAAGATGCATAGACTCATAATTCATTCGCATCAGTAACATAATCTTAGAGGCTTCATCAGGACCAATGAAATCGGCATGTAACGGCAGATTCTGACAAAACTCACCGCTCCGGAGGTCAAAGAAATCACCAACAGAATAATGTTCAAAATTAGGAAAGAAACCTATAAAACGGCTAAGACGCATCATGAAGACAAGATGGAAATTAGCAAAAGAATGCTGCGAACTATCAAGCCAAAGGAGACTACTCTCCACATATTTATATAAAGGCAGATTTTGCTGTTCATCCCTTGTGACATAAGCAAGAAATTCTGAAAGAAACAAGCAAATAGAAAGTTTATGTGGCTCAAAAGGTATATCAACGAAAGGCTCTGCAATACGAATATCATTGAAATGCTGTAAGTGGACGTTCTGCCGATAATCAAACTCGATGCTGAGAATGGTGAGAGGCTGAAAAAACTGCTTCTTTATTTTCACTTTCCTACTAATGGGAATATGGCAGATGAATGACATACGCCCCATCTGCTCAGTAAGAAGATCGACTACCAACTGACTATCACCGAACTTCAAAGCATGTAATACTATAGCTTCCGATTTTACCTGCATACGTTGCAAAAATACGAAAAAATCATGTATATGAAGAAAAAATTAGCCACAAAATTTGGTTAGTTCAATAAAAACGACTAACTTTGCACCCGCAAAACGAGTAAACGGTCCCTTCGTCTATCGGTTAGGACGAGAGATTTTCATTCTCTAAAGAGCAGTTCGATTCTGCTAGGGACTACAAAAAATAAAAAAAGAAGAATTTAAAATATGGCAAATCACAAATCAGCACTCAAGAGAATCCGTCAGACAAAAGTGAAGACTCTGCATAACAATTATTATGCAAAAACAATGCGTAATGCTGTTCGCAAGTTGCGCACTACTACTGACAAGGAAGAAGCAGTGAAAATGTATCCAGTAGTACAGAAAATGCTGGACAAATTGGCTAAAACCAATATTATTCACAAGAACAAGGCTGCAAACTTGAAATCAAGTTTGTCAATGCATATCAGCAAGTTGGGTTAATCCGAAAATTTCTTGCTTATCATACCAAGGTCGCACCCGAAAGGATTGCGGCCTTTAGTTATGTTTATATCCCAAAAACTGACGGGAACAAAAATAAAGAAATCGTTTTCAGAAAGAATTCCAAGAAGCCTTCTATAAAAAAGTGATTTCCCACAAGGGTATGCGCCTCCACAAATAGGAAAAAGCGAACAGCTATACTGGGTATACAATCCAAGACACAGAAAATAGCTTTTTGTGGCCTAAAAGATTATCTTTTGTAGGGCAGAAGAACATCAACAGTATGACAAAAAACTACTTTTCATAAGCACGGATTCTGCCTTTGCTACCAAAACTCAATTCTTTGACTATTAGCAAAATTCAGAGAATCCTTTTACCAAGACGAAAAACTCACAAAACAAATGAAATTGACAGACATGAAGGTGACACAAATCCGAGAATTTCCGAGCAAGATACATTTTCCTATAACTCGGATAACCAAATTTCAAGAAATTATCATCATAAACAATTCCACATTCCTAGTACTAGGCCACTAAACATCTTTTCAACAAAAAAAATGATAAACCATTAGACAATTTTATCATGCAAAAAAATTCGATAATTCGATATTTTTTAGTATCTTTGCATATTAATAATATGAAACTACAAAATGGCAGAAAATCAAAACGCAGAAAGCAATTATTCAGCCCAAAGCATTCAAGTTCTGGAAGGACTTGAAGCAGTGCGCAAGCGCCCTGCTATGTATATTGGTGATATCAGTGAAAAGGGACTCCATCACCTCATCAACGAGACGGTAGACAATTCAATTGATGAAGCCATGGCTGGATATTGCCACAACATCGAGGTCACCCTCAATGTAGATGGATCAGTAACAGTGGAAGATGACGGACGTGGAATCCCCGTTGATGAACATAAAAAAATGCACAAGTCGGCACTTGAAGTCGTTATGACAGTGCTTCATGCCGGTGGTAAATTTGACAAAGGATCATACAAGGTGAGCGGAGGCCTTCATGGTGTAGGTGTAAGTTGTGTAAACGCCCTTTCATCTCACATGACGTCCCAAGTATACCGCAACGGAAAAATCTATCAGCAGGAGTATGAAAAAGGAAAGGCCCTCTATCCTGTAAAAATAATCGGCGAGACCACAAAAGTTGGTACACACCAGCAATTTTGGCCAGATACCACAATTTTTACTACCACCACTTTTCAGTGGGATATCGTAGCCCGTCGTATGCGTGAACTTGCATTTTTGAACGCAGGTATCAATATCACGCTTACGGATCTTCGTCCTGACCCAGAAACAGGCAAGATTCGGCAGGAAATATTTCATGCCAAGGACGGATTAAAAGAATTCGTGCGCTATGTTGATCGCCACCGCAATCATCTTTTTGATGATGTCATCTTTCTGAAAACAGAGAAGCAAGGATTGCCCATCGAGGTAGCCATTATGTATAATACTGATTACTCCGAGAACATCCACTCTTATGTAAACAATATCAACACCATTGAGGGCGGAACCCATCTGACCGGCTTCCGCACGGCGTTGACACGTGTTCTGAAAGCTTATGCTGATAATGATCCTGTAATTTCAAAACAAATTGAAAAGGCAAAGATTGAGATTGCAGGCGAAGATTTCCGCGAAGGACTGACAGCTGTTATCTCCATCAAGGTAGCGGAACCACAGTTTGAAGGACAGACAAAAACAAAGCTCGGCAACACCGAGGTCGGAGGAGCTGTTCAGCAAGCCGTAGGAGAAGCCCTTTCCAACTATCTTGAGGAACATCCAATAGAAGCTAAAAAGATTTGCGAGAAGGTAGTCTTGGCAGCTACAGCTCGTATTGCAGCTCGCAAAGCTCGAGAAAGTGTACAGCGCAAGAGTGTGATGAGTGGCGGTGGTCTACCAGGAAAACTTGCCGATTGTTCCAATAAGGACCCTAAAGACTGTGAAATCTTCCTTGTCGAAGGTGATTCTGCCGGAGGTTCTGCTAAGCAAGGGCGTGACCGGTACACACAGGCCATTCTACCACTGCGTGGTAAGATTCTGAATGTCGAGAAAGTTCCGTGGCATCGCGTGTTCGAGGCCGAGTCAGTAATGAATATTATCCAAAGCATCGGAGTCCGCTTCGGTGTTGATGGCGAGGACGACCGTGAAGCGAATATCGAAAAGCTCCGTTACGACAAAATCATCATCATGACCGATGCCGATGTTGATGGTTCCCATATCGACACTCTTATCATGACACTGTTCTATCGTTTCATGCCCAAAGTGGTGGAGGAAGGACATCTCTATATTGCAACTCCTCCACTCTACAAATGCACATATAGAAAAGTCAGTGAGTACTGCTATACCGAGCAGCAGCGTCAAGCTTTCCTCGATAAATACGTAGAAGGAAATCAAGACGACAAAGCTTTGCATACCCAGCGCTATAAAGGTTTGGGAGAAATGAACCCGGATCAACTTTGGGATACCACCATGAGTCCAAAGACACGTCTCTTAAAGCAGGTAACTATTGAAAATGCTGTTGAGGCAGATGAGGTCTTCTCCATGTTGATGGGCGATGATGTAGAGCCTCGCCGCATATTCATTGAGGAAAATGCGACATACGCAAACATTGATGCATAAATAACTCTTAAGAAAGGCATATCTGGCAATTAGATATGCCTTTCTTGTTAATAGTACTAATACATTGTTTACCCTTTCTGTAAAGGCAAGTTATTAGACATAATTTATAATAATGCTCCAATCAATGCGAATAAGAATCTTTTATATCCTGTTTTTTTATGTCTTGTCTGTTTCTGCACAAGAGTTTGATAATCATTGGATAACTTACCCTACGGTTGATTCAACCTCACAGATATGGTTTCGGCAAACCTATATCAGCAAGAAGCGACCTGTCAATGCAAAAATCACCGTTATCACAACAGGATATTGTGACGTTTATGTAAATGAATTCAATGTCAACACTGACTTTCTTGTCCCATATAGAAACAACGAAACGAACAATCCTATTAGCTTAACCTATGATATTACCCGTTTTCTGCGCTCAGATTCCAATACAATAGCCATTTTGTATGCCCCATCTCATGCGTGTATTGAGCAACATCAAATATCCATTACCTATTATGGAAAAAACTGGCAAGGAAAGAACTTTGCCCATTTCAGCGATAAAAACTGGCTTTGTCATCTTGCAGATCATTCCCTATCCGCGGATGGAACAGAATCACAGGATGGGAGTTTCTACCCTTTCAATTGGAAATCCAATAGTTTTGATCCAGCCTGTTGGCTTCCAACTGTGACTGTTTCAAACAGTAAAAAGCCTAATTCAGTCAATTATTCTTCATTCTACCCAGCAACAAAAATGGACAAGATCATTGTTCCCAAATACTTTGACTTAAAAGGAGACAGTGTGTGCTATGAATTTGGCAAAGGGTTCTATGGAACTCTTAGAGTTACACTTCGTGACTGTAAAAAAGGAGAGAAAATCATTGTTGACGATTCTGAATACACTTGCAATGGAATGATGGATGAACAAATCAATCAGAGGTTTCCGAAATACCATGGAAACAGAATTTTTATTCATGGAGATGGAAAATTCAAAAGAGAGCAGATACAAAGAATCGAAGCAATACTAATAATTCCCTATTTTCATGCAAGTTTTTTATATTAATATCATCAACCACCAAACATTTCTTAAATTTTGTTCTGAATTCTTAGAAAAAACAATATATTTGCAAACAAAAAAGAAGATATGAATAACTCTCTCATGGAATCTATCAGTATTACCAAAACGAAAGAACGATATAATGGACAATATATAGATGATGACATTATTCTCTTTAATGAATTTGCAGATGTACCCTTACCCCGTGAACCAAGACGTATGGAGTGCATCTTAGTAAGCCTCTGTACAAAGGGGAAAGCACAATACTCGGTTGATACTGAAAAACATTTAGTTACCGCCAATAACATTATCATCATCAGCTACGGACAAACCATCAATGATATTTTGATTAGTAAAGATTTCAGTGGAATTGGATTGATGATTTCTTTTGATTTCTTCTCTGAAATAGTGAAAGAAGTTCATGAGATATCTTCCGTATACCTTTTTTCCAGAAATCATCCCGTTTCGACCTTGCAATCAGAAGAAGCTTCTATATTTAAGGAATATTATAGTCTTATTAAACGGAAGATATGTGACACCTCACATCATTTCCGAAAAGATGTGATACGTTCATTACTCACAACAATGCTTTACGATTTGGGTGATGTCATCTATCGCCTGCAGCAAAGCACAGATAAGAAGGGAACAAAAGGAGACGCTATATTTGCCAACTTCATCAAGCTTTTGGAAGAGAACTTCCACTCAGAACGCCGCGTAGGATGGTATGCGCAACAACTCTGCATGACACCAAAATATCTTTCTGAGAATATTAAACAAATCAGTAAGCGCAACCCTACGGAATGGATCGACAACTATGTAATTATGGAAACCCGTGTACAATTGAAAAATTCCACTAAAAGTATAAAGGAGATAGCCATGGAAATGCATTTCCCCAATCAGAGTTTCTTTGGAAAATATTTCAAAGAACATGTGGGTATGTCACCTTCTGAATACAGGCGAAAATAATTAAATAAGTTTTTGTGCTTTCAGTTGGTTAGCAAGTTCACAAAGCTTCTGATACCAATCTTTGCCAAAACGTAAGATCAAAGGTGTCTGAAGAAACCGATAAAGAGGTAAATCTATCTGTTTTCCTTTCTCTATGGCACTCTGACAAATATCCCAATGGTGAATGCGCAAACCCACTAATCCATCCGAAAAGACTTTCTCACGCAGAGGATAAAGAGAACAAGAAAAGGGCTTCATGAAACGAGTTTTGCCTGCCCGAAACGCCCTCTCGAGCGCACAAAGGCAAACACCTTTTTCATAACAAGTGAAAACGCAATCTTTACCCCCTACAAGGCTTGTTACCAAGTCTCCATCCTTATCTGAATAAGCCACCCCCTGCTTGTCGATAACTGCCTGCGCCGAAGCCGACAGATCCTGCCACATCATATCCAAGGAATCTTCTATACCCCCTATCTCGTCTAATTCTAAAGGAGCTCCGGAATCACCTTCCACACAACAAGCACCCTTACACTGTTCCAAATCACAGCAGAATCTTTCCGTAAAGATATCAGAGGTGAACAGCACATTACCAATCTGCAAAATATGAGGCTCTTGTTTTACCATTGAATAGGAGCCATGCCATTCTGCCCAAGATAGGCATTACAACGAGAAAAGTGATGATTACCAAACCACCCACCCCGATTTGCTGACAAAGGTGAAGGATGCACGGATTCAAGAACAAAGTGCTTATTATGATCAATGAGAGCTGACTTCGAACGTGCATAACCACCCCAAAGAATGAAAACAAGATGTTCACGATCCGCATTCAAGGCCTTGATGGCCGCATCTGTAAAGTCTTCCCATCCCCGACGCTGATGGCTTCCTGCAAAGTGAGCCCTTACTGTAAGGGTAGCATTCAATAACAGTACACCCTGATCAGCCCAGCGTGTCAGATCTCCATTAGCGGGTATTGGAGTATCCAAATCCAATTGAATTTCTTTAAAAATGTTGATAAGGGATGGCGGCATCATAACACCTTGGGGTACTGAAAAGCTCAGTCCCATTGCCTGCCCCATTTCATGATAAGGGTCCTGCCCAATAATCACGACCTTTACCTGATCAAAAGAGCAAAGATTGAAGGCATTGAAAATCAGTCTACCCGGAGGGAAACATTGATAATGGAGATATTCCTCACGCACAAAATTGGTAAGATTGACAAAGTATTGCTTGTCAAATTCCGAGCCAACATGCTGTTTCCAACTGTCTTCAATCTTTACATTCATACTTACTTATTATCTGAAATCAGATTTTCACCCGTCATATCTGTCGGCTGCTCCAATCCCAGTATATGTAGAATTGATGGTGCCACATCAGCTAAACGACCATCTTTTACAGTTGCCGAGTTATTGTCAGTAACATAGATAAACGGAACTGGATTCAAAGAATGAGCCGTATTGGGCGTTCCGTCTGCATTGATTGCATTGTCTGCATTGCCATGATCAGCAATAATAATAGCCTCATAATCATTGGACTTAGCGGCTTCAATGACATCACGAACACAGTGGTCTACTGCCCAAACAGCCTTTGCGATGGCATGATAAACGCCTGTATGGCCTACCATATCACCATTTGCGAAGTTGACAACGATGAAATCATACTCTTGGGAATTGATTGCACCCACGAGTTTGTTCTTTACTTCAAAAGCACTCATCTCTGGTTTTAGGTCGTAAGTAGCCACTTTTGGAGATGGAACCAAGATGCGATCCTCACCCTCAAATGGAGTTTCACGGCCACCATTGAAGAAGAATGTCACGTGAGCATACTTCTCTGTCTCTGCGGTATGGAGCTGTTTCTTGCCCATTTTTGAGAGATATTCTCCCAATGTATCTGCTACATTTTGCTTCGGGAAGAGGATGTGCACGCCTTTGAATTTGGCATCATAAGGGGTCATGCAATAATATTGCAGGTCTTTCACTGTATGCATACCCTCGTCAGGCATATCCTGTTGAGTGAGCACTGCTGTCAACTCCTTCGCACGGTCATTACGGAAATTGATGAAGATAATCACATCGCCTTCCTGGATGGTTCCGTCTACGCTAGAGTTGTTGATAGGTTTGATAAACTCATCGGTCACTCCATCAGCATAACTTTCCTTCATTGCCTTTATCATATCGGCGCTTTGCTTGCCCTTACCCTCTACAAGCAAGTCGTAAGCCTCTTTTACTCGATTCCAGCGCTTATCACGATCCATAGCATAGAAACGGCCTACAATGCTGGCAATATTTGCATCGTTTTTGGCACAAACATTCTCTATTTCCTTTATGAAACCAACGCCACTCTTAGGATCAGTATCACGCCCATCCATGAAACAGTGCACATAAGTATTCTTCAGACCATATTCTTTGGAGATCTCAATCAGTTTGAAAAGATGATCCAAGGATGAATGCACGCCACCATTTGAGGTCAAACCCATCAGATGAAGTTTCTTCCCAGTCTTCTGAGCATAAGAATACGCATTCACTATCTCCGGATTCTTAAGGATGGAGCCATCTTTGCAGGCACGATTGATTTTCACCAAGTCCTGATAGACAACTCTTCCGGCACCAATATTAAGATGGCCTACTTCAGAGTTACCCATCTGCCCGTCAGGCAGACCTACATCTTCACCAGATGCCTGAAGTTGAGAATGTGCAGAAACAGCGGATAAATAATCAAGATAAGGTGTTGGAGTATTGTAAATCACATCGCCTTTTCCATGCTTGCCGATTCCCCATCCGTCGAGAATCATCAATAATGCTTTCTTTGCCATACGTTTATACCTGTTTTAAAAAGTTCTAATTTCCTAAAATGCAAAGATACGACAATTCA
>Ga0172378_10003284_pt1 | contig 15240 bp, 12 predicted proteins | sample GrowelOW332metaG_FD_119755 | JGI IMG/M metagenome (GOLD analysis project Ga0172378, IMG submission 119755) | Groundwater microbial communities from an aquifer near a municipal landfill in Southern Ontario, Canada - Pumphouse #3_1 metaG | ecosystem: Environmental > Aquatic > Deep subsurface >... | reverse complement strand
TGCTCTAGGGGATGCGGGATAAAAAAGCCACGTTCCATTTCATAATCGATGCCAAATAAAAAAGGCAGGGCACAACGGCCGGCTTGATTCATCAATAGCCGCACTTCTTTTGCTGTTATCATGCTGCAAATTTACACTTTTCAATAAAGAAAACGAAAGCTCTACTACTTAATCAACAAACACATCTTGTTTTTTATTATCTTGCGCGCAAATAGAAAAATGAAATGTTACGTATTTTAATTATAGATAATAGAGATTCATTTGTATATAATTTGGTGGAACTGTTACGATCGACACAACGCGTAGAGATAACAATTCAACAAGCCGAACAGATTCAGCTAGATGAGCTCTATTTATTTGATGGTATACTCCTCTCCCCCGGGGCAGCTCAACCAACCGACTATCCCGCTATGATGCACCTAATTGAGCATGCGTACCGCAAATACCCTATCTTAGGGGTATGCCTAGGGCATCAAGCGTTAGCAGTAGCCTTTGGAGCCTCATTACAGCTACTAGAAAAACCAAAACATGGACACCAAAGCTTTTTACAGATAACACATCCCTGCGCACTCTTAAAGGGGATACCCAACCAAACCGCTATTGGCAGATATCATTCGTGGCGTGTGGAAAGCCAATCCTTACCAGCAGATTTACAGGTTTGTGCTACCGACGAAGAGGGAAACGGTATGGTTATTGCCCACCAGTCGCTACCACTTTTTGGTGTACAGTTCCATCCTGAATCAATTATCTCCGAACAGGGTTTATTACTGATCAATAACTGGCTAGATTGTGTAGAAAAATTTAAGAGAGAAAAAGTGTACATACATAACAGCTTACAGAAAATAGAGAGGGCACTTTAGCGAAAGTAGGTATACCTAGAAACAAAACATCTACTTTCCTCCTTCTATATTTATACTTCTTTTCACACATAACAAGCAGCAGCTATCATTTTTTTTTGTAGCTTTGTCTAAATCGTTTTAGTAGTTTACATTTTAAAACATACAAATATGAAAAGAACAGACTTATCTATCACCATGAAGGGAAATCCTGTAACCATAGTAGGAGGTACTGTAAAAATAGGAGATAAAGCACCCGATTTCGTTTGTCTCGGCAATGCACTTAACCCTGTTCACCTATCTGATTTTAAAGGAAAGAATGTGGTTATTGCCATCTATCCATCTGTAGATACAGGTGTTTGCGCAGCCCAAAATAGACGTTTCAATACGGAAGCCAATAAACTAACCGATACTGTTGTATTATCTATATCTTGCGACCTACCTTTTGCTCAATCTCGTTTTTGTGCAGCAGAGGGATTAGAAAATATTATAACACTCTCTGACCATAAAGATTTAGACTTTGGTAAAAAATATGGTTTTGTGGTGGAAGAGCTAAGACTCTTAACAAGAGGTACGGTTATTATTGACAAAACGGGAACTATTCGTTACATTGAATATGTATCAGAAATTACGGATGAACCCGATTACAAAAAAGCATTAGAGATGATTCAATCATTATAAAGATGTATTAGTTTAAAAAAAGGCTGTCTCATTTTATTGGGACAGCCTTTTTTATTAAAGATGGATTCTTTTAGCAACACTACCTTTATTCAAAAAAGGTTTTTTTAAAGCTTTAATCGGAAAAAAATCTTATATTTACGTGAGCTATGTAGTAAAAAGACAGCGCTTTACATACCCTCCCGGATATTACAAATGCCTATTACGAATTTAAAAATTAAACAGTATGTTACAAACAAAACAAATTCAGGAACTATTGGGAGCAGAATCAACATTACTTGAATTTTCCTCGCCAAAAATCAGTAAAAACAGTTTAGTACTTTCTGGAAAAGATATCGTGGATAATGTCTTTATCTCTTCCGACAGAAATAATCGTGTACTTGGAAATTTAAATCGTCTCTATCATTCAGGCAATCTTTCTGGCACAGGCTATCTCTCTATCTTGCCCGTTGACCAGGGCATTGAACACTCAGCTGGCGCTTCTTTTGCAAAAAATCCACTCTATTTTGATGCGGAGAATATTGTAAAATTAGCTATCGAAGCGGGATGCAATGGGGTGGCCTCCACACTTGGTGTACTGGGAATCGTGTCTCGTAAATATGCACACAAAATTCCATTTATCGTAAAACTTAATCATAACGAACTACTTACTTCTCCTAATACATTCGACCAAATTCCTTTTGCCTCTGTAGACCAGGCCTATGAGATGGGGGCTGCTGGAGTTGGGGCTACTATCTATTTTGGCTCTGCCGAATCGGACCGCCAGATTATTGAAATAAGTAAAACTTTTGCATATGCACATAAAAAAGGGATGTTTACCATCTTATGGTGCTACCTACGAAACAGTGATTTCAAAAATGGAGGAGAAGATTATCATGCTGCTGCCGACTTAACTGGACAAGCGAATCATCTTGGGGTAACAATTGAAGCGGATATTATCAAACAAAAACTACCCGAGAATAATGGAGGTTACAGGATGCTGAATGCAGATGGCCATAAATTTGGTAAGTATGATGAACGGATGTATACCGAATTGAGCTCCGAAAATCCTATCGATTTAACGCGTTATCAACTAATCAACCAGTATGCTGGACGTATTCCACTGATTAACTCGGGTGGGGCTTCTGGTGATAATGACATAGCTGCTGCTGTACGTACAGCCGTAATTAATAAACGTGCTGGTGGTAGTGGTTTGATACTTGGACGTAAAGCGTTCCAGAAACCATTTAAAGAGGGTGTAGAGATTATAGAAGCCGTTCAATCGGTCTACCTAGACAAAACAATTACTATTGCTTAATTGCTCTTTAAAAAGTAGTTAGGAATAGGGAACCCGAAAAGAACAAATAGTATGGCACAATTGATATTGATTAGACACGGACAATCCGTTTGGAATCTAAAAAATGTATTTACGGGTTGGGTGGATGTTCCTCTTTCACCAAATGGTGTAAACGAAGCCACACGAGCTGGAAAACAACTCTCAACAATTAAGTTCGACGTTGTTTTTACCTCGGTACTGGTGCGTGCTATGGAAACAGCTATGCTGATTATGGCACAAAACAAAAGTGAAAAGACACCGGTAATTATTCATTCCGAAGGTAAGATGAAAGAATGGACAGCTATTTATAGTGAAGAGATGCAACATAACATCATCCCTGTTTATAGAGATTGGCATCTGAACGAGCGCTATTATGGTGAGTTGCAAGGAAAAAACAAAGCCGATACGGCCAAGGTATATGGAGAGGAACAGATTCATCAGTGGCGCAGGAGTTATGATGTACCACCACCAAAGGGCGAATGCTTGCAAGACACGGCTGAACGTACCATTCCTTTTTTTAAAGAAAAGATTATTCCTCTATTAGAGCAGGGCAAAAATGTGTTGATTTCAGCACATGGCAATAGCTTGCGCTCCATTGTGATGCATATAGAGCAGCTCAGCAAAGAGGAGGTCCTCGATTTGGAAATTCCAACGGGGAAACCTCTTTTTTATACGATGAAGGATGGGATATTTGAAAAATAGAAACGAAAATAGTCTTTTCTAGTAGATTTAAAAATAACAGCACAAAAAAATAGAGACAAACTCATAAGAGCTTGTCTCTATTATGTACGGCTGAAGGGACTCGAACCCCCACGACTCACGTCACTAGATCCTAAGTCTAGCGCGGCTACCAATTACGCCACAGCCGCATTTCATACGATTGCGGTTGCAAAGGTACACTATTTTGTAAAATCTCCAAACGTTATCCTATTTTTTTTCATCATTTTTCAAAAATAATCGCGCTTCTTCAATTATGGTGTCTATTCCTCGTAGTATATCGGTGTTTTTCATGGCCACATGGACGTCTGGGTCAATACCAAACTCTAAAGCATCTTTGTTGGCACCCACCATAGGGGAGGATGAAAAACGAACAGACCAACCATTAAGTAGCTCCGAAGAAAAAGGCATACCAGAACCACCGCCTGTTTTATCTCCCATTATAGTTACTAATGGTAATAGTCGCATACTGTTTACAAAATCATTGGTTGCACTAAACGAACGACGATTCGTTAATACTACCACCTTCTTTTGCCAACGAATGCGATTAGAAGGGTCGAGATAGATTGGCACAAAGTCGGAAAAATCGGAATGGCCTGTGCCTGTTTTATGCTGTATATAACCAGTCAGCACGCGTTCATTGGTAAAACGAGCAGCTAGCTTAGAGGAGTTGGTTACATAACCACCACCATTATTGCGAACATCAAAAATCAAACCGTCGCAAACAGCAAGATATTGTAGGGCATCATCTATGTTAGAGGCTCCTATACCCGATGAGAAATCACCATAATAGATATAACCAATATTATCGGGAAACATTTTATATTTTAATCCACCAGCTATACGATAGTCTGTACCTAAATAGGCACGCTGGATAGGTTCATTAAAATTATCGGGATAATCTTCATACCATTTCCAATAATGCGATACATTACCACTATTGATAAGATTAACATGGCCATCTTTTAACTCTGCTAACATCTCACCAAGCACATCAAACAGAGAGCTCTCTGGCATTCCTTCTACTATCTTATTGCGATAGCGACTATGTACCTCCTCCCAATCTAAACCATATTCGTCGCGCTTCAAATCGAAAAAACAATACTGTTGGTCTAGTATAGTCCAGAGCTGTTCAAAATTGCCCATGGCATTGTCTTCATACGATTCCTCTCGTACACAGCTACCAAAGAGAAATGCCGGCAGCACTAGCAAAAGGATACAGCAAAGATGTAAAAGGTTTTTATATGGATACAATAGATTATTTTTTTTCATACCAAAGTCTAATTAATAAGCAGGCATCGCCAAAGGTTTGCGCTGTTTGATGCGGTAAATAGAACGAACAAACCCAATCATAAAGGCGTGAGAATAAGCATGGGTTCGCAAATTATTCACTTTCGACTGTTGTATATCGCAGACATAAGCTACACGCAACTGTGACAAGCCAATCGGTATGTCTAAACTGAGTAGCTGACGCAATGAGGGTTGATTATGCAGTGAGGTAAAACGTAGATTGTTTCCTTTGCTATCCAATTGGAAAAGCTCATAATAGCTCTCTTGGTATTCCGGCGAAAACAGAAGTCCCGCAACGGGCACATTTAACTGGTAGCGTAGCACATATGGATGGTTCCAAAGTTTAAAGTGATAAATAGCCATGGTGGAAAGGTCCAAATTGAGATAGGCGCGCAGTGAAGCAGGATTATTAGAGTTACGCGCATTATATGAAAAGCCTAAATTGCTATCTGCCAATGCACCCACCAATAGTTTGAGAGAAGCGGTGAGCGGTAAATGATAATGTAGCCCATAGTTCCAATTCAGTAATCCTCCTAGCAAATGATTATTATCCGCAGGATTAGAGCAATAAGAGAGATGCACCTGTACAAGAGATTGTAGAGATATTCGGTTATGCCCCCATTTAGTAAGTCGCATTCGTTCGTGCATCACACGTATCTCTGTACCCGTATATTCTAAAGGGGAGATATAGGTGTCATAATTATTGGAAAGCCCCACACCAAAGAGTAGAGAGCTTGTCACGAAACGATGTTTCTGTAAACTATCTAACTGCTGTGCAGCTAAAGAGAGAGAACAGCTTACTAAAAAGAACAATAACCATTTTTTCTTCATTCTTTAAATAGATTCATTTGTTCATCTGTATCCTCCTCTACTGGAGAGTCATCTTCATTGCTAGAAGACTCCTCTTTTGGTAAAAAACGAACAGGTTCTAACTCTGTTATCTGCTCCACCTGATAAGTGGTGAGGCGTTTACCTTTTGCACGATAACTCTTCACACCAATAAAGTCGGCTATCTCAAGAACTAACATATCTCTAAAGCTATCTGCGCCACCAAAAGAGACAGATATTCTCGGATAGTCAGTATCACTTAAGATCAACAATTTTGAGGCTTCATTATCACCGATAAAGCGAAGTCGTTTAGAGGTTGCTTCAAATTTAAATCGTTTTACATAAGGGAAGTTTTTTTGGTCGGCATCGAACAAGACAGCTGTCCATATCTTATGCTCATCAAATTTCTCCATACGTAAAATAGAGGACTCATAGTGATTGTTAAGGTCAAAATTAGAGGTATAATAGCTACCATCTTGTGCCACCACTAAGATGGAGTCGTCCCCCTTAAACTCACCAAGATAAGTACCACGTTCTTCATAGTTCAAACGAAGTACATCATGGTCAAACCAAACTTTACGTCCACCTAAGGTAGAAGCTCCACGATGTTTCAACAAGATACGATAGACACTGTTTTTGGTCAATAGATTACCCATCGACTGCCTTCCTTTTATCAGTAAATCGCCAAAATCTTTTTCAAAAACAAGTTTCTTCATACGAGGCGTAGGCTTTAACATCACCTTAATGACCTCTGCTTCGCCGTTGGGATTGGCGGTAAAATAGAGCACACGCGAATTTGGTTTTCCACGTGTTAGGTTGTAATCCCGGTCGCGCGTGATAGAGGTCACCGCAAATCGTTTTGCATAATAGGGTCCTGTTTTACCATCTTTATAGACCACATTATAGATAGTGCGCTTGTCGTTTTTCTTAAAGATAGCCACATGTATGCAATTTTTACCGATAAACATTTTATCTTGCACACGTACCACCTTATACGTACCATCTTTATAGAAGATAATAACATCGTCTATACTGGAGCAATTGGCTATAAACTCATCTTTTTTAAGAGAAGTACCTATAAAGCCCTCCTCTCGATTGATATAGAGCTTCTCATTGGCTTCAATCACCTTAGAGGCTTCTATCGTATCAAAACTACGGAGCTCCGTGCAACGTGGATGTGCGGCGCCATATTTCTTTTTTAGTTGTCTAAACCAATCGCAGGTATAGGCCACGATATGTGCTAGATGGTCGTCGATCTCTGCTATCTCCTCTTGGATGCGTGCAATTAATGCACTGGCTTTATCCGCATTGAACTTCAATATTCTACCCATCTTGATTTCCATGAGTTTTAATAAATCGTCTTGCGTTACTTGGCGAACAAAAGAGGCAATATAGGGTTCCAAACGAGTACGGATATGTGCACAAGCTTCCTCCATTGATTGGGCTTGCTCAAATCCTTTATCCTTATAGATTCGTTCCTCTATGAAGATTTTCTCTAAAGAGGCAAAATGTAACTGATTGAACAACTCCTCTTTACGGATACAAAACTCTTTCTGCAGAAGTTTCTTTGCATTATCGGTTGCCCTACGTAAGACATCACTAACGGTTAAGAAGTAGGGTTTCTTATGGTCAATAACACAACAATTGGGCGATAGACTAATCTCGCAATCGGTAAATGCATATAGCGCATCAATCGTTTTATCGGAAGAGACACCTGGAGCAAGATGTACCTGGATTTCTACAGCGGCTGCTGTATTATCGTCTACTTTACGAATCTTTATCTTACCCTTATCATTGGCTTTTAAAATGGATTCTATAACAGAGGTAGTAGTACGTCCATAAGGAATCTCCGTGATAACCAATGTTTTATTATCCAGCTTATTAATTTTAGCACGAATCTTTACACTTCCACCACGTTCACCATCATTATATTTAGAAACATCTAACAGACCGCCCGTTTGGAAATCGGGATAGATCTGAAAAGGTTTCTCTTCAAGAAAAGCAATAGAGGCATCACATATCTCATTAAAGTTATGGGGCAATATTTTGGAAGATAAACCTACGGCAATACCCTCCACACCCTGCATCAACAATAGCGGAAATTTTACAGGCAGCGTAATAGGCTCCTTGTTTCTACCATCATAAGATAATTTCCAATCGGTGGTCTTTGGATTAAAAACAACATCCAATGCAAATTTGGATAAGCGAGCTTCTATATAACGAGGAGCAGCTGCACCATCACCGGTGAGTATATTACCCCAGTTACCTTGACAATCTATCAATAAATCTTTTTGACCTAACTGCACCAAAGCATCACCAATAGAAGCATCTCCATGGGGATGAAGCTGCATGGTATGTCCCACAATATTGGCCACTTTATTGTATCGCCCATCATCTAAGCGTTTCATGGAATGTAGTATACGTCGCTGTACAGGTTTCAACCCGTCATCTAAATCTGGAACAGCACGCTCCAATATAACGTATGAAGCATAATCTAAAAACCAGTCTTGATACATCCCTGTCAAAGTTCTACGCGAAGAACCTTGTGAGGGTAACGAAGTGATCTGTTCTGATTCTTTTATTTTGTCGTTCATTTATTCTGTTCGATTAAAGTTGTCTTTTAACAACAAATGATGTTTTTTACACCTAAAAAAAGAGATGTGAAGGCAAAAATACGAATTTAATTGAAAAAAATCATTTACTTTGCAGTTTTATTTAGTAAAATCAGGGAAGTTGTAGACTACTATAACTCTAACATTTAATCAAGATATTTTGTAAATCATGGCACAAGAAGATGTTTTTAAGAAAATAGTTTCACACTGCAAAGAATATGGATTCGTATTCCGTTCAAGCGATATTTATGATGGATTAGGCGCAGTATATGACTACGGTCAAATGGGTGTTGAATTAAAGAATAATATTAAACAATATTGGTGGAAGAGTATGGTTTTACTCCACGAAAATATTGTAGGAATTGATTCTGCCATTTTTATGCATCCCACAATCTGGAAAGCATCTGGACATGTAGACGCTTTTAATGACCCTTTGATTGATAACAAGGATTCCAAAAAACGCTATCGCGCAGATGTTCTTATCGAAGACAAGATTGCTAAATATGAGGAAAAAATCAACAAAGAGGTTGCCAAGGCAGCCAAACGATTTGGGGAGGCTTTCGATGCAGACCAATTTAAAGCAACTAACCCTCGTGTTTTAGCCAACGAAGAGAAAAAACAAGCCCTACATACCCGTTTTGCAGCAGCACTCAATGCTAACGATTTAGAGGAGCTACGACAAATCATTCTAGACGAAGAGATTGTTTGTCCTATATCTGGCTCTAAAAACTGGACCGATGTTCGTCAGTTCAATCTGATGTTCTCTACAGAAATGGGGTCTACAGCAGAGGGAGCAAACAAAATTTATCTCCGCCCAGAAACAGCACAAGGTATCTTTGTAAACTATTTAAATGTACAAAAGACAGGCCGTATGAAGATTCCTTTCGGAATAGCACAAATCGGTAAAGCCTTTAGAAATGAGATTGTACCACGTCAGTTTATTTTCCGTATGCGCGAATTTGAGCAGATGGAGATGCAATTCTTTGTACGCCCTGGAACAGAAATGGACTATTTCAAGAAATGGAAAGAGTTGCGTATTAAATGGCACAAAGCATTAGGCTTTGGAGATGACCACTACCGATTCCACGACCACGAAAAATTGGCACATTATGCAAATGCCGCAACAGATATTGAATTCTTAATGCCTTTTGGTTTCAAAGAGGTAGAGGGTATTCACTCGCGTACCGATTTCGATTTGAAACAACACGAGAAATTTAGTGGTAAAAGCATCAAATATTTTGACCCAGAGATTAACGAATCGTACACACCCTATGTTATTGAAACCTCTATTGGTGTAGACCGTATGTTCCTTAGTATCATGAGCTCAGCTTATTGCGAAGAGACTCTTGAAGGCGGCGAGACACGTGTTGTCTTGAAACTACCAGCAGCTTTGGCTCCTGTTAAATTGGCCGTTCTTCCCTTAACAAAAAAAGATGGCCTTCCTGAGAAAGCACGAGAGATTATGAATGACCTTAAGTTTGAACTCAACTGTCAATACGACGAGAAAGATAGTATTGGTAAACGTTACCGTCGTCAAGATGCTATTGGTACACCTTTCTGTATCACTATTGACCACCAAACATTAGAAGACAACTGCGTAACTATTCGTCACCGAGATACCATGCTACAAGAGCGTGTCAACATAGAAGATTTGAAACAGATTATTTCTAAACAAACCACACTCACTTCTCTATTAAAACAATTGATGTAAACAAATTTAAATAGATATGAAAAAGAATAGAATTGGTTATTGGATGACCATCATTTGCCTTCTACTAACTACTGTAGCGTGCGAAGAAACAGAAACAGCGGCAGACGCTTTGGCAGATTGGGCTACTAAGAATGAAACATTTCTCACCACCATTGCACAAGAAGCAAAAGCAAAACCTGGAGAGTGGAAAATAATCAAGTCGTGGACCTTAGTACCCGATGCAACAGAGGGCGTTTATGGCGACCTTCAAGATTATGTTTACGTTAAGGTATTAAAAGAGGGCACTGGAACGGAATTAGCACTTTACAGTGATTCTGTAAATATCAACTACAAAGGAAAACTCTATAACGATGTTGTTTTTGATAGCTCTTATTCTATCGACGAACCAGATAGAGATTTAGTACAACCCGTAGGTATGCAGATTGCAAGCACTATCAATGGCTTTGCTACCGCACTACAACATATGAAAGAGGGCGATAGATGGCTTATCTATATCCCTTGGTCTCTTGGCTATGGCTCAAGTGCAGAAAGCACGATACCAGGCTATTCCAATCTAATTTTTGATATCGACCTAGTAAAGATCATACATAAATAACAATCTTACAGTATCTAAAGGAGCAGATTTTTCTGCTCCTTTATAGCACGTAAGCCTTAGCTACACAAAAAGAGCGTAGAGATACGCTGCATTTGTTGGTTTTTGCAGTTACTTTGTTTTTACATTAAAATAGAGTTTGCAGTAGAATAGAGGAGATAATCCCCCCAAAAAAGGCATAAAAAAAACGCCCGAAAGTGGAAGCCTCCCGAACGTTCTTAATCTTAAGTCTTTCGACTTGGTAGCGCGACCCAGGATTGAACTGGGGACCTCATGATTATGAATCATGCGCTCTAACCATCTGAGCTATCGCGCCATCTTTATTTTGCGGTTGCAAAGGTACGTAAAAGTTTTTTTCCTTCCAAAAAAAAAGAATAAAAAGAATTTACCCTTTGCCATTTTGTTAGGCTACCAAGACTCGAACTTGGAACGACAGAACCAGAATCTGTTGTGTTACCAATTACACCATAGCCCAATCATTTACAGCCGCAAAGATACAAAAAAAAGATAATCTGCAAATCATTATCAAAAATAATTACACGAAAGCGACAACTTTTTAATAGATACTTTGTAGGGAATACCTTAAAAATACAAAAAAGCAAGTAATTTAGAGCGTATTTAATTCAACACTACATCAATTCAATGTATCTTTGTAGAATACAGTTTAAGTACACCACATTAATTAATGCACACCCAATAAAAATAAATTTCAATGATAGAAACAAAAAAACAGATTACATTAATAACAGAAGCAATACAAGAGAAAAAGGGACAAAATATTGTTATTGTAGACTTAACAACTATTGACGATACCATTTGCGAATATATGGTAATATGCGAAGGTTCATCCCCCAATCAGGTTAGAGCCGTTGCAGAATCTGTAGGCGACTCTTTGCGCATAAACGCCAACGAACGCCCTATTCATGTGGCTGGTGTTGAGAATGCGGAATGGGTGGCTATGGATTACAGCGATATTACCGTTCATATTTTCCTTCCTGAAAGTAGAACCTTCTATAATTTAGAGACACTTTGGGCAGATGCTAAACTAACCCATTTGCCAGCTATTGACTAATGAAAATAAATATGGATAACAAAAACGATATTAAAAAAGCTTTTAAGCCACAGTTTAACTTAAACTGGTTATATGCTATTATAGCTATAATGCTTATTGGATTATACTTTACCAACGAAAAAGGAATTACAAGCAAAGAGGTTTCTTATACCGAATTTCAAAGCTATATCGAAAAGGGATATGCAGATAAAATCATAGCTTATGATGATAACTCGGTAGAGCTCTATCTAAAACCATCGGCTGTAAAAGAAGTGTTCAAAGACCAAGCAGCACGAATTGGTAAAAACCCAGTGATTAATACACGCATTGGATCAACGGATTCTTTTGATGAGTATATTCAGAAGAAACATACCGATAACCTCTTTACAGGTAAAGTGACCTATAAAAAGAAAAACAACTATTTTGGAGTTGTCTTTTGGAACATCTTCCCTCTCCTACTGCTAGGCTCTCTCTTCTTCTTGTTTATGAGAAGAGTAGGTAAAGATGGCGGCGGTGCTGCTGGTGGCATGTTTAACGTAGGGAAATCAAAAGCACGCTTATTTGACAAAGGCGGAAAAGCAAAAATAACCTTTAAAGATGTAGCTGGATTAGCAGAAGCAAAACAAGAGGTAGAGGAGATTGTAGAGTTTCTAAAAGAGCCACAACGCTATACCGAACTAGGTGGTAAAATTCCTAAAGGCGCACTTCTTGTAGGCCCTCCTGGAACAGGAAAAACATTGTTAGCTAAAGCCGTAGCAGGCGAAGCTGATGTACCCTTCTTCTCACTATCGGGTTCCGACTTTGTAGAGATGTTTGTGGGTGTAGGTGCTTCTCGTGTTCGCGACCTTTTCAAACAAGCAAAAGAAAAATCCCCCTGTATCATCTTTATTGATGAGATTGATGCCGTGGGACGCGCACGTGGGAAAAACCCTAATATGGGTGGTAACGATGAGAGAGAGAACACTCTCAACCAGTTACTAACAGAGATGGATGGCTTTGGTACAAATAGTGGTATCATTATTTTGGCCGCCACCAACCGTGCAGATATTTTAGACAAGGCATTACTTAGAGCCGGACGATTTGACCGACAGATAAATGTGGATCTACCCGATTTGAACGAACGTAAAGCTATTTTCAATGTCCATTTGAATCCAATCAAAATGGATAATACCATAGACATTGACCTGTTAGCACGACAGACACCCGGCTTTTCTGGAGCAGATATAGCCAACGTGTGTAATGAGGCAGCTTTAATTGCTGCACGTCATCGCAAAAAAGAGGTAAGCAAACAAGATTTTCTAGATGCGGTAGATCGAATTATCGGCGGATTAGAAAAGAAAACCAAAGTGATGACAAAAAGCGAGAAACGCTCTATTGCGATTCACGAAGCGGGTCATGCCACCTTATCTTGGTTCTTAGAACATGCCAATCCACTAATTAAGGTAACCATCGTTCCTCGCGGAAGGGCTTTAGGAGCTGCTTGGTATATGCCAGAGGAGCGACAGATTACCACTAAAGAACAGATGTTAGATGAGATGTGTGCTACATTAGGCGGTAGAGCTGCCGAAGAGTTATTTGTTGGGCAGATCTCCACGGGTGCTATGAACGACTTAGAGCGTGTTACCAAACAATCTTACGGAATGGTTGCTTATGCAGGTATGAGCGATAAATTGCCTAATCTCTGTTATTACAACAACCAAGAATACCAGTTTAACAAGCCCTATAGCGACCAAACAGCCATGTTGATTGACGACGAGGTGAAAGTGATGATTGCTAGTCAATACGAAAGAGCTAAATCTATTCTAGCTGAACATAAAGAGGGACATAATGTACTTGCCCAACTGCTTATTGATAAAGAGGTTATTTTCAGAGAGGATATGGAGAAGATCTTTGGTAAACGTACCTGGTCCTCTCGTTCGGATGAGATTTTGGCAGAGGGAGAAAAAGAGGCTAAAATATCTGCTGCAACAGATCAAATAGAAGCTGCAGTAGATACGGTTATCCAAGCAACAAACGAGGAACAGAAAGAGGAGGCAAAAGAGGAGCCAACCAAAGAGCAGAAAAAGGCAACTGTTGTTGCCGATAAACCAGCAAGCGAAGATAAAAAATAGTTTAAAGCGCTAATACGCATAAAAAAAAGAAAAGTGAAAAACAATTTAATAATTAGAAGTATAACAGGTCTCCTTTTTGTGGTTATCCTTGTTACCGCTATTGTTTTAGGACCTAGTACGTTTATCGGTCTATTTGCAATGATAACAGCCTTAGGTTTATGGGAATTTGGTAAATTAGTGAACCATTCAAAAGGAGTAACCATCAGCCAACCCATCATCACCTTAGGTGGTGTCTATCTCTTCTTAGCAACTGCGTTGGCGCAACTAACGAACGACTATACACTCTTTATCCCCTATCTGGTTATCGTACTTTACGCATTTATCAGAGAGTTATACCTAGAAAAGAGCAACCCAATTAATAACTGGAGCTATACCCTCTTTAGTCAGCTGTACATAGCAATACCCTTTTGCCTACTATGGATCTTATCCTTCTCCTCTATCTATGTAGACACCTATAACTATGCCTTGCCGCTAGCTATCTTTGTCTTCATCTGGCTGAATGATACGGGTGCATATTGCGTGGGAACATTACTGGGTAAAAATAAACTCTTTGAACGTATCTCTCCAAAGAAATCGTGGGAAGGTTCTATTGGTGGTGGTCTATTAACACTGCTTGTAGCCCTCTTTGCACATCCCTATTTAGTGGGTGCTATACAACTAGACCTACTACCCTTTCTAGGATTAGCAATGGTAGTGGTGCTCTTTGGAACATGGGGCGACCTTATGGAGTCGCTATTAAAACGAACACTAAAGGTAAAAGACTCTGGTTCTATTTTGCCGGGGCATGGTGGTATATTAGATCGCTTTGACAGCGCACTACTAGCTATCCCATCTGCTTTTGTTTATCTCTATATCTTGAATATTATAACAGAAGGTACACATAGCATCACTTGGTAACCAACCCAATGGCAACAAATAGTACAACAAAAAAGCGTCTATTGGTTAGTTAACCAATAGACGCTTTTTTTTTATGGTATAAACCCACTACTACTCCTTTTTCGATAGATAATTGGGCAGTAATGCACAGATTTTCTTAGCAGCCTTCTGGGAGGCACTCTCATGACCTAACAAAGAGATGATACCATCGTATCCATCTAACATCTGTTGCAGATGCACCTTATCATACAAAATAAGGTCCAACTCAGCCTTCAAGTTTTCTACCGTCATCTCATCTGCTACTAACTCGCGCACCACCTCTCTACCAGCAATAAGATTGACAAGAGAGACATACTTCACTTTGAGAAAGAGCTTACGCATATAGGCCACAAACTTAGCAGCAGAGGTGTGGTAACACACTATTTGAGGAACTCTAAAAAGAGCCGTCTCCAACGTAGCCGTACCAGAGGTAACCAAGGCCGCAGCACTATAACGCAGTAAATCGTAGGTCTGATCCACCACAATCTTAACCTGCTTGTCACGGATAAATGGGTCATAAAAAGAAAGGTCTATCCCAGGTGCCGCAGCAATAACCACTTGATATTCTTCAAAAACAACCGTTG
>Ga0172378_10003283_pt1 | contig 15242 bp, 6 predicted proteins | sample GrowelOW332metaG_FD_119755 | JGI IMG/M metagenome (GOLD analysis project Ga0172378, IMG submission 119755) | Groundwater microbial communities from an aquifer near a municipal landfill in Southern Ontario, Canada - Pumphouse #3_1 metaG | ecosystem: Environmental > Aquatic > Deep subsurface >... | reverse complement strand
TGAATACGTACCTGACCGGTGCTATATAAATAAACATTGCGGTCTATACCTGATAAGCGCCAGAAATCCTGATCTTCAAGATAAGAACCATCACTCCAGCGATAAACCTCTACGGATACGGAATTCTTTCCTTTTTTTACATACTTGGTAATATCAAATTCAGCGGGACTTTTTGTTACCTGACTATATCCTACCTTTTCTCCGTTTATCCATACGTACATAGCCGAAGTTCCTGCTTCAAAATGAAGATAAACCCGTCGTCCGTCCCAACTGGCCGGAAGTTCAAAGTTACGTTTGTAGCTTCCCACCGGGTTATCAGAATGAGGAATATATGGAGCATTTTTAGGATAAGGATAAGTAACATTGGTATATATAGGTGTTCCAAATCCCTGTAGTTCCCAGTTACCCGGAACTTTTATATCGTGCCAGTCTCTGGTATCATAACTATCTTTATAAAAATCCAAAGGGCGTTCGTCAGGACGCTTTACCCAGTTGAATTTCCATGTGCCACTTAAACAAAGGTAGTAAGGAGACTGCTCATAATTGTCTTTCACTGCCAGCTGTTCATTATTGTAAGGCAGCGCACTTGCACGTGGAGCCTCTTTATTTATGGCAAATATTTCCGGGTTTTCCCAATCGGGTGTCTGTGCCTTTATCCCTGTTGCCAGAAGCAGAGAAATGGTCAAAAAGGCAATACATTTTTTAATATTTTTCATTATTGTTCTTTATTTTATTTATATGTTTCCCTACTGGGTAAAGTCGGTTAAGGTTCCCGATTTATCCAATAAATTTATTTTTTATCTCATTGAATCTCTATTATAGAAATAGAAAGGCCTTCCCTATTCTTTTAAATACGCTCGTTACATACCTATAAACACTTTGTTTTACAGTTATTTATGTATTATTTAAATATGACTTGACACTTTACTCAAAATGTCTTGTCTCTTTGGACAAGATGACTTGACGTTTTTTGAAAAAGTATAGTCATTTATATGAGAGGTATATTTATTTATCCGTTTCAGCTTTTTTCTTTGTGTAAAAGTCCTGTAACACTTTAAAAGCCTCTTTACGAATACCTTTGTCGGAAATCAATCCCTTTCTGTTAAAAAAGTCCTGAACGTTGGGCAACTGACGCCTTGGAGAGCGAAAATCGACTAATATCCACGGAGAAGTTCCGGAAAATCCATCAATGCCTTCCAGCATTTTTAGTGTATTCTTATATAGCTCGGCTTGGTATTCTTCAGTAAACCGTTCCGATTTATCTCCATGAAATCCTTGCAATGCACCCCCTCCGAATTCACTTATAAAGACTGGCTTATCATAAGGTATGCTCCATTTGCGGGTTAAGCAGTCGGCAGGTGTTCCTCCATACCAGCCAAGATATTCATTAAAGCTGACGATATCCACATTCTTATTCATGTTATCTTCCACTTTACTTAAATCCTTGCCTTGCCCTGTAACTTCCATTGCCATACTTATCAAACGGGTAGGATCCATGCCACGGGTTTTTGCCGCTAATTTAGAAAGAAATATATCACGGGCGTCACTATGAGGAGTCTCATTAGCTACCGACCAGATAACAATACCGCAACGATTCTTGTCACGATTAATCATATCTGTCAACTGTTTCTCGGCATTCTTGTATGTATCCGGATTCTCCCAATGTATAGTCCAGTAAACAGGGATCTCGGACCAAACCATTAATCCCATTTCTTCGGCTGCCCTAACCATGTATTCATTGTGCGGATAATGAGCAAGACGAACGAAGTTACAGCCAAGTTCTTTGGCCCAGCCCAACAACGTTTTTGCATCTTCGGGAGAATTGGCACGTCCTTGTCTGAACGGAGCTTCTTCATGAATGGAAATACCACGTAAGAAAACTTTCTTACCGTTTAGCAAAATGCTCTTACCCTGAGTTTCTATTTGTCGGAACCCTATTTTCTCTTTAATAATTTCTTCTCCCTGAGATAAAATCACATCATATAAACGAGGATTCTCCGGCGACCAAAGCTGAGGTTTAGCTTTGATGGAAAATGATACTTTACCATCTTCACCGCTTACCAAAGTTTTTTTGATTTTAAGTTCCGGGATTTCAAGAGAAACCTGTGCTCCGGCCTTCCGCTGATTCAGTTGTATCCAACCGGAAATATTATTATAATCACCTTTGGGCAATTGCACTAAATAATCATCAATATATAATTCGGGAACATCAACAAGCATCACATCTCGGGTAATTCCACCATAATTCCACCAATCGGAATTAACAGTAGGCACTCCTTCGGGCTTACGAACATTATTTACTCGTACGATAAGAAAATTATCGCCGTCTTTCAATTGATTTGTAACATCAAAATTAAACGGAGTGAAGCCTCCTTCATGTTTCCCCACCGGTTCGCCATTAAGATACACATTACACAGATAATTTACCGCACCAAAATACAAGTAGACTTTCTTATTATCTGTTTTAGTATATTTAAAGTCTCTTTTAAACCAGATACTACCTTCATAATAGAATAATTGTTCCTTTTGAGTATTCCAATCTCCGGGAATAGTCATTACGGGCGAAGCGTCAAATCCATATTCCACTAAATCAGATTTCGATTGTGGTTTTTGGTCCTTAAAAAATCCATTAGGATTCACAGCTAACCGATAATCGTAATATCCGTTATCGAATGGATCAATAATATAGTGCCAGGTACCATTAAGAGATTGTGTGTGTCTGGCATAAACATTATTCAAAACGGTTTCTGCCTGCAATGCAGCAGACAAGAAAAACAATAGAATTAGTAAAGAAGATTTCTTTGTGCTCATAATATATTTTAAAAGTTATTTCTCAAAGATACTCAGATTCCATTCATCAAGCCATTTCAATACCGGACGATTGTTCTCAAATTGTATAGGCAACCAGACATAACGTGCATCAATAGGATTCTTTGGTGTCCACCGATCAGCCATAAAAATATAGGCATCTTTCAATCCCTCTACTTTCTGAATATATGTGCTCTGTGCCCCAAACGTAAGTTTAGCTCCCTCTCCAACACATGGATTTGGATGTTGTATCCACGGTCCCCAAATGCTTGGAGAAGAGAACATACGAGCCTCATTAGGATCCCATCCTGTACATCCGGAAGTAATCAGCCAATAAGTACCGTCTTTCTTAAAAATGGACGGTGCTTCATTGTGTCCACCCGGAGCCAAACGAATATACTTCCCTGTATGGCTTAAATAATCATCAGTCAATTCCGCTATTTGCATAGTCAGATTCTCTTCCGAAGAATAGATATGATACGCTTTTCCGTCATCGTCAACAAAAATAGTCATATCTCTTGACATTTGGCCATCTTTCATATCTCTTTGTACAAATAAACCATTATTAACAGATTTTCGCCATTCCGGAGTCCACCATTCTGAATAATCTGCAATATTCAGTTTTAGTTCTTTTTGTTCTTTTGACATGTTTTGTGGCCACACATTAGGATTTGGCCGAAATGAACGAACAAAACGATATGGCCCTTCCACCCGGTCACTCACTGCCGTTCCAATTCTCGCTGCACTGTATCCTTTTCCCTTTAATTCCAGATGGAACCACATCACAAACTGTTTCATTTTCTCGTTATAAACAACTTTAGGACGCTCAATGATACATCCTTTGGTTATATCACTTTTCGCATCATTTTCTACCACTTTCAGGGCAATGCCATTATTTGTCCAGTTGCACAAATCTTTTGAAGAGTAGCAAGTTACTCCAACCAAAGCACTACTGGTTGTTTTGCTTTTGAACTCTCCAAACCAGTAGTATTTACCCTGATAGTATAACATACCTCCACCATGAGCATTTACATGAACACCTTTATCATCCGGCCAAAGTTCTCCTGAACGTATTGTACTCCGGTTTGTTTGAGCCATCACCTGAAATAAACCTGCGTTGCACACTAGTACTAAGCAAATTACCTTAAAAAAGAATCGATCTATCATTTATTTATTTTTTATGTATGATTCACAAATATAGAAGAATAAGCAATCCAACTACACCAAAAAAAAGTCATAAAACTCTGTTTTAAGACTAAAACAATGAATTTAGATATAAAAAAGTCATAATTCTACTCATATAGCTAAAACATCATTTAATTAATAAAAACAATTTATATGTATCATCTTATTATTTCCGAGGCTGCAAGTAATTCCTAAATTAGCAATAAAGTTTGCTTTAATTATTGTGGTAAAAAACAAACTAAATCAAAAAAGAACCGAACTCGTAAAAGTTCAGCTCTTAATTTTAGCTCTTGAAATAAAGTTTACCGGATACTAATAAATATAGATGTTTCATATTGCAAAATACAAAATAGAATTTGAGAATATAAATATAACCTATTGAATACTAGTAAAAAACTGCTGAAATTCTATTCGTAAAAGAACTTAATCAAACGTCTAAAGTATTAGCAATAATTTAGATGCAAAAAAGAAACTGATGTTAATGTATTCTCAGAGCCTTATTCTTTTAATATATAGCCACGGGTTATGTTATGCCCCGTGGTTATATATCTTCTTTTTATTTTTCTGCCGTCTGATCAGCAACAATTGGCCAATATGGATTCTGATAAAGCGGTGAAGTAGAAACATCAGCGCCTGCGGTAGCCGATACCTGGAACTGCTTCACCATAATCGGGCTCAGGTAATGAGCCTCTTTCCACGTCATTCCATTGTATCCGTTTTGACCGCTATACCGCTCGTAGGGACGGAGATACTCGCTCCTGTCTTTGGACGACACTTTGGCGTTGCTTGTTCCATCGGCAACCAAATCAGCAGCATTGTACCACCCTTCTATCGGTGTATTCCACAAGTGAAAACCTTCGATATGGTATGGATGGCTTATTAACTGGTCCATCGAACGCCAGCGGCGAAGATCCATGTAGCGAAGTCCTTCGGCTATCAGTTCGTTACGGCGTTCGCGGCGGATATTATACAAAGTCGGGTCTATCAACGCTCCTGCGGAATATGCTCCCCAGTCGTTTTCAGCTTCCTTACTCATATCCGTTTTCGCAATCGTATTGTCGAAGTCGGGATTTACGTGAGAACGGTTGCGGATAATCGTCCAGTATCCACGGGCTGTACCATCTAATGACCCTGTTTTTATGTAGCTTGCTTCCATGTAGTTCAGCAGTGCTTCGGTAGCCCGGAAACAAATGGCTGCCGTAAATCCACCACCATTGGCATAATGTTTTCTGTTGAAAGAGCCGCCCTTGTGCAAGGCATATCCGGTGGCATATCCACGTTCTCCATCACCGTTTGTAATACCGGGTACAGGTTCTACAAATACAGCCTCCGTACCTTCGTTATTATCCAATTCGTACAAGATATTCTTTTGTCCGGGTTCTTTCAGGAAGATAGCCAAACGGGAGTCGCGATTGGCACGAACATCGGCTATTGTTTTGTCACCTTTATAATAATTGTCTCCGTCAGCATACGTTCCATGCGTATAGACCGGCGTTCCGTCTGCCATCAGGAAACTGTTTACCAATCCGCGGGTTACACCAATGCGATAGTTTCCACGCCCTGCCGCCGAGTTCACATTATGGGTCTGCAAACCTTTGGCATATTGACGCCACAGCAACACTTCCTTTACACTCGACAGGTTTTCGGAAGCAAACATTTCGTAATACGGATTCACCGGTTCGCTTGCAGCTTGTTGCAATACGCCTGTATTTTCCGTTAGATTTCCTTTATAAGCGTCGGCTACTAATTTGGATGCGTTCATTGCTTCGGTCAGGAAGAAATCAATTTCACCGTCAATACTTCCACTCGGAAACTGATAGTTTGCATTATAATCCTTTGTTTTACCCGGCCATCCTTCGCCATTGGGAACAAACGCCGTGCCTTTAAAATATTTTAGCCAGGTCCCTTCGAACAGAGCAACGCGCGACTTCAACAACAAGGCTGCATCCTTATTGATGCGAGTAGTTGCTAAGTCCTTATCTGCAAGTAATGTAACCGCCTTATCCAAGTCAGAAAGAATAAAACGGGCTACTTCGTTACGGGGACTGCGCTTCAGTGCTTCGCGCAATGCTTCCATATTATCAGCCAGCGGTTCTGTAACGATAGGAAAATCGCCGAATAGTTGGTAACGTTTGAAGTATTCGTAAGCACGCAGGAAATAGACCTCACCAATATAATGTTTGACGTTAACCAAATCACCCGTGATTGTATTTGCCGAACCGCTCAGGTCTGTTCCAAACTTGGGCAATGCTTGCGACAAGAAGAAATTGCAACGATAAATTTGTTCAAAATTCCAGTTGCTGGTTTCCGACATATCTACCTTCCAACGGTCGGCGGTATAGCGGTCGTTTACCGTTACGCCTGTCTGGTTGTCGGTGTTATTGTCTTCTCCGAAAATACCGTAGCTCCAAGTGGAGTGCGAGGGGAGAATGTCTGCATACATACGGTTAGCATAATTCTCCAACTGAGATGCATCGTTGTAATAGGCTTCCGGAGTTATCTGCGACATAGGTTCCTTGTCTAAGAAATCATCGCACGACGTAAAACCGCCCAATAAAGCCAACGCTAAAAGCGACCTTACGATTATATTTTTATTAGTCTTCATATTTTATATTTAAAGATTATTGGATTAGAATTAAAAGGTTACATTAATACCGAACGACCACGTTCGAGACAGCGGATAAGCATTACCATTACTTTTGATAGCGTTATCAGCGTCGCTACTCGTATTTCCACCATTAAGTGTCTCCGGGTCGAAGAGTTTGGATAGGCTGGTACCTGTCCACAAGTTGTCGCCGGAAGCAAAAATGCGGGCTTTGCTGATACCGATATGCTTTGTCCATACGGCGGGTAACGTATAGCCGATTTGCAGATTCTTCAAACGGATATAAGAAGCATCCTGCATATAACGGGTCTGAGATTTATGGTTTTTGCCAGGACCATTGCTACCCCAACCAAATAGGGCACGTGGATAATAAGCATCCAAATTGGCTGGAATTTCTCCATTCAGTCCGGTAGCTTCGGCACGAAAGTAATCTGCATGTTCTTTGAAACCAGCTGACCACCATTCACTTTCCACAGCTCCCCAGAACATATTGCTGTATTGGCTGTACATATAGTCGCGTTTCATTACCCCCTGGAAGAACGCCCTCACATCAAATCCTTTATAGTCGGCTGATAAGTCAAAACCGAACTGGAAACGCGGGGTATTATTGCCGATTACTTTCAAGTCGCCGTGGTCTTCTATGGTACCTGCGCCCTCTGTAATTCCGGGTTTACCATCCAAATCCTTGTACATAATATCTCCTGCACTCCATTCCGAACCAAAAGGTTGTCCGCCTACGGTTGCCAGGTGTGCATCCATTTCTGCTTGCGTTTTAGCAATGCCAACGGTTTCATATCCCCAGATTTCTCCTATCTCGTGTCCGGCCATATACGACCAGATAGAGTTGGTTGTATTGCTGGGGTAACTTTCGATAGTGGTTTTTGCATCCGACAACAAGAACTTGGCTCCATATCCCAATCCATTTTTCAGTCGGTCGTTCCAGCCGATTTCCAATTCCCAACCGAAGGTTTTCAAGTCGCAGTTGTTTGTCTTCGGCGGACTAATACCCAATATGTTGGGAAGTTCGGGCGCAGGGCCTACCATATTGTCGGTGTAACGGGTAAATACATCAAACGACCCTTTCAGGCGATTGTTGAATAAGCCATAGTCAAGACCAACGTTCCATGAACGTACCGTTTCCCAAGTCAGGACGGTACTCACCAAGTCGCCTATTCTTGCCGTATTCGGCGCTACTCCATTTTGCAGCCAGGCGCCATTACCCGAACCCAAAGTCATCGTGCGGTAAGTAGGATACCAGGCATTGGTGTTCTGATTGCCCAGTTCGCCATAAGAGCCGCGCAATTTCAAGGTATTTACCGTTTGTTGCAACGATTCCCAGAACGCTTCACGAGCTATATTCCAACCCAAAGAGAAGGAAGGATACAAGTCCCAACGGTTGCCTCTTCGGAAACGGGAAGTGCCGTCATAGCGCAGATTTAATTCAGCCAGGTATCTGCCATCGTAATCATAGTTGAGACGTCCGAAGAAACCGGCAGTAGACCATTCGTTGCTGTATCCGTTCACTTCGGGGATTCTTTGTTTACCGTCGCCGCCCAAGCTGTTTGCCAAGTCAAATTCCGGAAGGTCGTACAACAGCAAGCCGTATTTTTTCGCATTGAAAACAGTTTGCTTCATTTCGTCTGCCTGAAACCCGCCCATCACTTTCACATTATGAACATCGTTGAAGGTATGCGTATATTCCGAGAAAATATTCAGATTCAAATGGTTTTCCTTTGTGTTCTCCTGGTAAAGGCTTGAAGAACCCGTGCCGGTTAAAACATTTCCTGCTACATCGTGGTTATAATAAGGCAGTGTAGTTTCCTTCACATTCGAGGTATAAGTATTGTAATTAAACTCAAGGTGGGTTAACCAATTTTTGACGGGTTCAAAGATAAAAGCTGCCTGGTGAGCCACATTGTCGGACTGCACATTGCGTTTACCGCCCAAAGCCAACTGCATAGCAGGAGTATCCGCATTACTGTTATGATAATAGCCGTTTTCGTCATAAACCGGCAAGTTGGGCCAGGTCTGACGTCCAACCTTTTCATAAAAACTGCCGTTGAACAGGGTGGGACGATAGTTATCGGTACGGACAAAACGCAGACCATAATTAAAATGTACCCAAGGGGCGAGTTCTGCATTGATCTTTGCTGTTGCATTATAACGTTTCAAGCCATCACTGCCATGACGAAGCGCGCCACTTTGATCGAGGTAGCCCAGCGAAGCATAATAATTCAGTTTCTCGCTACCACCACTCAGGCTCAGATTATGCTCTTGCGAGAAGTTATTGTCTTTATATATCTCCTTATACCAGTCCGTATTGGCATATCCTGTGGAGAACGGGTCTCCTGCGGGTTTACCCCATACTTTGCCATCGCTAAGCAAACCACCCGTATTCGTACCTCCGGCAGCTTGAAAATCCAGCATCTTTTGCATAATATCATTTTTGAAGAATGTTCCCCAACCGGCATTAGCATAACCGGCATTGATATAGTTGGCAAAAGTATAAGAGTCCATCTGTTCCGGCATATTGATAGGGCTACTTATACGGAAACTGTTATTATAGTTGACAGTTGTTTTGCCCGCTGTTCCTTTTTTGGTAGTAATCAAAATAACGCCAAACGGAGCGCGCGAACCATAAATAGAAGAGGCTGCCGCATCTTTTAGTACGGATACGTTTTCAATATCCTCCGGATTAACCGTATTGATATCGCCTTCCATGCCATCAATTAAAATCAACGGGTTGCCGCTGGAACCATCGCCGATAGTTCCTTTACCACGAATGTTGATACTCATACTTTTGTCCAACTCACCGGTATTGGTGGTAATGAACAAGCCCGGTACCAAACCTTGCAAGGCTTGCGTAACATTCACAACAGGACGAGATTCGAGGTCTTTTGATGTGGCTATTCCCACCGCACCGGTCAGATTTACCTTTTTCTGAGTACCAAAACCAACCACAACCACTTCATCCAATGTTTTAGTATCTTCTTTTAACACGACTGAAATCAGTTTACCGGATGTAACCTTTACATCCTGAGTTACATAACCGATATAAGAGATTTGAAGTGTAGCTCCCGGAGATACAGACAATGCAAAATTACCATTCACATCAGTAATAGTACCAATTGTGGTGGTACCTTTTTGCACGACACTGGCACCAATTGCAGGTTCACCTGTAGCGTCACTTACTTTTCCGGTAACTTGAATTTTTTGCTGGGCTTGAGCAGTCATCCACTGCGCACTCAAAAAAAGACTTAGACAAACCAATAAGGCAGTTACAGCCCTACCAATTCCACGCCCATGAAAAGCTTTTTGTTTTTTCATTAGTTATAAACTTTAAGATTAAACATTTTGGTTTAAAAATCAATTATTGTAAATTCAATAATATGCATCAAAATCAGACTCTGAATATATAAAGCAATCGTTTTTCATCATAAAAAAGAAATTGAAATGTCCGTTTGTGACATTCCCCCTTAAACTAAATTCGGCCTCCATTCACTGATGCTAAAATTAGCAATTAACAAAAGCAAACATATCATTTAATAAATATATAGATATCTAAAAATAGACTAAAAAAGACGACAAATTATTTTTCATACTTTTTTGAATTATAATTCGACATAATACAGATAAAAAAAAGAGCCTCTATTTAAAGATTCTTCTGGTAAACTCTCACATAATCGATTTCATATACAATAGGGAAATTGGTTTGCGAAGGGTCTCCCCCATTTCCTCCCAAAGCTAAATTTAACAAGAGATATTGTGGTTGATGAAAAGGATTGAATCCATCGGGGTTAATTGTTTTGGAAAGGTCTATTTCATTCAGCAATTCATCATCAAGATAAAGACGAATAAAATCTTTATCCCAATCCATGCGCCAGGTATGAAATTTATTAGCCCAGTCCGGATCAATTGAAGTAAAGTCAGCAAGCGGCTTATTAGAACCATCCCACTTGGCAATCCATTTATTATTACTATCGTTTGTGCTCCAGGCTGCATTAGCCAAAATAGAAGGGACAGTATTGATGCGATAGAATTCCATTAAATCAACTTCTCCGTTAGAAGGCCATCCTTTACTTATACCCAATGTCCAAATAGCCGGCCATGAGCCTTTTACTACAGGAATTCTAGCTCGCACTTCAAAACGGCCATATAACCAGGAGTGAGAATCTCTAGTAGTAATACTTGAAGCTGAGTAATTGGCATATTCTCGATTTTTTCTCCAGTCAGCACTTCCATTAATATAATTAGGATTCATAATGGTTTCACGCCTTCCTTCTATTTTAAGTGCTCCATTAGAACAGTTAGCATTATCAGATTGATACCACTGCAGCTCTTCATTTCTAACAAATCCATTTTCATATCGCCAGCTTTTGTTATCAGGCTTTCCGGTGAGATTAAACTCGTCACTCCATGTTAATTTATAACCAGGAATACTACGAGGAGCATTTGAATCTGGTCGGTATAAATTTGCTTCCTGAGCAGAAAGAGAACCAGACAGTACTGAAAAAATTAGAAGTAATAGTTTTTTGTTCATCTTATTCTATTTAAAGTTACAATGAACCAAATGTAGAGTATAATAAAATAAATGAGGTCAAATTATGCTTCGCACAGGTCTGTATATGCTTTTTACAGACCTGATTAATCTAAAATTCAACCAATAGCAGTTTATTTAATGAAATACATAAAAAAATAGTAATAGCATCCACTTCCATGAGTACTACTACTAAATTAATTATATGTTATTAGCCAGAATTATCCTTCTGAAATTTGTGCTTCCGGCATATATCGTTCAATGTATTCACTAGGCAACATACCAAACTCTTTTTTAAAACAAGCACTAAAATACTTAGGATCATTAAAACCGACAGCATATGCCAACTCTGAAATACGAACGCTCTTTTTTTCTTCTGCTATCTTACAAGCTGCCTTTAGACGAATATTGCGGATAAAGGCAGAGGTATTTAATCCGGTCAGTGATTTCAGTTTTTTGTAAAGAGTAGATTTACTGGTTCCCATTTCATCCATAAACTGTTGCTGATCAAATTCGGAATCGTCCAAATGTTTATGGACAATATCAATGGCTCTTTGAATAAATTCTTCATCAATGCTTGTATAATTGAGCTCTTTCACCTCAAAAACCAACTGTTTTTTAAAGTCTTTGGCCGCACGTTCTTTACCTTTCAGCAAGTTTTTAATTTTTGCATGTAATACGGTAAGGTTAAATGGCTTGACAATAAAGCCATCTGCGCCGGAATCGTAAGCTTCTATCCTATCTTCTTCTTTATTCTTAGCAGTAAGTAAGACTACCGGAATATGACAGGTATCAAGGTTATTCTTTACATACTTACAAAATTCTATACCGTTCATTTCAGGCATCATAATATCTGATACGACCAAATCAACATCTTCATTTTCGACAACAACAATGCCTTCTTTCCCATTTAGTGCTGTAAATATATTATAATCTCTTTTAAGAAGCTTTACCATCAGTTGCAACAAATCTTCATTGTCCTCAATTAAAAGAATAGAATGAGATTTGATTTCCGGGTGTTCTTCCTCCTGAGTCATTGACAACTGAATATCTGTTATTGTTTCTTCAGGAGTTATTATCTCGTCATCAATTTCCTCTTCTTTATAAAAAGAACGATCTATCGGAATTGTGACGCAAAAAACTGTTCCGGAGCCAACTTCACTTTCTACAGTTATTATTCCATTATGAAGTTCCACCAAATCCTTTGTTAAAGATAGACCAATTCCTGTACCGATTGTATTAAAACGTCTGTAATCTCCCTCATAAAAACGTTTAAATAAGCTTTTCATGGCTTGGGGAGAAATTCCCATTCCGTTATCTTTCACAGTAAGTATTGCTTGTTCTCCGGTTACATCATATTTTATATTTACCTGAACAAAACCGCCCTCTTTATTATATTTGGAAGCATTTGATAAAAGATTATATAATATTTTGTCTAATTTATCAGAATCAAAATATCCCGGAATAGATTCTGGATCGCATACAACTGAGAAATGCATCTTCTTCTTTTTCATCAATGGCCGAAAGCTTTCCACGCCCTTCTTCACAAAAGTAACTAAATCGCCTTTGGAGACTTTTAGTTTTAAATTTCCAGTCTCTGCTTTTCTAAATTCCAAAATCTGTTGTAGAAGACGAATCAACCGACTTATGTTATTCCCCATTATCAGATGATATTCATTATTCTGAGGACTAAGAACTTTTAGTTCGTCCAATGCTGCTGAAATAATGGTCAATGGGGTAAGCAGTTCATGCGTTATATTAGTAAAGAACTGCAATTTTGCATGATTCAATTCCTCCGATTTAGCTTGTTCCAATTCTTTTATCTGTAACTCATTTCGTAAACGAATACGGTTCTGAACTGTCTGGACTGAATAATAAACAACTGCAATAATTATCATTAAATAAATGCAATAAGCCCACCATGTTTCCCAAGGCGGAGGAAGAATCACCACCTGCAATGTGGTTTCTCTCTCTCCCCAGATACCGTTTTCATTGGTCGCTCTCAGCCTGAAAGTATATGTACCGCTTTCCAGATTATTATAATATGCAAATCTGCGGGATGCGTCAGTATATTGCCAGTCTTTATCAAAGCCTTCCAATTTATATGCATATTTGTTTTGCATTGGGTTTACATAACTCAATGCGGCAAACTCAATACTAAAATTATTTTCTTTATAAGATAATTCTATCTCATGTGTAAAATCAGGCGTTTGTTCCGATATTTTTCGTCTCACATCCTCCTCTAACGAACTCAACGATTTATTGAAAATTTTAATATCCGTTATGACTATAGGAGAAGGTACTTCACGCTCCTGCAACTTATCCGGATAAAAACTATTATATCCTTTGTGACCACCGAAAAACATTTCACCGTTTTTCTTAAATGTCGCATTTCGAATAAAGAAGTTATCCTGAAGCCCATCTCCGGTTGTGTAAAGTCTGTAAGTAGATTGTCTTGGGTCATTAGGCACATTCAGTTTAATAAGTCCAAGATTAGTACCCATCCATAAATTTCCCTTACTATCCTCCTGAATATTATAAATTACATCTCCGGGAAGGTTAAATTGTTTATTTACCGGAACAAAGGTATCCTTATTTCGGTCATAAAGATTTAATCCCCCTCCTTCGGTTCCAATCCAGAGCCGTTTCTTCGAATCTTCAAAGATACATTGTACATTTATACTGTTTAATTTCTTGTTGCGTAAATTATAACTGTAAAAGTGAACTTTTTCCGGATGTGATGCATCACCAGTAGCACGGATAAGTCCTTTATTGCTTGTTCCGAGCCACATTGTTCCTTTATAATCCTGTTCAACACAGAAAAAAGCACTATAAGTCACATCTTCACCATTTGTTATTATGGAAGGAAATGTATATCCGCGTCCGTTTGCAAATAAAATGCTTAGTCCGTTACGCGTTCCTATCCACCAGTTATAATGTGTATCTTCTTTTAAGCTATATACACAACTACTATGCAACCAGGAAGCATTCTCATATGATATAGTTTTGACTCTTAACCCTGCAGGAGCTTTTTTATCATAAATGTAGATACCGCCGTTATACGTTCCAAACCAGATTGCATTTGTTTTTTTAGATTGCACGATTGTGTTTACTGTCGGTATAGTTCTTATACCCGAAAAATCCGGCAGACTTGAATAAGGAGTACCTTTATCCGTCTTCCGATCATGAACCACAAGGCCATAGCTTCCAATTCCCATCCAAACCAATCCATCATTATCAACAAATAAGCTTCGTACCGAATTACTGGATAATTCTCTTTTTATTGACTCCAGACGATACAAATTAAATTGAGGTTTCAGGGTATTCGCACAATTAACACCACCTCCAAGCATACCTAGCCACATCATTCCGGCATTATCTCTTATTATTGAGTTAACTTCATTATAAGAGATAGAGTGTTCGGAATTATCAGGCAAATAGTTTATAAAATGATCCGGTGTTTTATCGGGTTCACTTATACTTAATCCACCACGGGTTCCCACCCAAAGTGTATGAGTCTTTGTATCTTCAGAAATGGAATAAACTATGTTATCAGATAAACTAAAAGGATTACCCGCTTCATGTCCATAAGCAGTCCAACTAACTTTTTTATTATTGTAAGCGTTTTTAATTAGAAAAAGCCCTCCTCCCCAGCTCCCTATCCATATTCTTTTTCGGGAATCTTCGAATATAACATGGGCCGAGTTCTGGCTATTTATTTTTGGATAGGCAAAAAAGCAGTTAGTTCTAGGATCAAATCGATAGAAACCATTGGACCATGAACCAATCCAGACAAATCCTCTTGAATCTTCAATTAAAGATTTTATTGACATTCTAGAGAAGATATTATGTGTGTTCTTATATTCAAAAACACTGCATGAATCATTTTCCGGAAAGTATTGATATAGTCCGGTATCCGTTCCTAATAATATTTTATTGTTTTTTGTTATCAGAATCGTTGATACCAGGTTATTTCGTAAATTTTCATTATTGATTTTTCTTATTACCCCTGTTGTCTTATCCATTATATTGAGACCATCGAGCGTACCAATGTATAAATGATGCTGATTATCCTCGGCCAGACTGCAAATACTATTATTAGTAAGT
>Ga0172378_10003282_pt1 | contig 15243 bp, 17 predicted proteins | sample GrowelOW332metaG_FD_119755 | JGI IMG/M metagenome (GOLD analysis project Ga0172378, IMG submission 119755) | Groundwater microbial communities from an aquifer near a municipal landfill in Southern Ontario, Canada - Pumphouse #3_1 metaG | ecosystem: Environmental > Aquatic > Deep subsurface >... | reverse complement strand
TGCTTCAGCTTCTCTAATTGCATCCTGTTTTACACGTTCAGCTTTTTGTTCTGACGCAGATAGTTGAAATCTGGCATAAAGCCATCGAATAGTCCATCCAAGAACAATTCCTGCGACCGGGAGAACAATGAATAATACTATTGTCATTCATTTTCTCCTTACACATTATATGGAATAGTTCATTATACATACTAACGTAACCTTTACAGAATGTCAAATTGAAAGCAAAGAAATACTTGATACATAGAGAGTTAGAGTTTTTCAGTTTTTTTTACATAGAAAAGTCTTTGCCAAGGTAAATTTCGCGGGCAACAGGAGAATCCAGAATTTCCTGACGTGTCCCCTGCATCATAATCTGACCGGTACTGATGATAATGGCCCTGTTTGTAATTTCAAGCGTATCGCGTACGTTATGGTCGGTAATCAGTATACCAATTCCCCGTGCAGCAAGCAGTTTTATCATTCCTTTAATATCGGCAACTGCGATGGGATCAATTCCTGCAAACGGTTCGTCAAGCAGTAGAAATTTCGGCTCTATTGCAAGAGAACGTGCAATTTCAGTACGCCTTCGTTCACCTCCTGAAAGCGTAAAGGCCGGCTGTTTACGGATGTGCTGTATACTGAATTCATCTATAAGTTCTTCAAGCCGGTACTTTTTTTCGTCGTGGGACAAATCCTTCCTTGTTTCGAGAATAGACCAGATATTTTCTTCGACAGTAAGTTTCCGGAACACTGACGGTTCCTGAGGAAGATAAGAAATACCAAGTTGTGCACGTTTGTACATGGGAAGAGGCGTAATCTGCTTACCATCCAGAAAGACATCACCTGCAGTCGGTTTATAGAAGCCGACTATCATATAAAACGTAGTTGTCTTTCCGGATCCGTTCGGTCCGAGCAGTCCAAGAATCTCTCCTGTGTTCATGGAAAAATCTATACCCTGAACAACTTTTTTCCGGCCGAACATTTTGTACAAACTTGATACTCTGAGCCGGTGAATTCCGTTATCCAGTACACTGTCTGAAGACGAACTGTTTTCCGATACAGAAAAATCTGCTGTATATTCAGTCTTGTCCGGTGATTCTGAGATATTTTTATCGTCGCTCATGCTGAAACTCCTGTAAAAACTCTGTGTAAAGCGGTCATCAGAAGGACATAGACCGCGGTTTCCGCAACATTGAACCCGCCTACGGCAAAAAGTAGTTCCTTAATACTTTTTGTCATTCCTTCTTTGCCGTATCCGGTGACGAACTGCCGCTTTGTGGCGCCTGACCGGATTCTGTTCCTTCTGTACCTGCGGCCGGAACCGGAATCCCTCCATTTTCCGGACTGCCCGCCGGATCTGACGGTGCATTCTTGTCCGTATCTTCAGACCGCTGGTCAGAATCTTTTTTACTTTTGTCGTCTATGACGGAACCTTTAACCCTGCCGTTGAGCGTGATCTCCTGTGAATTAAGATCAAGCGTGATTTCCTGGGCCCGGAAAGTATCTTCGCCCTGTTTGATTTGTGAATTACCGCTCAGTTCAAGCATCTGCGCCTTTTTCCGGTAGACGGCATAGGCACCATTGCATACGTTGTCTTTCTGTTTCAGTGTAATGTCAATCTGGAGAACAGCGATATCCGTATTCTGATTATATTCGATAATTTCTGCATCTGCCGATACTTTGTTTTCCGTGTCTTCCAAATGCACGCTGTCCCTGAGAGTTGCAATTTTCGTTTCACGGTCGTAGGACATACTGCCGCATTTGAATTCCATTTTTGTGTCCAGATTTCTACCGTCGATAGTACCCTCAGCGTCGATGTAACGAAAGTTTTTACCATGCATCGTAATTGAATCCGCCGCTATTTCCATTGATGCAGTCCGTACGTATGCATTTCCCTCAAGTTTTGTTGTGTCCGATGTGCTTCCTGCCGTTCCCGACATATTGTCTGCATAGAATGTAATCCGCTCTGCTGAAACAGGAACAGACAAGATGAGAACAACAATAAAAAGAACAGTGTGCAGTTGAAAATCAGTCTTTTTCATGATCGATTCCTTTTTCTGTATTGTACGCTGCTTTACTGCCGGTTTCTTTATCTGTATTTTCATCATTCGTATCTACTGTACCGGACACCGCACCGCTAAACGCAAATTCATTGCTTACCCCGCTTGCGGAAAAGCCCGATCCGCGGATAGTTGTTCCTTCCTTTGTGATTGTAATTGTATCATTGCGGCCGCTTGTAAGTTGTTCATTTTTTCCGTTCCAGCGAAGCTGGTCTGCTTTTATCTGTACGTTGCGGGAATGATTGAATATCTGTATACCATTATATAAGGAATACTTTTGCGCCTGTGAATCCGATGAAAGTAATCCACAGGAACCTTCCGTATCGATGTTACCATCATCTTTCATTATTGTAAAATTAACGTTGTCTGCATATGTTTTAATGCCGCCTTTGTACTGTTCAAGTTTTTGTGCAGACATTGATACCGTATTTTTACTGTTTTCATACCGCTTAAATTCTGCGCCGGAAAAAATGAATTCAGGTTCTTTGTCTTCTATGTTATGAGTATCCTCGCTGTATTTTAAAGAACAGCCCCCTGTCAATGGTACGAACAGAAGAAAAACAGGAATAATGAATGAACGGTGGAAAATCATTTCGTATTTGGAAGCATTGCTGCTATAAAAGACATAAACAGAGGATGGGGCTTTGTCGGTCGTGAAACGAATTCCGGATGATACTGTACACCAATTCCCCATGTGCTGTCTGCCCATTCAAACGCTTCCGTCCGCTTGTCCGGTTCTGATGTTGCAGCAGTGATAAGCCCGTGTTCTGCCATTTCATCTGCATACCGGCTGTCAAACGTATACTTATTGCGGTGTCGTTCGATAATTACAGATTTTTTGTAGACACCTGCCAGTTTCGTTCCTTTTTTAATATGTACAGTGCCCGCTCCCAGTTTCATTGTTCCGGCAGCGGAAAGACCTGCCTGTTCTTCCGGCAGACTGATGATTGCGTGCCCGCAGTTCTGAATAAACTCGGTACTGTCTGCATCAGCCCAGCCGCAGAGAGATCGTCCTGTTTCAATTGCCATAAGCTGCATCCCCAGATCGATTCCTAAGTAAGGAATGTTGTTTTCTCTGGCATATTTTACCGCTATGAGCAGACCAAGAAATCCTCTTTGCCCATAGTTACCAGGAACGACAATGCCGTCTACGCCTTTGAATACAGCATCAATATCCTTTGTGTCTTTGAATGTCTCAAGCGTTTCTGCATCAATTTTCCGGATTTCAAGCTCTGCACCGAATCCCGTGACTGCAGCATGGAACAGAGACTCCCGTACCGATTTGTAGCAGTCATCAAGATAATCTTTCTTTCCAACCATAGCAATGCATACAGCAGGCCCCGGAGCGTTAAGTTTTTCCAGAAATGATGTCCACGGCCGGATATTGCAGCGTTCTGTCTGTATTGCAAGTTTTTTAAGAATCTGAGCATCAATCCCTTCTTTATGGAATATAACAGGGAGTTCATAGATTGATTTTTGTACGTCTGTAGACGTGAAGACGGCAGAAGGGGCAACATTACAGAAAAGTGCAAGTTTTTTGCACAGTGAAGAATCAAGTACTTTTTCACAGCGGCACAGCAGAATGTCCGGCTGGATACCGGCCTCCTGAAGCTGTTTTACCGAATGCTGTGTCGGTTTCGTTTTAAGTTCGCCTCCGGTAATTACAGGAACAAGCGTAAGATGGACAGTACATACTTCGTTTTTTCCGAGCTCATGTATAAGCTGACGTGCCGCTTCTAAATACGGGATAGACTCAATGTCACCAACTGTTCCGCCGATTTCTACGATCACAACGTCTGCACCGCTTCTTGAACCGACATTAAGAATGTTGCGCTTTATTTCGTCTGTGATATGAGGAATAACCTGCACTGTACGGCCATTGTAACGACCTGCGCGTTCATTCTGAATTACCTGGTTATATATTTTTCCTATTGTAATACAATTGTCATTTGTGATATTTACGCTGGTAAAGCGTGAAAAATTACCAAGATCAAGATCTGTTTCAGCACCGTCTTCCGTGACATATACTTCACCATGCTGAAACGGACTTATATTGCCTGCATCAAGGTTGATGTATGGATCACATTTAATCATTGAGATTTTCAACCCGCTGCATTCCAAAAGACTTCCGATGGACGCGGCTGCTACTCCTTTTCCGAGACTTGAACAAACACCGCTTGTAACCAGTATATATTTACTCATATTCTCTAATATTCCCGTTTACTGCATATTGTGTCAATAATTAACTACTGTCCTCTGTGTTGTGTTTTTGTTGTTTTTCGTGATATACTGATATATATGCCAGATTTATTGACTGATACGGAATTCGAGCTGTTTCGGAAGATTATTTATAATGAAAGCGGTATTACGTTTTCAACAACAAATCGATCTATTCTGGACAGCCGTATAAAAGAGCTGCTTCGTGAGAAGAAAATTGACTCTGTAGAAAAATACTATACTCTTATTACGACAAATAAAGAAGAAATGAAACTTATGCTTGATTCTGTTACAACGAATCTGACCCGTTTCTTCCGTAATCAGCCTCATTTTGATGCATTTATAAATTATGTTGTTCCGCATGTTCTTGAAACAAAGAAAAAGACCGGCGATACAATAATACGGGTGTGGAGTGCAGGGTGTTCAACAGGGGAAGAGCCGTATACAATAGCGATGATTCTGAAAACAATACTTAAACCCCCGTACACGTTTACAATTACAGCTTCCGACATATCGCTTAAATCACTGATGGTCGGGCAGCAGGGATTTTATGCTGATAATCGTGTTGAAGGCATTCCTGCCGATTATCTTACAAGATATTTTACGAAATCAACAGGCGGATATCAGATTCACAAAGATATTATGGATACTATTCGTTTTGATTATCATAATCTTAAGAACGATTCGGGAGCACGGAATCTGGATGTGGTATTCTGCCGTAATGTGCTTATCTATTTTGACGAAGCGGCACAACTTGCAGTTATTAACCGGTTCTGGGATGCGATGGACTCTCATTCTTACCTGTTTATAGGACATTCTGAATCTTTGTTTGGTATGAAGACGCAGTTTCAGTTTCTCAAGACTGACTGGGCGTGTCTGTATCAGAAGAACGTAAATTAGGGATAAGGTATTATGGATACTATTTCTGTACTAGTATGTGATGATTCGGCGCTTATGCGTAATCTTATATCGCGGATCGTTAATGAGATTGAAGGAATGCATGTTGTTGCTACGGCAATGAACGGCAGGTTTGCACTGGAAAAGATTCCTCTCGTGAAACCGGACGTTATAATTCTGGATATCGAGATGCCCGTGATGAACGGTATTGAATTTCTCAGGGAACGAAAGATCCGCAGGATCGATATTCCTGTCATTATCCTTTCAAGCGTTGCAACGCAGGGAGCTGCCGTTACAATACAGTGTCTCGAACTTGGTGCAAGCGACTTTATTACCAAACCCGGCGGATCAATTTCAATGGATATTGGGGTAGTTTCCCAGGACTTGATCGAAATGATTTCTTCTTACGGCGGTGTATATGCCCGTCGTCTTGGTAAGAAGACGAACGATCCGGAATTCTTCCTGCATCAGATAAAAATGCGGGAAGCAGAACGATTTGTTGCAAAACAGAAAGGAGAACCGGTTGTCGTTTCTGAAAAAAAAGATACATTTGTTCAAACGCTTTGGACTCAGCCTGTAAAAAAAGAACCTGTAGTCATTACTCCGCAAAGGGAAGGCGGCAGCATAGAAATAATAGCGCTTGGAATTTCCACCGGCGGACCGAATGCACTTCGTGATGTATTCAAAATGATAGATCCTCATATGAAACAACCTGTTCTTGTGGTGCAGCATATGCCTGCAGGCTTTACTGCAGAATTTGCGAACAGCCTTGACCGTATATGTCCTCTTACTGTAACAGAAGCAAAAGACGGAGAACCTGTTGAGAACGGGCATATTTATATTGCACCGGGCAACTATCATATTTATGTTGAAAAGAAAATATCAGGTGCTGTTGTACGACTTTCACAGGATCCTCCACGTAATGGACATCGTCCGTCTGCCGACTATCTGTTCGAATCAGTTGCAAAGAATTACCTGAACCATGCGCTTGGTGTAATTATGACCGGTATGGGACGGGATGGAGCTGCGGAGCTTGCCGAAATGCGGAGACAGGGAGCATGGACTCTTGGGCAGGACGAAGCGTCTGCGATTGTATACGGCATGCCGAAAGTTGCATGGGAGATGGGAGCTGTACAAAAACAGGTACCTCTTATGCAGATGGCCGATGCAATCAGTACACTTGCACGGGAACATGCTTAAGGGAACCTCTAAAAACTGAAGTTTTTAGAGGTTCCCTTAAGAAATACACTGATTAAATTTCGTTGAACCGGCCAGTATTTTTCTTAACAGATTTCCGTTATTTCCAGTTTCTCAGGGTTAGGCCGCTGCCGTGTGACAAGCAGAACCACGATACATGCTGCGGCAAGAAAAATAAGTACACAGAAAGCGTGCATTTCTTCTGAAGCTGTTTTCCCGAATAACAAAGCAAGCGGCTGTGCCGCAAAAAAACCGCCTGCGGCGCAGAGTATCGGAAATACAAGAGAGAGAATACCCTGTAATGCTTCATGTCTGGCGGACATGCCGATTTTTACTTTTTGTCCCGGTTTGATATCCATATGGCGGCTGTTTGCGACAGAAAATCGTACGCTGCATGCCGTGCAGTTGCCGCTGCAACCGGCGCATGCTTTTGCGTCATCTGCAGGTGTTAATGTTACTGAATCGTTATCTGCGGAAATTACGATGTATTGCGCGTTCATTTTTATCCTCCATAATTAAATTTTATTTGAGGTACCGTGTATGTCCATGCCTTTCATACGGAGTTTGCATTCTTCCTGTCCCCTTTTATTTCCCAATTCCTCGTATGTATCACACAGATTAAAGAGTGCATCATAATAATAGGGATTAAGTGAAACCGCCTGTTCGAATGCATTGCATGCATCTTTGTACTGGCTGCGGTTGAAGAAAACAACACCTGACGTATTCCATAAATGTGGATTTTTTGGATTTATATTCAATCCCTCTGTACAGTAATCAAGAGTACCGTCAAGATCTCCGAGACTGTAGCATACAAGTGCAAGAGCCTCTATGATTTCATTGTCGGTTTTATTTATTTCATGAGCTTTTACAAGTGCATCTTTTGCCGTGTCAAGATTGCCTGCATCGCGGCAGGTAACACCGAAATTGAACCAGAGTAATGAATTGTCTTTCTCTATAGTGAGTGCGCGCATAAAACACGCGATAGCTTCGGTATAGTCACCGTTTGAGGCAAGGAGTATTGCCTGGTTGTTAAGTTTTTCTGCCGTTTCATTGAGCATGATGAATCTCCTGTTTAGCCACCATTGAATCAAACAAACTGATTATGAGGGCAGATGCCCCGCCCTGACACGATTCATCGTAAAACCCTGCAAGCCTCCGGCTGCTTTCTTTTATAAGTTTTTTCCCGTACAGAAATGCTTCTTCGACTGCACCGCTTTGCATAAGGAGCGCTATACACTGTTCAACAGCAGGTGAATCGGCACCTTCTTTGTGCGCCTGTGTAAAATATGAGGCAATGAGCTGTCTGTCGTCAGGATGGGATTTGACATGAAACAATACAGGAAGGCTTTTTTTACCTTCAACAACATCATCTCCCCGTTTTTTACCAGGATTGCCGGTTGTAAGGTTCTGTACGTCGTCAAGTATCTGAAAACCTTCACCAATTTCTGCTGCAATAATACCAGACTGTTCAGTTTCGGTATCTGTACCACCTCCTGCAAGGATTCCTGCCCGGGCAGCAAGAGATGCAAGTGTTCCGGTTTTGCAGCGTACCATTGCAGTATATTCAGATACCGTCGGGAAGAGTTCCGGTTTCCGGTGCCAGTAAATATCCATCGCCTGCCCTAAATGCAGACGGCGGAGTTCTTTGGTATAAAGTCCATATAATTTTTCTTTAGCAGCCTGCCCCACGGCAAGACCATCTATGCAGACGGGAGCTTCAAAGTACAGCCATGATGCAGCATTCAGCGCTGTATCAAGCCCGTACGTAAGATATGCTGCAGGTTTTCCCCGCCGTGTGTCCGAAGAATCTTCTATATCATCATGAATAAGACTTGCCGTATGCACAAATTCGACAAGCGGAGTGATATTGTAGGTTTCATCGGCGGAGAGTAATGCCTTGTTACCGTATTTTGAACGTGCATTTTCACCGCAAAGAACAAGAAGAAGCGGCCGCCAGCGTTTTCCCCCGAGATTCATTAAATCTTTACATGGTTCGGTAAGGCACTTCAGATGAGAGTCTTTCACATCACCGGAAATATCACCGAACGAATTCATTTTCCACTGCACATTTATTTGAAGAGGAAGTGCTTTATTCAAAGCTTTTTCAACAGCGGCCAGACGGCTGGAAAATATATCATCCATACCTATAATTATATAGAAAAAGACGACAGAGGGCAAACGGAGTTTTTCGTTTGTATACTAGTAACATTTTTTACCATAATTGCCGAAATTACTACTATATGTCTTCAAATAATTATGAGAAGCCTGATTTCTGGTCTCGAAAGGCATTTTCAGAAGGATATCCGGCCCGGTCAGTATACAAACTCAAAGAAATAGACGAAAAATTCGGACTTATACCGAAGAACTGCAGCGCTCTTGATTTGGGAGCGGCTCCCGGCAGCTGGACAACATTCCTGCTGCGGAAGTTCAATGGGGAAGGGCATGTCGTTTCATGTGATTTGAATCCGCTGGTAAAAAGCGTAAAGGGAGAAAATCTGACTTTTATACAGGGTGATTTGAATGACTCTTCGGTCCGCAGCCGGATAGAATCATTTGGTCCGTACGACCTGGTCGTATGTGATGCCGCACCGCTTACGACAGGGAATCGTACTGTCGATACAGCCCGGTCTCAGCAGCTTGTCGAAATGGCTGTGTGGTATGCGGAAAACATGCTCAGAAAGGGTGGTAATTTTACTGTAAAGATATTCCAGAACGGTGATCAGCAGCAGCTGCTGAAAAATATGCGTGAATTGTTCAGTATGGCGAAAGGATTTAAGCCTGAAACCTGCAGAACGGAATCGTTCGAAACATACTTGGTAGGTATCGGACGCAGATAGCCACTTTTCACACACTTCAAAATACTGATTGCAATTGATTTTGATTAGGAGTAAAATAAATGAGCAGATGTTTTTTTAGGAAAAATTATAGAACATTTATTTTGATTGGAAAAAAAATGATCGGTATGATAAAAAAAGCAGCAGATAAAATTTTGTCCGGCCTCGCAGAGGTAAAGTATAGTTTTGATGCTCATATTAATACACGTGCGAAGCGGATTGCAGTGCTGACTGCTGCCGTTTTTTGTGTTGGTGCTGCTGCCAGCTGCATCGTTGTGGCTGTAGGAGACAACATGAATGCAGAAAACGGTATTGGAGGGCTTGAGACAACTGGTGTCCCCGAGTTTTCTGACAGTATGCTTGGAAAGTCGGATAATGAACTGGATGCAGCGGCTGACGTGCTTTCGAAAGATGCAGGAAAAGTAAGCTTATTGTACTATCAGACATATCGTGTAAGACAGGGAGACATGATAGGCATTATTGCAGATGAGTACGGTGTGACGCAGGACACAATAATAAGCGTGAACAGTATCCGTCAGTCGCGTCTGCTGCAGGTGGGGCAGTATCTGAAAATTCCCTCGATGCCCGGCATCCTTTACACCGTAAAAAATGACGGGGAGACTCCTGAAGCAATTGCAGAAAAATATGAAGTAAGTGCCGATAAGTGCGCAAGAGTAAACTCCATAAAAAAAGATGCACCTCTTGATGCAGGTGTAACAATTTTTATTCCCGATGCCCAGCTTGACTGGGTAACGCGCCAGGAAATTAACGGAGACCTTTTCATTAAGCCTGTGAAAATCCGGTACTGGTTATCGTCGCCTTATGGATGGCGTCAAAGTCCGTTTACAGGTCAGCGTTCCTTCCATACCGGTATCGATATGGCATGTCCGATTGGAACAAATGTGTATGCAGCACTTGCAGGACAGGTTTCATCTACCGGATACAGTGCTACATACGGTAACTATATTATAGTATCTCATCATTCCGGATATAAGACTTTGTACGGCCATCTGAGTGCTATTCTTGTTGTTCCCGGACAGAATGTAGACACAAGTACGAGAATAGGCAAAGTAGGCAACACCGGCTTAAGTACAGGTCCGCACCTGCATTTTACCGTTTTCAAAGCAGGTAAAACCGTAAATCCGCTTACTCTTCTTAAATAGCATACGGCTTACGTATGCTGTATCGACATAAAATAATTTTTATATGGCTGTCTTCAGTGTGTTGATCTTTTTTACGAAGAAATCGATATTGCTGAATACGAACATCAGTATGTAAGCAATTACACAACCTGCAAATACAAGGCTTATTGCTACATCAAGATTCCTGTTGATATTTCTTGAAAAGACGAAAACAAACATAAAAAGGATCATAAGAACTCCGCTGATAATCCAGTTTTTCATTGAAATAGGATTTTTCAGTCTTGTGTTTGAAAATGAAGGATCAATCGTACGGAGAATGTTTTCAATTGTATTGTCCGTAACAGGAACAGGAATTTTAAGTGGTTCGCTGAGAAGTTTTTCAGCCTGTGACATAAGTTTTACGTCCCTCCGGCATTTTCTGCAGAAAAGAAGATGTACTGTTATCTCAAGCGGAATACGCGCTCCCTTGTCTAACTCAAGATACCTGTCCATTATTGCATTGCATTTATCACTATTCATTTTACTATTTCCTCCAATTTTTTCCGCAGAATTTTTTTTGCACGAAAAATATGTGATTTTATTGTATTTACCGGAAAACCGGTGATTTCACAGATTTCCTGATACGGGATATCATACGAGAAGTACATATCAAGACAGACCGTATACTTTTCCGGTAGATCTGTCATTGCATCACGGACAGCATCTTTTGTTACTTCCCTGATATGATGTTCCTCAGGTGAACAGTCGGGAGATATGATTATTTCCTCGTCGGTAAGGGGAAGATATTCTTTTCGTCTGTTTACAGAATTGATTGCAGTGTTGTATGCGATACGCATGAGCCATGTGGAAAAAAGCGAATTTCCCTTAAAAGAAGACAGATGTGTGTACGCTTTTATGAATACATCCTGTACAAAGTCATCTGCATCTGATGCATTTTTGAAGAAACTCATACCAAGTGCAAAGATACGCTGCTTATTGAAACTCATAAGCCGTGCAAACGCGTTCTTATCACCCTTTAGTGTCGATTTTACAAGAAGAGAATCGCGTTTTTCTATTGTGGTGCGCTCAATCCCGCTGAGCAGTTCATTCGCCATCTTTCTTATGAAAATCCGGATTCAATTTATAAAAAAGCAGGAACGAAATACCGACTGCAAACGGGATAAGTCCCGCAAGAAGCGTATACGAAAAATGATCAAGTATGGCGAATACGAGTGTAAGAATAAAACCGACTGCGGTAAGAAGTATACCGCAAAGCAGAGAAAACGTCTTAAAGTCGAACTTCTGCGGATTATACGTTCCCGTCCGTATCTGAAGTTTTGTTTCGTGATGGTGCCAGAGAATATAGAAAAAAAGTACAATTCCGCCGATTGCAATTCCGACAATAGGAACAATAGCTATGATTATCTGTGCTGCGTTTGACGCTGTTTCATTCATAAATGATACCTCGTTTTTTCTGGTCTCAAAAATTAGACACTGTGTTTTAAAGAAAGTTGCATTTATTCCAGAAAAATATAATCAGAAAAATAGACGGCATTGATTTTTCCCAGCGAAAAACGCGCATTGAGTTCTTTCAACAGGTCTTCCTTGATTTTTTCCTCACTCATAGAACGGAGTTCATTTTCCGTATACTGTGCAAAATATTGTGCAATCAGTGCTTTCATAGCAGTACTTTTCCGCGCAAGTTCTTCATAAAATTCTGTATCGCCCTCAGGGTAGGAAAACCACGGTGTAATTACTACAGGTATTCCAGTACCGTCTTTTTGCTTATCAGGTTTTGTTACTGCACGTATGTGCCCGAGTCCTGTGAAGGCCGCAAGTTTTTCTTTGCCCGGAGTTGTCATGTTTATGACAGTTCCCGGTTCCGGATCGGCCGTACGCAGGTTCTTTCCAGGTTTTGCTGCTTTTACGACAAAAGAAACGCCTGTAACGACAATAATAAAGACTGCAAGTGATACCGCCGTAATACCGAGTATCCTGTTCAGGTTTATTTCCATATTTTTACTGTACCAGATACGGAGTAATGAGGGCAAGCGGTCTGCCTGCAGCCCGTGCGGTTACATGAATGCCGTCATCCATCCACTTTTCATCCAGTATAAGACCGCTGCGCCGGATTTCGTCGAGCAGTGCTTTTTCTGACACAGGCAGCACATAGTCCCGTTTTTCACCGAGCAGCATCGTAGACATACGGACAGCAAGTTCCGTAAATCCCGTTTTTTCTTTTGCACTTACATACAGTGCATCGGGAAACGTGATTTTAAGCTGGGCAAGGTGCAGGCCGTCACTGTCAAGTTTGTCAGTTTTGTTAAGCAGAATAAGCCTCGGCTTTTTCCCGGCTCCAATTTCATCAAGAACACTGCATACGGTTTTGTACTGGTTTTCTGCGTCAGAATCGGCTGCATCGATGACAAGAAGCTGAAGATCTGCCTGAACAGCTTCTTCGAGTGTCGATTTAAATGCATCTACAAGCGTATGCGGCAGATTACTGATAAATCCAACAGTATCAGTAAGCAGAATACTTCCGCCGTCTTTAAGAGAAAGACGTCTCGTTGTCGGATCGAGTGTTGCAAACAGTTTGTTTTCGACAAATACATCTGCTCCTGTAAGCGCGTTGAGCAGACTCGATTTTCCTGCATTCGTGTAACCGACGAGCGCACATGACGGCACCCGTATACGGTCGCGTCTTTTCCGCTGGGTTTCGCGTCCCGAAGCGACTGTTTTTAGTTCCTGTTTTGTCTGGTAAATGCGTTCACGTACCTGGCGCTGATCAAGCTCAAGCTGTGTTTCACCGGAACCTTTTGTACCGTGACTGCCGCCACGCTGGCGTGCCATATCACCGTACGAATGGGCAAGGCGGGGGAGGGAATACTGAAGGCGTGCAAGTTCGACCTGCAGCACAGCTTCGTGGGTCTGTGCCCGCCGGGCAAATATGCGGAGAATTACTTCTTCACGGTCGAATACCGGAATGCCTGCAAGTTTTTCCCAGTTGCGTTGTTTCGTCGGATCTATTTGAAAATCGAAAATGATACAGTCTGACTGAATTTCTTTTGCAAGATTTGCAATTTCAGCCGCTTTCCCCTTGCCCATGCCGTAAGCAGGCTGTACTTCAAGACGGGTAAGTGTAAGTGCTTTCGCACATTCCATTCCAAGTGTATCTACCAGACCTTTGAGCTCAGACAGATTGTCATCCGGAGCTCCGACAAGAACTGCCCGTGTCCGGCGTTCCTGTTCCTCTTTGATTTCTACCATTAATATCAGTATACTGTTTTTTTACATGAATATCACTGAAATTCAATTCAGTGTGTGCCGAAGATATAAGAGGGCTGTTATTGGCCCTGTATGGGGAAATTGTGACTTCAGGACAAAAAATTGCTGTAAGCCTTCTGACAACGGTTGTTATTTTCGCAGGTTTTTCGATTGCTGCTTTTGCAGGACTTTTTTCACAGATAGAAGCCCGCTTTTATGAACCTGCAAAAGTTGCAGGAATCCGGAAACAACTTGACACGGTGTCAGAAAGCAGTGAAACGTACATAAAAACTCTTCTTGACCGGTTTGGAACTGGTACTGGTTCATACGTAAGCAATAAAGCCGTATCTTCTTACCTTTCATCGGTGCCTGCAGATACAGATGTACAGCAGCGTACGAAAGTTACCGGTACTTTGTTTTCCGAAACACCCGGACTTGACGGTATACGTCTTATAGATGCAAATGGCCGGAATGTTCATTTCAGCACGTATTCTGCAGATATATTGAAGCAGACTGATACATTCCGAATGTATAAAAACTATGATGAGTTTAAATCCCCATCCGGAGAGAATGAATTTCCGTATGAATCGATTTCTGCTCCCGACTCGCTTACAACCAGTGCGGAAAAATACCGTATTACATACGACGGAAAAAACAGCAGACTTATTTTTTCATTTCCTTTTTATGATTCTTATTCAGCGTACCGTGGTACAATGCTTTTTTATGTTAATGCTCAGGATTTTGACCGTGTGCTTATTATGCAGAATCTTATATCCATAAACGATTCATGTGTGCTTATATCTACAGCTGACGGCAGGAGCGGCGGTTTTGTGTTCGGAATGCCGAATGTCGGACATGAACTCATAGAGTCCAGAATACTGCCCAGGTGGGAGAGCAGTTCCCCCGGTCCCGATAAAATTATTTCTGAAGACGGAAGCAGTGTGAATAATTCCGGCCTGATACTTATTTCCGGTAAGAAAAATCAGTTTATCCGGATTTCAGGAGTATACAGTTCCGCTTCATTTATGATGCCGCAGGGAGTACAGATACTTCTTCTTGTCAGCGTGTTTATTACGTCGTTCCTTATAATTTTTATGATATTCAGCCTGAGACATGATGACATAGTGGTTATCCGCGACAGAATAAAACGGCTGCAGTTTGCACTTATCAATGAATATCTTGAAAACAAAGAAAATATCGACTGGAACGGTGTTCTGCAGAAAATTGCAGGGAGACGGGATGACGTATCGAACGAGATTCAGAAGAGTCTCGGTTTCCGGGCAAAACGGCATGAGGCGGAAACAAATGCGCTTATTAACAGAAGCTGGGATGAAATTATTGATGCACTCAGCAGCCGTGCTGAAAATGTATTGGCGGCACCGGATAAAAACAGCCGGCAGAATTCACTGCAGGACCAGCAGGAAATCCGCAGAATGCTTGAGGAAATTCTACGGAATGGCAGTATAAAGGTAAAGACTGTTCCTGCACCGGTTTCCACCCGGCAACGACCGTCTGTAATAAAACCTGAAGCGGAAGCTGTTGAAGACGCAGAGCCGCTTGAAGAGGTACCTGAAGCGGAAGCTGTTGAAGACGCAGAGCCGCTTGAAGAGGTACCTGAAGCGGAAGCTGTTGAGGACGCAGAGCCGCTTGAAGAGGTACCTGAAGCGGAAG
>Ga0172378_10003278_pt1 | contig 15248 bp, 11 predicted proteins | sample GrowelOW332metaG_FD_119755 | JGI IMG/M metagenome (GOLD analysis project Ga0172378, IMG submission 119755) | Groundwater microbial communities from an aquifer near a municipal landfill in Southern Ontario, Canada - Pumphouse #3_1 metaG | ecosystem: Environmental > Aquatic > Deep subsurface >... | reverse complement strand
CCTGATACAGCAATACTTGGAAAAGAAAGCCCACTTGCACCATGTCTTTTCACTTCATATTCAAAAAGTGCTGCCATCTCATATTCGTACATCCCTGGTTTCATTTGTTGAAGGATTGCTTCTAACCCTTTTTGCGTAATCTGCACTGCTTTTTCAATCGCTTCAATTTCTTCTTTTTGCTTAATTAAACGCATCCCTGTTAAAATACCTGTTAAATCTTTTTTAACTTTTCCAGAAAGCCAATAGCCCTTTTGAGCCTCTGAATATTGATGTTTTGGTGCACTATAGTCATAATATACATTCAGTAATTGAATCTGCTGGCAAACCGCTTTCATGTTTTTATTATAGTCTACCCTTTCTATTCCAGAAATTACCTGTGCCTGTGCTGGCGTTATTTGTCGTCCAAACCATTTTTCTTGGTTGCAATCGCATTGATCAATAAATAATTGTTCTTTTATTTCTCCTTGTGCATCTTTTGTAATCAGTAAATGAACATTTTTTTCTTGAATGCCTGTTAAGTAATAAAAATTATTATTGACATACAGTGGATAATTTGCGTCAAGGGACATGGTTATTTCTCGTCCAGAATATAAAACTGCCACACTATTCGTCTCCAATTGCTTTGCAAAATGGTAGCGATTGTTTTTATAAAATTGTTGTGATAAGGCCATATTTTTAAAATCTCCTTTATTTTTTTTTACTTTCATGCTAAAATAGGACTAAGTTTTATCTTTGAATGCTCTATTGTTTACATCATATAAGAACGCTTCTCTCTTATAATATTATTATTTGATTAAACCTATCATCTCTAATTAAAAAGGCGTCGCTTTTATGATACCTCTATTGTAATTCAAATATCAAAAAAATTCAATACAGTTATGGAGAATATTATGCACAAAATACTCGGTTCTTTAAGAAGAACCGTTGAACAATTTGATATGATACAAAAAAATGACCGCATTGCAGTCTGTATTTCTGGTGGAAAAGACAGTATGGCCTTACTTGAAGCGATGCACCGTTATCAATACTTTTCAAGTGTTCCTTTTGAACTTGAAGCCATTACACTAGACCTAGGCTTTGGCAATATGGATTTTACACCGATTGCAAAATATTGTGAAGAAATTTCAGTTCCCTATTCCGTTAAAAAAACAGAAATTGGCCCGATTGTTTTTGATGCGCGGAAAGAAAAAAATCCTTGCGCACTCTGTTCAAGAATGAAACGTGGTGCCATTCATGATTTCGCAATTGAACAGCATTGCAAAAAAATTGCTTTTGGTCACCATGCAGATGATGCCATTGAGACTTTTTTGATGAGCCTTTTTTTTGAAGGACGGATCAATACCTTTAAACCAGTAACTTATTTAAGTCGCAAAGATATTACCCTGATTCGCCCCTTAATTATGGTTAAAGAAAAAGACATTATCCATAATAAAATTTTACAAGAACTGCCAATTGTTAAAAACACTTGTCCAGCTGACGGTCATACTAAAAGAGAAGAAATGAAAACTTTAATTAGTCAGCTTAAACGCCAATATCCAAAAATTGATGATCGCATGTTAACTGCTTTTCAAAATGCCGATCAATTTCAACTTTGGTTTTAATTTAGGAGGAAAATTATGAATGAAAAAATTCTTGTTGTTGATGATGAAATTGCAATTGTGGATCTAATTAAAATGGAACTTGAATTTGAAGGGTATGTCGTTGATACGGCTTACGATGGAAAAGCAGCCCTTGAAAAAGTTACTTCTTTTCATCCAGATTTGGTCATTTTAGATCTTATGTTGCCTAAAATAAATGGCTATGATGTTTGCAAAAAAATAAGAGAAACCTCTATGATTCCTATTTTAATGCTCACAGCCAAAGTTGATATTATTGATAAAGTCTTAGGTTTAGAATTAGGTGCCGATGACTACTTAACCAAGCCCTTTGATAATCGGGAATTACTAGCACGCATCAAAGCACATCTTCGGCGATCTCAACAAATTATACAAAATGAAGAAACAACTAAAGACCTTATTTCAAATGGCCCTTTAAGTATCTCTGCGCCAGAACGCCTTGTTAAATTAGGAGATAAAGAAATTCATTTAACCCCTAAGGAGTTTGACTTATTGTTCTTGATGACAACTCATGTTGAACAAGTCTTTTCTCGTGAAGAACTCCTTGAAAAAATATGGGGTTACGATTATTTTGGAGACACACGCACCGTCGATATGCATATACAACGCATTCGTCGTAAAATTGATAATCAACCTAATAAATTCATCCAAACCGTTTTTGGTATTGGCTATAAGATGAGGAAAATTTAATGTCGACTTATCGTGGCAGAATGATTTTTTACAATGTCTTTTTGTATTTCATTACCGTTAGTCTTGTTTTCTTTTTAATTATCCAAGGGTGCCAAGTTTATTTTATTACACGTGCTAAAAACGAAGTAACGGCTTACAAAAATGATGCCCTTTTATCCATTCGACAAGATCTTTTATTGTTTGGAAATAAAACAGATATTAATGACGCTTTCGACGAGAAAAGTCAAGAATTCACAAAAACAATTGCGTCTATTGTAAACTGTCGTGTCTTACTTTATGATACAGAAACTAATTTATTAGCCGATTCACAATCTTTGATGGATGCTGTCGACCTAACAAAAGAAATTCAAGCAACAGAAGAGAATGATGCCGCTGTTTTTTCATTGCGTGACATTAATGGTGAATCTTATCTTTATTATTCTGTGCCTTTAAGTATTGACAATCAAAAAATCGGATACTTAGGCATGACTTATGCAATGGCTGAGATGGATGATTTAATTGATAAAATTATTTTTTTGCTAATTATCTCTTTCTTGATTGGGATTATTTTTCTTTTTGTATTCACCTTTGCCTATGTTAATTATTTTATAAAGCCCATTAAAGATTTAACTCATATTTCAACCGAATTAACAGATGGCAATTACAATGCTTATATTCATTACAATCATCATGACGAAATTGGTGATTTAACACAGGTTTTTAACAAAATGGTTTCTCATGTTAGCTCTTCTATTGAGCAATTAACCCTCGAACGAGAACGCCTAGCAAGTGTTTTAGCTTCATTGGATGATGGTTTATTATCGCTCACGCGAGATGGACAAGTTTTGGCTTCCAATGAAAAAATAAAGACCTATTTTAATATCATACATCCCAAATCCATCTATGAATTCAGCCATCAAACTTTTCTAAAAGATATTTTTAATGCATTACGAGATGGACAAAAGCATATTGTTAAGGAAGTGGAATCAAATAATATGACCCTCCTTTTAATTGGCAGTCCTATTCTCGGCGATGATATTGCCGAAAACTATTTAATTATTATTCGAAATATTACCGCAACAAGACAATTACAACACGAACAACACAAATTCATTTCGTCTGTTTCTCATGAATTACGAACCCCTCTTACAACCATTATTGGGTATACCGATTTCTTAATTCGAAGAAAAATTGTTGATCTTGATATTCTCAATCATTCACATCAAAATATCCATGACGAGGGACAACGTTTATTACGCTTAGTTGATGAACTTTTAACCGTTAATTCCTATGATCAGATGGAATTCAATTATCATAAAACACTTCTAAATCTTAATGAGTTAATTATCAGCGTTGTTGATCAAATGCGTTTTAAAGCAAAACCCAAAAACATTGAAATCACCTATCAATCCAATCAAGATATTCCACCTATTTTTGGCGACTTAGATCGGTTAAAACAAATGTTTATTAATATTATTCATAATGCCATTAAATATTCCGATAGTGGGGATATTATCAAAATTCTTGCAACCTCAGATGAAAGCACTGTGAATATTTCCATTCGTGATTATGGTGTCGGCATTTCACCGGAAGAATTAGACCGCATTTTCAATGCTTTTTATCGCATTGATGAAGACCGTTCCCGCAGTGTTGGCGAAGGTGGTGCCGGTTTAGGTCTTTATCTTGTTAAACAAATTGTTAATAAACATAATGGCACCATTGGCATTGATAGTGTCATCAATGAAGGCACCAATCTTACCGTTTCTTTACCTATTGCAGATCAATCCGTTTTTTCCGAGGTGAATCCATGAAAACAAAAACAATGTTCTTAATCTTATGCTGTTCCATTGCCATTTTATTGACGGGTTGTACAAGTGTTTTTATCCATAAAAATGAACCAATGGTCGTTGATGATGTGCAAGATACCCTAGGAACTGTTGTTTCTTATGGTTTATTAACAACCGGTATTGTTCAAGATATCTCTTCAGATGGTAACCAATTATTATTATTGAGTGGTTCTCCTTATAATAATATTAGTCTTCTAAACTTGACAGATAGTGGTAAATTAGTCAGTCTGATTAATTCGGATAAAACAGAAGAAAATGCCGTTTTTTCAATGGATAAAAAAAATATTTTTTATATTGAATCCACTGAAAAAGATACAGAAAATAGCAATCAATACCAATTGTTTTCATCGACTGTTGACAAAAGCTCTGTTGTTGCGATTTCCGCAAGCAACGAAAATATTAATCCCATTTTTTGTTTAAATGGTAATTCCGTCATTTATTCCTATGATCAGACCCTTGTTTTTGCGGATCCCCTTTCGGAAGAACAAACGAAATACACTTTAGATAAAAATTATGCTATTCATCACCTTCTATATGATTCAAAAACCCAAATCTTGTTTTTTTTAGCAAATAATACCACCGAAGAATCCTCTATGAACAATCTTTATGCCATTAATTTTGAAAACCAATCTTCCTCTAAAACAATAGTACCGGTTTTATTGGCAGATAATATTGTTGATTTTGAATATCAAGGTTCCCTTTATTATATTCAAAACCGTAATAATAGTCGCGCAATTATGAAAGCTGAATTATCTGGAACAAAAATTTCAGCAACCCATGAACTTTACACCGGAAATCTTTCGACTTTAAAAGCAACAAATGATTCAAATATTTTATTATTCACAAAGTATATTGATCAAAACAATCAATCTTTACGCTCGATTTGGGTCTTGAATGTCCAAACAGAAAAAGCGCAACAACTCACTTCCCCACAAATTTTAGATTCCGAAATTATTGTTAATCCTAATCAAAATATCTTTTATTTTTCGGTTGAGGATCCACCTGTAAGTGGTATTCCCGTTTCTAGTATTATACGTGTAGAATATAAAATAGAATAAAATAAAATAAAAGCCCCTGCTGTATTGGTTTTCCAACCATACCTTAGCAGGGGTTTTTTGATCTCTTTTTATACCTTTAAAAATTAACTTTTCCTTGATAAATCATTCCACGATCTGCATCAACTGAAATCACTTTTCCATTTGTTAAAATTTCACAAGCTTTATCAACACCAACAATTGCAGGAATATTATAGTGCCCTGCTGCAAGAGCTACTTCTGTGTTTTGTCCATTTGATTCAGAAATAATAGCACCGGCTTTGTGTAAAACACACTGTAAATTTGATGTCACCATTTTAACTACAGCAATATCCCCTTCTCCAAATTCATCAAGATTATGATCATTTACCAAACGCGCATAGCCTGTAACCGCTCCTGATCCAATGCCCGTTCCATTTAATATTGCATTACCAACGGTATGTATTTTAAGCATATTCGTACTTCCCTGAACACCTAAAGGTAATCCAGCGGCAACAACAGTTAAATCACCTGTTTTAACCCACCCTTTTTCAGTAGCTTCATTTAAAACAGCCATTACCATTTCATCAACATCAAAGAGTTCTTTCATATAAAAACAATATACACCCCAAGTTAATGCTAAACGGGTTACGGTTTTAAATTTATTTGTTACAGCAAATATTGGACATTTCGGACGATATTTAGCAAGCATTCTTGGTGTATAACCCGAAGAAGACGCGGCAATAATCGCTCTGGCATTTAAACTATTCGCAATAAAGACAGCCGAATCACCAACCGCATTGGTAATCGTAATTTCACCATGTTTTGCTTTCCGACTATGTTCATAGGATGGTGATTTTTCAACCCGTTCGACAATATTTGCCATTGTCTTAACCGCCTCAACTGGATAATCGCCTGCTGCCGTTTCTCCAGACAACATAACCGCATCGGTTCCATCAAAAACAGCATTTGCAACATCTGCAACTTCTGCACGTGTTGGACGTGGATTTCGGATCATTGAATCTAACATTTGTGTTGCTGTAATAACGGGTTTGCCAAGTTCATTACATTTTCTAATGATTTCTTTTTGAACCAAAGGCACTTCTTCAGCTGGAATTTCTACGCCTAGATCTCCACGGGCAACCATAATCCCATCTGAAACAGCAATAATCTTATCGATGTTTTGAACCCCTTCATTACTTTCAATTTTAGAAATAATTTGGACATCACCACCGCCATTATTTTCTAAAACTTTACGAATAGCAATAACATCTTGTGTTTTTCTAACAAAAGAAGCCGCTACAAAATCAATTCCTTGTTTAATCCCAAAAATAATATCGGCTTCATCTTTTTCGGTTAAACCCGGTAATTTAATGGCTACATTTGGTACGTTAACCCCTTTACGACTTCCAATAATGCCTTCATTCTCAACGGTACAATGAATTTCTGTACCTTCTATTGATTGAACGGTTAATCCTACTAGACCATCATCTATAAGAATAGTATTCCCTACAACAACATCATCTGCTAGTCCTTCATAACTGACACTTATACGATGGATATCTCCTTCTATTTGCTGGGTAGTGATTGTTAATTCATCGCCTTTATTGACCGTAACTTTTCCTTCTTTTAAAACACCCGTGCGAATTTCTGGTCCTTTTGTATCTAGCATGAGTGCAACAGGAACATTTTTTTCCTGACGAATTTCTTTGATTTTTGTCATTCGATCACGATGTTCTTCATGATCTCCATGTGAAAAATTCAAACGTGCTACATTCATTCCAGCATCGACTAAAGCTTCCATTTTTTCTTTTGTACTTGTTGCTGGTCCCAGTGTGCATACCATTTTTGTTCTTTTCATTTTTTTACCTCTTCTTCTTTTTATTCTTTAAATTGAAAGTATTTTCGACATTTCATACATATCCATTCGAAATGCTTTCTTAATTTTCAATGCTTCTTCTAGTGGAATTGTAATATATTCCCCTTTTTGTTGAACAACAACACAACCTGTATCGTTTTTAACAATGGCTTCAACCGCTTTATACCCCATAAATGTGGCCAAGTGCCGATCAAAATGCGAAGGGGCTCCTCCACGTTGGATATATCCTAAATTTGTACCACGTGTCGTGACCTGTGTTAATTCTTCAAGTTTCTTTGAATAATCTCTATAGGAACCACATCCTTCTGCTAACATAACAATACTATGTAATTTCCCTCTATCTTTCCCTTTTAAAAGTCGATCACTAATCTTTTCAAGATTTGTTTCTATTTCTGGAATAATAATGGCTTCAGCTCCAACTGCAATGCCAGCATATAAAGCAATATCACCACAAGAGCGCCCCATAACTTGTACAATATTAATACGGTTATGGGAAAAGGTTGTATCTCTAATTTTACTGATGGCATCAATCGCTGTTGAAACAGCTGTATCAAAACCAACCGTATAATCTGACGATCCAAAATCATTATCAATCGTTCCAGGAATACCCACAACACTTACACCTAATTTTGCCAATTCTAAAGCTCCAGCTAAACTCCCATCGCCACCAATAATAATTAAATGATCTATGCCATATTCATCAAGTACTGATACTGCACGTTTTAAGCCTGCTGATGTTGCAAAAAATGATGATCGAGATGTCCGAAGAATCGTTCCACCATCTTGCAGAATATTAGCAACAGAATAGACATTCATTGGGGTTAAATCTTTTTCTAAAAGGCCTTCATAGCCTCTATTGATCCCATAAACTTCAAACCGGTGATAAATAGCCGTTCTGACAACAGCACGAATAGCTGCATTCATACCAGGTGCATCACCACCACTTGTTAAGATTCCAATTCTCATAAGACAACCTCCACATTTGTTTTACCTAAAAGATTTTCTAATTTCTCCATTAATTGATCCGTTCGCGTGATCCAAAGATCTGCTTTTGTGACATATTTTTGTTTGTTTTCTTCATAATAAAAAACAATGGGAATAATGCCCGGTGATCCTCTTAATAGACCTTTGGTTTGTGGTAAAGAATTTTCATTTTTATTATTAATGGTTAATTGTAACGTTTTATAGCGAATGCGTTTTGGGTTTTCCGTTGTATCATCGTTGCCCATTATTTTAACTTTTTCACAAATAATAGAAACATTTCCTTCTTCATTATAGTTAATTTTCCCTTTAATAAAAACAAGATTTTCATTTTTTAAAATAAATCGATATTGTTCAAATGGCTTTGGAAAAACAACAACATTTGTAAGTCCGTAGGCATCTTCAAGCGTCACAAATGCCATTAATTGTCCTTTTCGTGTCATTTGTGTTCGAATCGCCGTAATCATTCCACCAATAGTCACCATTGCTTGATCTCGAATTCCTGCATTCATTAATTCTTCATAACTTTCACCCATCCCTGAATGATAATTGGCTTTTGCCGCAATTTGTTTGGCATATTTTTCAAGCGGATGGCCACTAAAATATAAGCCTAATACTTCTTTTTCATATTCAAGAATTTTTTCTTTTGAGAGCTCTTGCATCTCTGGAAAAAAATCCTGAAGCTGATTTGTCATGGTTGGTTCGGTAAACATTGAAGTCTGTCCAGACAACAAATCCTTTTGCCGTATTTGTGCTTGTTTTAAAAGTTTGCTATAACCTGAAAGCAATTGGCTGCGTTTAAAACCACAAAAATCAAAACCACCACTTTTAATCAAAGCTTCAATCATGCGTTTATTGAGTAATGTCATATTGGCTCGCATACAAAAATTACTAAAACTTGTATATGCACCATTTTCCTGTCGATCTTTAACAATATTATCAATCGCATTATGACCTAAGCTTTTAATGGCACCGAGCCCATAACTAATAGCATGATTGACAACCGAAAATTTGTTAGAACTGATATTAAGATCTGGCGCAAGTACTTTAATGTTCATTTTTTTACATTCTTCAATGTATTTTGAAATCTTTTTTTCATTATCCATCACTGAAGACATCAATGCCGCCATGAATTCGCACGGATAATAGTATTTTAACCAAGCCGTTTGACAGGCAATAACTGCATATGCTGCAGCATGTGATTTATTAAATGCATATTTTGCAAAATCTTTCATTTCATCATAAATTTTTTCTGCAACGGCTTCACTAACGCCTCTACGAATCGCCCCATCTACAAGAATATCTCCTTGCGAATTGGTCTCTCCATAAATAAAGACTTGCCCTTCACGGTCCATCACATCTGTTTTTTTCTTTGACATCGCACGACGCACCAAATCTGATCGGCCCATCGTAAATCCAGCGACATCTCTGAAAATTTGCATGACTTGTTCTTGATAAACCATACACCCATATGTCATCTCTAAAATAGGCTTGAGCAAGGGATGTAGGTATTTAATATGTGTTGCATCATTTTTATTTTGGATATATTTAGGAATTTGGTCCATTGGACCTGGACGATATAACGAAATCCCCGCAATAATATCTTCAAAACATTCAGGCTGTAATTCTTTCATAAAATTAATCATTCCAGAACTTTCTAATTGAAAAACCCCTAAGCAATCGCCTTTGGCAATCAATTTATAGATATTTGGATCACCTAAATCAATGTCTTCAATTGTCATTTGCGTCTTTTGTGCCTGACAAATATTATCGATTGCATCTCGCAAAACCGTTAATGTACGAAGCCCAAGAAAATCCATTTTAATAAGCCCTAAATCTTCAAGCTGTCCCATTGGATATTGGGTTGTAATGACATCACCATTTCGATATAAGGGGACGTATTCGGTTAAAGGTTTATCGGCAATCACAACGCCTGCCGCATGCGTTGAGGCATGTCGGGATAAGCCTTCTAATGACAAAGCCATCTTAATCAGTTTTTTAACCGTCTCATTTTGATCAATCATTTTTCTTAAATCATTGTTTTCTGCAACAGCATCTTTAATCAGAACATTTTTCCCCGGACGCATCGGAATTTCTTTGGCAACTTGGTCAACAAGATTATACGGAATATTTAAAGCTCTTCCAACATCTCGAATAGCACCACGTGCTGCCATTGTTCCAAAAGTAATAATTTGGGCAACATGATCTTTGCCGTATCGGTCAATAACGTAGTCAATCACTTCTTGCCGGCGCTCATAACAAAAATCACAATCAATATCTGGCATGGTAACCCGTTCTGGATTTAAAAATCGTTCAAATAACAAATTGTATTTTAAAGGGTCTAGTGTCGTAATATCTAAACAATAAGCAACTAAACTCCCCGCAGCAGAACCTCTTCCAGGGCCAACCATAATGTGATGATCTTTTGCATACTTAATGAAATCCCAAACAATTAAAAAATAATTATCAAATCCCATTGTATGGATGACATTCAATTCATGATTTAACCGTGCAACCATTTCATCTGTAATCTCAGAATATCGTTTTTGTAATCCTTCTTCACAAAGTTTTCTCAACCACACATCAGCGGAAGGTTCACCGGCTGGTAATTGAACTTGTGGTAGATGTGCCGATTCTAAGTCAAAACTTATATTACAACGATCTGCAATTTTTTGAGTGTTTTCAATCGCCTCTGGTAAATCGCTAAATAGTTTCTCCATTTCTTCTGGACTTTTTAAATAGTATTCTTTCCCAGAAAAGCGCATGCGATCCTGATCCTCTACATTTGAAGCCGTTTGAATACATAGCAATACATCATGTGCTTCCCAATCTTCTTGATGAACATAGTGTGCATCATTTGTTGCGACCAGTGGAATATCTAATTTCTGAGAAAGCCTCACACTTTCTTCTTTAACAAGGGCTTCTTCTCGTAACCGATGATCTTGCACTTCTAAATAAAAATTATCTTTTCCAAAAATGTCTTGATATAAACGACACAGCTCCTCATTCTTATCTTTATCCCCTTTTAAAATCGTTTGTGGAATTTCGCCACCAACGCAAGCTGACAAAGCAATTAATCCCTCTGCATGTTCTCTTAAATAGGCATGATCAACACGTGGTTTATAATAAAACCCATCCACAAATCCTTTGGAAACAATTTTAGTCAAATTTTTATAGCCTGTATTATTTTTCGCTAATAGGACAAGATGAAAGCCACTTATATCTTGTTTTCCTTCTTTTAAATCTAGTTTTCTTGGTGCAACATAGACTTCGCAGCCTATAATTGGTTTAATGCCCTCCCTTAAACAAATCTTATAAAATTCAATCGCACCAAAAAGAACGCCATGATCTGTAACAGCAATAGCATTCATCCCCATTTTCTTAACGTTTTTAACAATATCTTCTAATCGACAAAAACCATCTAGCAAACTATATTCACTGTGGGTATGAAGGTGAACAAAGTCCATCAGGCACCTCTCTTAGTTTTATTCATTTTGTATTTTTTATATTATATCACACATAATATCAAAAGTATAGTGTTTTTTGTCCCGTCTGGGCAACAGTGCTCCCATCTCTTTAAACAAAGGGCTTTGTGCTTAAAAAAAAAATTTTTTGAGCGCTTTTTTCTCAAATTTTTTGATTTAAAATAACTTTTGCAGGATTAATTTTAAGAATTCTTTCTAATTTATCTGACCCAATAAACCCTTCCATTTGATCAATGCTTTCTTCTGCATAATCATAAGCTGAAGAACAACTTGCCTCGGTTGCCAAGAAGTCAATCGCCTGATTTTCTAAAAGGACCTTAGCAGTATATTCTGCCATTTCTCCATTTTCTCCTATAAAACTCAATAAATTTAACTGGGTTAACAATCCACTTTCTTTGAGTTCAGATAACCGTTCTGGATTTTCTTGAAAACAATCATATTGTTCAGGATGAGTTAAAATAGGAACATAGTGTTGTGCTATCAATTCTTCAGAAAATATTTTTAAATAATTCAAAGACATTTTTCGATGATGCGTTTCTATTAAAAAATATCGACTTTTATTAATGCTTGTAAAAAAATCTTGTCCAATTTTAGAAATCATTTCTAGATCACAAAAAATTTCATTCGCTAAAAACAGCTTGATCTTTAATCCTTCTTTTTCTAAATAAGATTCAAGTTTTTTTAACTTGTATTTATTTTCCGTACGGGTTTTTGTGAAATTTGTTTTTAAAACAAATTTCGGTGCTAATACTAAGCCATTAAACCCAACAGTATAAGCACGTTTTATAATTTGAATACTTTCATCAATATCAAATGGACCTTGATCTGACTCGTATAATATATGTGTATGTAAATCTATCAATTTTTTTCTCCATTTTATTTTAATTATATCTCAAAATGATTTAATTGCAAGAAAAAAGAAGCTGTCGTTCTTTGCAGCTTCTTTTTTTCTTAAAATTTTGCTTGTATTTTTGCTTGCTTTAAAACGTCAATAATTTTTTCTTTATCTGAACCAATCGAAGCCTCGATTGCCCCATAAACAGCACTTTCTACAATAGGCGCATCAACAATCGTTATTTTGTCAGGATCATCTGACATTTCAATCGCCATTTCAGAAGTCATAATGGCCGATCCCATATCGACAAGCATAATGACACCATCTTCAGACATAACCGCATTGATCCCATTTGTGATTTTTTCCATATCTGTTCCAATACTACCATCTTTTAACCCACCACATGCAGCAATTTGTGCATCTGAAGCCATTTGCAAAGCTAGCTCTTTTGCACCCTCCGCCACTTTTTGACTATGTGATACAATGACAATTCCTACCATAAAAATCACTCCTTTTTTTAATTTTACGCTTGTTCAGCCGCCTCTTTCGCTGCTTGGATTAAGTAGCTAATGGATGTTGCACCTGGATCTTGATGTCCAATACTTCTTTCTCCTAAATAACTTGCTCTCCCTTTGGTTGCAATAATTGTTTTCGTATATTCAACCCCGTCCCAGGCAGCTTGTTCTGCAATGGTTAAGGCTTCTGTAATTGATTTTCCTTCTGCAATTGCTTTGTTATAAGCTTCTTTTGCTGGAACAAGGGCATCGAGCATCGTTTTTTCACCAGTTGTTGCTTTTCCGCGACTTATAATACCTTCAATAGCAGCTTCAAACATTTCATTAATATCCGCTGCGTCTAAGGTTTCTTTCCCTTTCATTTTCATACCAGCACGCATAAAAGCCGTACCATATAAAGGTCCAGATGCCCCTCCAACAGTTGAAACCAAGGTCATGCCAACTGCTTTCAAAATATCATCAATATTTTTATCTTCTACAGAAGGTAATTTTTCGCCAACTGCTTTCATCCCACGATCCATATTAATACCATGATCGCCATCACCAATCGCTTGATCTAAATCTGTCAATACTTGGCGGTGTTCTTTCATTTTTGCTTTGAAAGCTTTTATAAACACTAAAACATCTTTTTTATTAACGGCCATTGTTGTCCCTCGTTTCTTACAAAAATAATGACAGACTTTCGTCTGCCTATGAAGCAAATTGCTTATTTCAAGCAAATAACGACTAATCGAATTTTAACACAAGATTAGTGCCTTGTAAACAACAATGGCAAAGAAAATTCGCCATTGTTGTTTATCGCTTTAAATTAAAATTGTGTAAACGCAATTGTATCTGCTGGTGCATTTAATAATGCTTTTGTTTCATCATCAAGTTTTAAAAGTGTGATGGAAGCGCCAGCCATATCAATGGAAGTCATAAAATTACCAACTAAAGTTTTAACAATTTTGATGCCTTTTTCAGCTAATATTTCATGGACTCTCTTACTCATAATGTATAATTCCATTGCTGGTGTAGCACCAGAACCATTAACCATTACGGCAACTTCCGATTGACTATAATCAATATCAGCAAGAATCTTTTCTACTAAATGGTCAACAATAGCATCTGCTGGTTGTAATTTTTCACGACTTGTTCCTGGTTCACCATGAATCCCAATACCAAGTTCCATTTCATCTTCTGCCAATTCAAATCCAGGTTTTCCAGCTGCAGGGACTGTCGATGGTTTAATCGCAACACCCATCGTGCGCACATTTGCAATAACTTTTTCTGCTACAGCTTTTACTTCTTCTAAAGAAGCCCCTTCTTCCGCTTTTGCACCGGCAATTTTATGAACAAAAATTGTACCAGCTACACCACGACGACCCGTTGTATATAAACTATCTTCTACAGCAACATCATCATTCGTAATGACTTCTGCTGTTTTAATCCCATCTGCTTCAGCCATTTCAGCTGCCATTTCAAAATTCATAACATCGCCTGTATAGTTTTTAACAACCATCAAAACGCCTTTACCCGCATCAACTTCTTTGATCGCAGCTTCAACTTGATCTGGTGTTGGAGATGTGTAAACAGCTCCTGCAACGGCAGCATCAAGCATCCCTTTTCCAATAAAGCCCGCATGAGCTGGTTCATGACCACTTCCTCCACCACTGATTACGGCTACTTTATTTTGTTTTTTTTCTGTTCTTACAAGTACATCAAAACCAGGAATTCTTTTAACATAATTAGGATGAGAAACCACTAAACCTTCAAGCATTTCATTTTCAACATTTTCTACATCATTAATAAATTTTTTCATAAGACGATCCTCCTTTTGAATTTTATAATTTAAATATACCATAGTTTAAATGAAATGGAATAACATTTATTTAAAAAACATAAAATTTTAATCTTTTTTTAAGCAAACCATATTATGAAATCATCGATTAATTATAAGTACATATTCTGTTTCTTAAAAAAAATAAAATTTGTTATTTATTTTTTGTAATACCTTTACATCGCTTTTAGACTGTGCTATTATGAATCAAGAAACAAGTCTGTTTGTTTACTATTTATTACAGGGGGTAATATTATTATGAAAAAGTACACATTAGCATTAGACGCAGGGACAACCAGTTCAAGAGCAATCTTATTTAATCACGATTCTGAAATTGTTTCAGTTGCGCAACGTGAATTCCCACAGATTTATCCACATCCAGGTTGGGTAGAACATGATCCAATGTCCATTTGGGCTACACAAAATGGTGTTGTTTCTGAAGCAATGGCACAAGTTAATGCTACTGCAGAAGACATTGTTGCAATCGGAATCACAAACCAACGTGAAACAACCATTGTTTGGGATCGCAAAACTGGCGAACCTGTTTATAATGCCATTGTTTGGCAGTGCCGTAGAACAGCAAGCTATG